>Ga0098047_10001170_pt1 | contig 10821 bp, 11 predicted proteins | sample 12_taG_FD_92585 | JGI IMG/M metagenome (GOLD analysis project Ga0098047, IMG submission 92585) | Marine viral communities from the Subarctic Pacific Ocean - 12_ETSP_OMZ_AT15267 metaG | ecosystem: Environmental > Aquatic > Marine > Oceanic | place: Subarctic Pacific Ocean | collected 2015-01-16 | reverse complement strand
ATAGGACGACTATCGGTATAATTACCATCTTCAAATATATCTTTTGCACAGATTGTGCCATCTATATCAAATACATAAATCATTTTAATAGTTCGCATACCATGGTGAATCTATTATAGCATAAGCTTTAACTAATTGTTTAATACCATCGTCTAAATCGTTTTTACATTCAAAGCCTTTATCATAAAATTTCTGGCTGCTCACAATATAATCTCGAATATCGGGATCTGAATTAAATTCAGCATGCATGATCTGAAGAGTAGGAAGATGCGTTTTGATTTTCTCCGCTAATTGTAGTTTGTTCATGTTAAGAGAGTCATTGCCCATGTTATAAGTTTCGTTTTTACAATTTTTCCAATTATCCAAAACATATTTGAACGCGCGACAGACATCTGCCAAATGAACATAATTCCTCATATATTTACATTCATATAAAACAAGCAACCTTTCTTTCAGTGCTTTGAGAACAAAATTGTTCACCAACAAATCGGTTCGCATGCGAGAACCAGGGCCAAAGACCGTAGCGAGCCTGAACGTCACGTGGTTGTCTACATTTTTGTATGCGTACTCTGCCTGGACTTTCGTTTGTCCGTAGAGAGAAACAGGATTTAGAGGCGATTCTTCGGTACATACAGAACCATCACGGGTCATGCCGTACCCTGAATTGGTGCAGGGATAAACAACCAATTGGTCGGCCGATTTATTATCCGCAATCCACTGATTTACTTCCCAATTAATTTCTTTTGCGCCACGAGGATCCTTTACACACAGCGGAAATCCAACCAATGCTGCCAATGGCAAGATGACATCATGAGAACTCAGCAATCTGCGCAGCAATCCTAAATCACGAACATCTCCTTTTACAAAATTAAAATTCTCGTGCTGGGTATATCGTAACAAAGTCGTGGGATCGTACATTAAATTGTCTAAAACTGTAACCTTGTGGTCGTCAATCAAATAATTGACTAGCTCGCTACCGATATATCCGGCGCCTCCTGTTATTAAAATATTCATTTTTCTATTTCCTTTATAAAATAATCAATTGATTTTTTTAATCCTTCTTCTAAGGATGTTTTTAAATAATCACTCTTAAGATAACTTATAACTTTCGTCGTGTCAATCTTTTTTTCTTTAACCCCCACATACTTTGTCATATCGTGCTCAATAAGTTTGAAATCATAGTCATAGATCTCACAAACTTTCTGAGCAAATTCATTAATTGAATAATCTTGACCGGAGCCCAAATTAAAGATCTGATTTTCTTCTTCTAATAAATCTACCATAGCGTCTACCGCATCCTCCACATAGATAAGTTCTCGTCGCTGATTACCATCGCCCCAAACCACAAATCTCTCTCCATGATTTATTGCATTATAACAATTTCGTATAAAATCAAAAATAAAATGACTATCATCTAATTCAAATCCTGGACCATAAAGCGTAGAAGGAATAAAATAGAGCCATTTTAAGCCGAATTCTTTTTCAATCGCCTGGAGTCCAAGAAGAAGCATTCGCTTTGTCATCGCATATGTATAAAGACTTGGTTCGGGCTCTCCTAACAGATAGTTTTCTTCGGCCATAAACATCTCTGGTGCATAAGAACAACTTGTTCCCATACAAATCAACTTAGCTTGATACTGTTCGTCGGTCCAATATGTTAACAGATTGGTATTAATAATTTGATTTTCTAGCCATTGATTGCCCGGGTGTTTAAGGCAATAATCACCAGCTTTAGTAACAGCAGCTAAATGAAAAATATAATCAAACCTTATGGCCTTAAAGTGGCTTTTTAGTTTGTTAAGATTCTTTAAATTTCCTATTTTGGTATTGCATACAAAAATGTTGTGATTAAGTGATTGTAGTTTTTTAACTAAATGTTTGCCAAGGAAACCAGTGGCGCCGGTAACTAAAATATTCATACTTTATCCATATCCTAATATTATCAAAACAGAAGCATTAAGCCTGTGTGACCAGTTCAGTTTTTTGGCCACAGTGTCCTCATCATCTTTTCGGCTCAAAACGAGAAGATCGCGACATATATCAGCTAATATTTTAGATGAATGGGGGGGAAGAGTTCCGTATTCTTGAATGTGGGCCATTTGATAGTTTAAATCGTGTATAGAGCCCGCCGAAAATAAATGTTGGTTTTCTTCCTCTAAAAAGGTTCTCCATTCGGGTACGTTTTTCACATTACAATGGATATGTTTTTCTTCTTCTTTTTCATAATTCCATGTGGCGGCCGTTCCAAAAAAAATTGAATTTTTATGAGAATGGTTAAATATATTCTTTAAAAATTGTTCAAAATTTTCTTCCTGGATGTGTTCTAGGTGTTCAAAACTAACAATTAAATCAAATTTAACAATTTCATTATTTTCATCAACAATTTTATATTCTTGATCGGTTCTGACAATAAAGTGTTTGTCTTTATCTATAAAAGGGCTATTAATTATTCCTTGATTACCATCAAGTGTAACCACTTTTAATGTTGGTTCTATCTTTCTTAAATAATAAGATAGGGCGCCGGATCCGGAACCAACATCTAAAATTGTTTTTGCATCAATTATATTGCCTATTTTTATCAAAAAAACAGCCATTATTTCCATCATTTGATTGATCGGATCGTTTTTATCAAACCGTAGCCCATCATCATGACTATAACCAGGTAAAAATTCATCAGATTTAACACCTGTATTCTCAATTATTGTTTGTCTATAAACCACTTGACTATCCTATAATTTCAACTTCTGGAAAAGGAATAATAAATTTAACACCTTGATTAATAATATCTTGATTTTTCTTTATTAATTCGTCAGCAAAGTTATGAGATAGGAGTAGATAATAGTCTGGTTTGTCTTCTTTATCTTCTAGAGTAATCGGTATATGTGATTGAGGCAAATAATGTCCAATTTTCATCTCATTAATTTCAACCGCTTTATCAATCAATGTTTTGTCAATATTAAAATAATTCAAAAGAGTGTTTCCCTTTGCGGGCGCACCGTAAGCATAAATTGTCATATTCTGCTTTTTTAACTCAGCTAAAGTTTCTCTCAAAAATCCCTTCTGGTTTTCGATAATTGCGGCGAATTCTTTAAACGCATTTAGCGTATACTTCTTATCTTTTTCAAATAGCTCTAAAAATCTTTCAGTTTTGTTATTTAATGTTCCAGTTGTGTGAGTAATTTTGGCTATCACAGAACCACTATGAATTTCAGAGTAATAAGCATCAAAAATTTCCAAATCATGCGCCGCCAACAAATTGTTAAGACTTTGAAGAGTATAATAACAAAGATGCTCATGATAAATGGTATCAAAATTAAGCTTTTCTACCATAGTGCCAGCGTACATAAATTGCACAATCAAAACACCGTCATCTCTTAGAGAATATTTAATCCCATCAATTACACTATGAAGTTCTTCAAGGTGAAAAAAGACTCCCGATGCATTATAGAGTTTAACTGTCTTTTCCCCAATGTGTTCTTCCGCACACTTTCGATTAAAATATTCGTTAATTGTCCTTACTCCATTCTGTTGCGATATTACGGATACTCTTTTAGCGCATTCAATGTTTAAGACGTTCTCAATTCCTACCTTTTGATATTGTATAAGCTGGCTCCCATCGTTACCGCCAATATCTACCACTAAATCATCTGACTTCATCTCAAACTGTTTCGCATTTTCTTCTGCTACTTCATAAAAATGATCAGTTAGGGTTTTTGTCATACCTGAGAGATAACAATGATCTTCGAACATTGTCTCCTTTGGCACAGTATGGTCTAATTGCAACAATTCACAATTATGACAATAATTTAGTCGCAATGGATACTTGTTTTCTTTTCCCAAACGTTCTTCAGTCAAGAAGTCGTTACACCACGGTTGTCTTCCTAAGTCTAAAATCAACTCTAGTTGATTAGAATTACACGATCTACAATTCATTATATATCTCTCTTAATTTTTTCAATAAATTTATCTGTAGTATAGTTCATGGCTTTTTGATAGGCATTTTCAACTATTTGTTCATAATCTTCCCAATCATTAATAATCATTGTTATTTTTTCTCTTAAATCATCATCATCGTTAAAATATATAAATTCTTTATCTGGCTCATAATATCTCTCAATAATGTTCCATTTATCTCGCATTATGAGGTTTAATGTTTTAGAAATCGCAGCTTCGTGGGCGCGCGTCTTAAATTGCGGCATTATATTCCAACCTTCTATTTCACTAAAGGCTTCATTTTCGTTCCATCTGTCATATGATTTGATTTCAGGAATGTGTTCTGGTCTAATATGTACAATATTATAACCTACAGAAATTTTACTTTTGGCAATTAGATTTATCTTTTTTTGGAAAGATAAATCAATATTTGTTGCATATCTTAAACACTGTGCTGTCAGATCATTAATATGAGTACTCATACTACAAAATCGATAATTAAAACTTAGCATTGTTCTAAGACCATCTAAATGTTCTTGGCCGTGCAAACCTCCATGATAAATTACATCATATTCTTTTTCGTGTGGTGGAGGAATCAATTTTGGATGAAAAGGATAAAATATATCTTTGTATTTTCTTCCCAAATCTAGAGAATTCAACCACTTATTGGCATAAGGACAAATAGAATATACCTCATCAAAGAAAATTTCTTTTGTGAGTGCATCGTGGCCGTCTTTTTCTCGTTTCTGGGCGAATTCGCAAGGCGCCCAATTATTAAAATACGCTTTTCTTTTATAAGCGCTATAAAGTTCAGCAAATTCTTTATTATTAGAAGCATTATAGCCATATAAAAGTACGTCCTCGGTACTCATTTCAGAATGTTCTTCTAAGCTCCAGTGAAAAGCGTTCGTGTCGGGCACTTCGGCAGACAAATCTCCTCTGATAATCATTAAATCCATCCTCGATCATTAAAATCTATATTATATTTTTTCAGTAAGGGAGTAAGTTCTTCCGGATATTCCGACAAATTCCACTTTCCCTTTACAAGGGCCGTCGAAACGTGGGGAAAGATTTCTGTATCATAATGATATAAGCCTCGTTTGGGTTCATTGTTGTGATAAAACACTCCTTCAATTCCTAATTCTTCGCATGTTTGGGTCGCTCTATATTCAAAAGAATTTTCATAATCCGTGTTTCCAATATGCAAATTAGGACCACAAACATGAATTTTTTCTAAATCTCTCGTTCTCCATAATGCAACTTGATTCGTATAAAAATAGGGTAAATAATTATAGAGTTTATATATTCTCTTACAATTCTCATAAGGATGCATTAAATCTACTGTTCCACCTCTCATAAACCTGACAAAAGAGATATTTTGATTATTGTCAAGAATATTTTTGTATTCCTTTATTAAATCACAACGAATATTATCATACAAAATATAATCTTCAGAAATATAAATACAGTATTCTTCTAATACAGACTTAATACAAGAAGAAAACTGCTCTTGATACTTTTTGTTTTTATCAAAATATACGACCTGATAATCGGCCGGTAATTCTTCATTGTTCTCATCAACAAAAATATATTTCTTCTGGAATGTGTTTTTAGTAATGTGTTTATCAAGTTGGCCAAAAAACATTGGCCATACATCCTTATTTTTTATAACTGTGTTAATTACAAGACTAATATTGTTCATGGTCTACCTAAGAAATATCGTCTGACAAATTCGCAATTTTGATCTTCTTGTAATTTATCATATATAATATCAAATATTTGTGTGTTAGTTTCAATTATATCTGTACATTCTTTTTCAAATTCAGCCTGAAACCAATTTCCAAGAAGGGATCGGTGGCGTAAATCGAGACCTGTATAACATTGTCTGCTATTGTTCGGAGCAGATCCATCATTTCCATATCCGCTGCGGCCGATACCCCCTGTTTGTAATGGCCGGCCAATAATTGCGCGACTGCCACAAGCTTGATGGTAAATCATGTTTCCATAAACTCCGAACATAACATTGTGCGCATTAAATATATTTGTGCGAATTTGCACAGCAATCTTTAATTCGGCTGCCCTCAGTCTATCAAGCATTCCAAATCCAGGATTTTCATGTAAAGGGTTAAATAATCCCCATTCTAAATTGTTTTCTCTGCGTACTTTTTTGGTCGTAGCAAAAAAACATAAATCAGGATACGGGAAATAATTATCAGGTTGTGCTATTCCTCTGTTCTCTTTTAGATAAGTGCAAATAGCGCCCGCTTTTGCTTCTTCGTCATCAATAGCCAATAAAACATCTTTTACACGTGGTGCCCAGCTATGACAACAAGGAAAAGCATCACTATCAATGAAGACTACTATATCATCATCTTCCATATTGTCTTTTAAACAGTTTTCATACATCCACTCTACTTGGAGATAATGTTCGTTTCCCCCTTCTTTAGGATATACTTCATCTAAATCAATAATTTCCCAATTTTCAGGTATTTCAAAATCTTCTGGCAACTCTAAATTATATTTTCCTAGCCATAATTTGTATTCATTTTTATTTGTATACTTTAAAATATGTCGTTTTTGTATTTCAAACCATGCTGGTGTAGTAAAATGTAACGTTAATATGTGTATCATCTTTTATTTCTGTCCTTAAATAAATCAAACTCGCGGAGATCTCTATAAAATGGTTCTTCTGGGATATCCTCATTGTGTTCTGGGTAATTTTGCATTAGCATTAAACCTCTTGCTGCTTGGACCGGTGACATATAAGCATTATATCCACTAATATCAATATTATCTTCGTGATAGGGTACTTCACTGCGGCCTTCATATCTTGCTTTCCGGAGCCATTTTGCCGCTTCTTCGTTATCGGTTAAAATCATGCCACCCTTTCCTATCTTAAGATGTTTTTTAATGTGAAAAGAAAGACACATAAGGCTCTCTGGGATATACATGTCCGATGTAAAGCGTTTAGCGGCATCATAAAGGGGATATGGCTTCAATTGATATATCCCCTTCCAACGAACATCTTCAAATTTTACAGTTCCGCCGGCATGTATGATTGATTGAGGAACGGACAAATAAGTTCTTGCGGGAATTATAGTCTCTTTAACACCCAAATATTCACAACACAACAAAATCGCATCTGTACAATTATCTGTTGCAATTGTATAGGGGGCGCCTGTGTAATCGGCAACTGTTTCTTCAAACATTTTAACTATTTTATATGGATTGTGTCTCAACCTCTCTCCAATAAATAATATTTTTTTTTAAATCCACATTTTTCAAACAATTTGAGACTGGGTTCGTTGTCGAACTTGACTTTGGCAATAGCTTGAGGTTCAATCGTCATTATTTGATTGATCATAAAAGTGGCGATTCCCATTCCCTGAAAATCGGGGTGGGTTGCAACGCGAATATCATTATCTATAACTCCTACGTACCCGGTCGGAATATTCTCAACTAAACATACCCAAAAATTACTATTATATTCCAACATATAGGTTGCTTGTTCGATCTCTGTTATCTCATGTTGTTTTACAAATCCCTCACGAATCCCCTCTAGGTTTCGCAAGCGTCTAATAAACTCCCAATATTTAGGGCTATTTTTTACTAATTTTAAATCTACCATTTATCTACCTGTGTTCCAAAAGGACTGCCACTATTCAACCAATAGTGCGTTAAATATCCTCGTGTGTATTTCCACCCTTCAAGGTTAAGAAGGGGATTAAGGCAACTCCCAATATCTAAAAATGTATTATTGGGGTTATCTTTGTAACATTCATAGGTAACATAATTACTTAAACTAGCAGCAGAACACAAAATAACATGATTCTCGATATTGTTATCGGCAATATATGTTTTAACCTCTTCTACTATATTATAATCATTTATCATACAATTTGTACCTATTTTAAATGATTTTTTAATCTCAAATGGAAGGCGCGCAATATCAGCTAATTCGTTAACAAGATATATTATCTCTCTATCCACCAATAGTGTTACCATTTCTTCAATGAATCTGTGATAATTGGCGTTGATTAACACATTCGCGAATGTGAGGTTATCTTCATTTCCATCCAACAATTCCAACTGCCACTTATAATTTTCTTGGCCAACATGACCGTCAGATGCTGTACAAACACCTTTGAAGTAGTTGTGTTGATTATGCCTAAAACATTCAATTAGCTTCTCCCTATAAAATTGGTCTCTCTCGGGGAGGAATTCTTTTTGTTCTTCTTTAGTATAGCGATTGGCGCCTTTAATATCTCCTGTAACATAATGATTCTCTCCAAGAATTAGAGTTTTGTTCTGCATAATAAATAATTCGCCATCAGAAAAACGAGTAAAAGCAAAATTCTCTCTCTTTTTCAACATGTTCAGCAACTTAGTAAACTCTGTGTTAAAGTCTTTACTCATAATTTAACTTCTCTTACTGTTTCCCAGCCTTTTCGTAGGCCGGCCTGCACGCACTCATCTCTTTCATTAAAAAACTGTCTATGAGATACGGCGCTATTGGTGGAGGTTGCCTTTACATCAATCCCCAATTCATTTCCCAATACAGAACCATATAGAGATTTATCATCCGGTGGGTGTGGGGGACAATAGGTAGAAATTCCTCCATGTATCTTTGCCATAAAAGCAAACTGAATATCTTCTCCGTTCTCCCAGGTCGTGGGTTTTTCTTGCCACAGGTATCTCAGCCACTCACGCTTAAAAAACCAGGCATGCCCTACTAAATCTACAGGGGTAATTTCGGTATTTTGTGTTGGCCACCCGCATCTATCATGCTGTACATAACGGGTGCCCTTTAAAATAACGCCCGCACTTCCCAAAATACCCTCATGTGTCTTCATTGTGTTTAGACAATTCTCGTGCCATTTGGTTCCCGGAATTGTATCATCATCGTAAAGTGCTACATATTCAGTATCTGCTAATAATGCTGCAGCAAATCTTCCATAAAATTTCCAGTTGTAGTCGTTATGTATAATTCGGTCGACATCTAATGATTTAAAGTCAAAATCTTTATTATCTTCATGATAATTTACCCATAACCAAATTTGTTTAGGTGGATGTGTTTGGGTCCGAATAGCATCAATTTGCATTTGCAAATTATAAGGGCGGCGATAAGCATTTAAAATAACAGTAATGTCAGAATTATCGCTAATGCTATGAGCACTTTTACTTCTTTTTTCATTGAATAATCTGTCCTTTATCTTATTATATACTACGGTGCGCTGCGAGTCAACAAAATCTATTAATTCTTTTCCTTTATATTCTTTAAACCATTCTTCTGATGTACATCCATTTAAATTATTAGTCACAATTTTGCAATCTAACATTCTTGCTTCCAACAAAACACGATTAAACGTTTCCAGTACTCTTGGAAAGAAAACAAACTTTTCTCCGGAGGCTAGCTGATTTAAAAATTCAACGTAATTTGGTGAACCTATAAGTTTAAACTCAATATTTTTCTCACGACAAAATTGCAAAGCGCCGGGGGTGTTTTTAATTGGATTTGAACTGTTCATCACAACTGCGGGAAACGTTTTTTGAACACCATAGATAGATCTTAAGGACTTAATTTGTTCATCGGACCATAAGCTCATTCCTAGGTTCATAACATTGTTAATTTTAAGATTCTTTGTGATTACTTCTGCGTGTATTTTTGACTGGGCAAACACATTTTTTGCGTTAGCATAGAACATTCTATTAATGATTCTATGCGAGGGTACTATAAAATCTTGATATGCTGAAGGGTCTCTTTCAATGATATACTTGTGATCGTGTTCAAAAAGACTATATGAGTTTGGATATTTTATAAGCTCTTGCTTGTTTTCTTCACACAGTTGTACAAAGTTGGAGATTATAAAATGAAAACCACATTTCCGATATAAATTAATATGTTTTGTGGTTATTTCTTGGCTTTTAAATGTTATAACTTTCGTATTGTCTTCTCGTAAAAGTGAAATAAGGATGTCGTCGCATATCTCGGCTCCGCCCTTAATCTCGCTCGCGTAGAAATCGGCAATAAATACTATTTTGCTCATTATTCAAATTCTATGATTTCTTCTGTGGCCGAATCGGTTGCTATGTTTAAGGTATCGCAGATAACTTTAACCATCTCGGCGTTCTGCTTTCCTTCAGTAAATTCTATATTAAGTCTTTTGGTTAGCTTATTTGCCATCTTTTTAGCTTCATCATAATTGGCATAGCATTCGCGCATTTTTTGTTTCGCTGAATGTTCACGAGGATATGCCCACATTGATTCTTTAATAATTACACCATCCCAAACAACTTGATCTGGAATTGGTAGTAAATCATATTCAACGTTATAAAATTCAGATTTGCCTGTTTTTTTATTAACTAGAAAATCAAGTTGGCCTGACCATCCCGGCGCAATCACCGGTGTTTTAGAATATGCAGCCTCAAACAATGGTAGTCCAAATCCCTCGCCGTGTGTAAATGTCACAAGCACCTTAATATTTGGATGTTCATATAGTGAATGAACTTCAGAATCCTCCATATCGCCGTGTAATAAATAAATCTTACATTTGTGTTCTGGTGCTTGTAGAACAAATCGCTTAAGATCGTTGTATACCCTTTCTCTGTCCATTAGACAATTTTTAGCCATATTTGTTTTTAAAACAAGACCCACTTCTTCATCCTTAAACTCTTCAATAAACCACTTCACCGTATTGACTATATTTTTTCTTGGTCCAAATTGCGCCAAACACAAAAAATTAAAATCATATTCTAAATTTAAGTCTAATTTTGGACATTCTCCGAAATCTTTAACAGGATAGTTAACTGTTGTAATTGGAGTTTTTAATCTGAATTCAAAAACATCGTCTGTTCCTTCTTTTTTAACATTATAAACAGTGTTTTTAT
>Ga0098047_10001168_pt1 | contig 10826 bp, 10 predicted proteins | sample 12_taG_FD_92585 | JGI IMG/M metagenome (GOLD analysis project Ga0098047, IMG submission 92585) | Marine viral communities from the Subarctic Pacific Ocean - 12_ETSP_OMZ_AT15267 metaG | ecosystem: Environmental > Aquatic > Marine > Oceanic | place: Subarctic Pacific Ocean | collected 2015-01-16 | reverse complement strand
TCTAGAAAAATTAATAATAAAAAAATAGAATTTCAGATTTATACTGCATCTGAAGCTGATGACAGGGGGATTGCATATAAGCCATGGAAAGAGGTTGATGCAGGTGATATGGGTATATCTGATGATGGTTATGTGGGTATATGTTTAAGCAGGAAAGAATATAAAAAGAAGATTGGTAATTCAAAAGCAAAGGTATTTATAAGGTTAAGTCATGGAGTAGGCTGGGTAACAAAGACCTCAAAGTTACTATATGAGCCTAATAGAGCTATGAACAGGTATACTGCTATAAATCCAAGGATATGGGTAGATGGTGAGTTAAGAAGAACTCGTACAAAGAACCTGATAAATGCATATGTAGAGATGTTATTGTCGGACAAGGGTATTGATTGGGAGCAATTAGGCAAGATATACAGACCAGACCAGCAGATACCTGCAGCAACAGTAAGGAGGCTTATGAAAAGAGAAGAGATACAGACAGTAGTTGAGGCTAAGGTAAGGGATATTCTTAATGAGAAGGGTATAACCAAGGAATATGTGGTAGATTTGCACCAAGAGGCTTTAGATATGGCTAAGAAGAAGTGTGATGTAGGTAATTTCCTGCGAGCTACAGAGAATTTCATGGATTTACTTGAAATGAAGCCAGGAAAAAGGGTTGTAACAGACACAATAGAGATGAATGTTACATCTAGCATAGCAGATACTATAGCAAAAGAGGAAAAGCAGTTGATTGTAGAGAAAAAGAGTGAAGAAAGAGTCAAACCCGAAGTATAAGCCTTTTTATGATATAAATGTAAAAAGAGATATCGCATTTGGAGAGCGTGGGGAAGAAACTGTCAGACTTATGCTCAAAGATGGACAAAAGATAGAGGTAAAGACAGAAAGAGACACATGGAAGGAAACTGGCAACTTTGTAATAGAATATAGTTTTAAAGGTAAACCATCAGGAATAGAAATAACAAAGGCAGAATGGTGGTTTCATAACTTCTCCTTTGAAGATGAGCTGGTATTTACACTGGTATTTAGAACTGCAGCCTTAAAGAAGCGTATAAAGAGACTATTAGAAGAAGGCAAGATAAGAAAGGTAATAGGTGGAGATAACAAACAAAGTGGGCTTTATCTTGTCCCTTTAGCTACATTGAGAAAATAAGATGGATAAAAAAGATATATTAAAAAAATTAGAAAAGAATATGATACTTTTTGGCAAAGTGTGTATGCCAAATATGTTCTCTGCTAAATCTCCCAGCTTTCATTATGAGATTTCTGATACATTAATGGATGAGTCTGAGAAGCAAGTCAACATCATTGCACCTAGAGGACACGCAAAATCCTCTATTGTAGGTGGTGTCTTTCCATTATGGCATATTATGTTCGGAAAAGGTAAAAAGCTGATTGTATTGGTATCTAGAACGCAAGACCATGCAGTTAAGCTCTTAGGTACTATCAAAGATGTATTGGACTATTCTCCCCAATTCAGAGAGATATTTGGATATTGGGGCATAAATTCTGCAAGAATATGGGCAAAAGCAGAAATATCTTTAAAAGATGGTTCTATGATAATATGTAAGGGTACTGGTCAGCAGTTGCGTGGTATAAAGGTGGGTAATCAAAGACCCACTATGATTATACTGGATGACCCAGAAGATGAGAATAATACAAAAACAGCAGAGGCAATGGAGTCTAACTTGAGATGGTTGCTTCAATCAGCTTTGCCATCATTAGACCCTATAAAGGGTCGTATTGCAATTATAGGTACTCCGATACATCAAAGATGTATTGTTGAAACATTGAAGGATATGACTGGCTGGAAGAATATGTTATTCAAACCAGACCTTGATAGGAATATATCACTATGGGAGGAATGGCAGCCACTTAAAAAATTAAAGCAAAAGAAGAAAGAATTAGAGAGTATAAATCGTGTTAGTGTGTTTTATAGGGAATATCTCTGTGAGATAGTAGGAGATGAAGACCAATTATTCAAAGAAGAGTATTTCCAGTATTACGAGGGAAGTCTTGAACATGATGATAATGGTCCATATATGCATATTAAAAGCATAAATAATAAAGAAGCAGAAGAAAAAAGACCTGTTAAGGTCTTTATGGGAGTAGACCCAGCGTCATCAACAAAGCAAACAGCAGATTATTCTACAGTAGTAACTATAGCTATTGATAAAGAAAATAATCGTTTTATACTTCCATATTATCGAAAACATGCTACACCTATGAATGTAGCAGAAGGAATCTTAAATCAATTTAAAATATACAAACCTGATAAGACGAGAGTAGAATCAGTGGGATATCAGGAGATGTTACGAGAATACTTGCGTAAAAGATGCGAAGAAGACAATATATTTGTACCAGGATTAGAAATAAAAGAAAGTCCCAGAACCTCCAAGTCATATAGATTGGAGACTATGCAGCCATACTTTGCACAGAAGAAGTTCTTTATGCAGAAAAACATGTTAGAATTAAAAGATGAATTACTTATGTATCCTAGAGGAAAACATGATGACCTTTTAGATGGGCTCTTCTATGCAACCAAAGGAGTATATGGACCAACGCATACTTTGGAGGATAAAGGGAAACCTAAAAAAAGAAGCTTATTCCAGAGCTTTGACTGGATGACAGCATAGCTCTAAAATAAAAGGAGAAGTTATTTAATTAATCTAACTATTAGTTATAAGATGTGATAAACAATCGTGTTATAAGAAAACCCTCTTACAAAATAGAGGGTTTTTCTTATATATAATCCTTGTTTAACATACAGTAATTGCTATAATATAGCACGTTTTATTAAAGTGGAACTTTATATGCCTGAAAAGAACCCAGAAGCTAAATTAACTACAGACCTTATATCGGATTATTCCGAGCAACGTGATAAATGGGCAAAACAAGCCATGGAGGACAATGAGTTCCGAAATGGCAAACAATGGTCTGATAAGCAAGTAAAATCTTTAAGAGCGAAAGCTCAAGAACCAATTGTCGTCAATGTAATTCACTCAGCAGTAGAGCAGGCAAAGGCTTTACTCACTTCTAATTCTCCTCGATTCCAGTCTTCTGCCCGAGAGGATTCCGATGTAAAGACAGGGAGGATATTTTCCGAACTAATGTCTTGGATTTGGGATAATTCTAACGGCAACTCTGTATTAAAACACGTCATTGACGACTATTATGTGATGGGCATGGGGGTCATGTGTGCATACATTGACCCTCATGAAGATTTAGGCAAGGGCGAAATAGTCTTGGAATCGATTAATCCATTAGATTTATTTATAGACCCAGCATCTCAAGACCAATTTGCTAGAGATGCTAACAATATCATAATAGGTAAGAGGGTAATGCGTTCACAGCTCATTGATTCATATCCAGAATATGCTGAGTTAATAACGGATGCAGTTGAAACAAGTCATCTATCTACTCCTACTATGTCTAGATTTGGTTTAATGGATGAACAAATTGGTCCTGTTGTAGATGGTAATAAGCGTAATGCAGATAAAGATATAGAATTAGAATTATTTGAAAGATATACAAAAATTAAATATCCTTATATGCGTGTTTTTGACCCTTACTCCAATAAAGAGGAAATATTAGACGAAGAAGGGTTCCAGCAATTTCAACAAGAACCAGCTTGGATAGTAATAACAGATGAAGGCACTAATTTCGTAACAGAACCACAAGCTGTTCAAGAGTTACAACGGATGTATGATGAAATAGGCAGTATTTCTCACATGATGCAAGACCCAATGTCTGGACAAAGCTACCCTATGAAGGGAGAGATGCATGAAGGAGCTATACCAGGCTCACGATTAGAATTAACACCTTTTTCAAAAGCAGAGATGATTGAAGACAAATTAATAGAAGTTGTTCCTATTGAAGTGACTCATATAAAACGATGTATGTCTGTAGGTGATACATATCTTACATCTGTTATTCTTCCTGTTGATTCTTATCCTATTGTTCCTTTTATGAATCGTCATAATAGAAATCCTTATCCTGTGAGTGATGTAAGACTTGTAAAAGGATTACAGGAATATATAAACAAAATCAGAAGTTTGATTGTTGCACACGCATCTAGCTCTACAAATGTAAAACTATTAATTCCTCGTGGTTCAATGGACAAAAGGCAACTAGAGGAAGAATGGGGGAGAGCTGGTACAGCAGTTATTGAATTTGACCCTGAACTAGGTCAACCTATTGTGGCTGGTCCAGTACCTTTACCAAATGAACTTTATAAGAATGAAGCAGATGCGAAGGCTGATATAGAACAAGTACTTGGCATATATGCTATGATGCAAGGAGACCAATCTTCTGCACCTTTAACCTATAAAGGTACGATTGCATTAGATGAATTCGGGCAAAGGCGAATTAGGTCGAAGAAAGACGATATTGAAGCTGCATTAAATCAATTAGCAGGCGTTATTGTGTCAATGGTCCAGAATTTATACACAGATAGGAAGGTAGTTAGATTATTAAAACCAAATAATACACAAACATCAGTAGAAATAAATCAGCCTATATATGACGATATAACAGGGGCTTTTATGGGCAAAATTAATGATGTAACTGTTGGTCGCTATGATGTAGTTGTAGTGTCTGGTTCTACTCTCCCTAATAATAGATGGGCTAGATTTGAATATTACAAAGAATTGTTTTCTATGGGAGTTATAGACCAAGTAGAGTTATTAAAGCAAACAGATGTCGCAGATATGGAAGGTGTATTAGCAAGAGCAGGAAGAGAATCTCAGATGCAATCCCAAATACAGCAAATGGATGAAGAAATTAGAAACCTTAAGGGTGATTTGCAAACTGCACAAAGAGAATCATTACATGATAGAAAACGTGTTGAACTAAAAGAATTTGAAATAAAATTAGCAAAAGCTGAAGCAAAAGCTGAAATGGCTGCTTCACTTTATAAAGCTAGAGCAGGTGATGAACTTGCGAAACTAAGAGAGGCTGTTTCTGATGTTGAAGGTGATACTGAATCAAAGCAGTCTAAAGAAAACAAGGAAATAATCGGAATCGTATAACAAAAGACCATGCTGTGCTTCGGTTACAATGGTTGAAAGGAAAAACAAAGAATGGATGATATATTAACTGTACGCAATGCTGATGATGCACCAGTTCAGAATGTAGAGATACCTGCTGAAGGTATAAACATTCCTACTGATACAGGGAATGGGTTATTCCCTGATGGTGTTGACCCAATTGCACAAAGCAGCAATCCCCAAGAGATGACAGAGGGATTACCAGTGGGGCAATCTGCTCCCCAGGGGCAAACATTTCCTCAAGAAGAAAATGTTGCTGCTCCAGAACAAGTCGGTAGTAAGGAAGACCCTAGTCGTATGGAATATTGGCAATCTCAAGCTGACAAGGTAAAACATGATAATTTTAAACTCCAAGATGAATTAGATTATTACAAGAATACATTAGACCCTATTGCAAATGCAATTCAGTCTAATCCTGAAATACTAAATCAATTGGAGAATACTGTTATCTCCAGTCCACCCCAACAAGGTTCTCCTACCCAAGGAAATCTTCAAGGGGGTCTGAGGCAACCAACTCCACCTGAAAAACCACATTCATACAACGAGGTCGATGCGTATAACGACCCTGAGAGCGAATCTTTTAAATTTAGGCTATCTAAAGACCAGTATAGAGATGATATGCTTGGGTATTATGGTCAGGTTGATGCACATAGGCAAAGAGAACAGGAAAATGCTATGAGGCAACAACAAGACAATAATGCAATGCATCAAGCACATTCATATGCTATAAACAACTATGGTTGGGACCCTGGAAAAGCTTCTGAATTTATTCAGTGGGCACAGAACCCAAGCAATGTTACTTTGGACAATTTAGCCAGAATGTATGAAATAAGTCGCTCTCCGTCAAAACAGCAAGTAACGAATCAACAAAAGGTTGCAGAAATGCAACAGCAGAAACAAAGAATGAATGTTCCTAGACCAGCGGCAGTGGAAACAGGAACTCCTCGCCCTACAATGACAGAAGAACAATCATTCTCTGCATCGTTGCTTGCAAACAAAAGGAGATAAATAAATGGCTGCTAAAAATTTACTAGGCAGTGGTGTCCTTTATACTGACAGACGAGACTTCTACATCGACCCACAAGTTGTTAAAGAACTGTGGACAGATGTAGCTCCGTTTACGACTGTTATATCTAATAGAGAGACACGTCAAACAAACGACCCAGTGTTTAAGATGTTCGAGCATCGTAACCCCTGGGTAAAACAATCGTTCCAGTTTTCAACAGCAGTTATAATTGGTGACCCCGATACAGGGGGAACATCAGATGTAATTGGTGTAGATGAAATAAATGGTCTTGAGGCTGGTGCAACTGCTGCATGGCAGGGACTTATTGTTGAAGCATGGAACAATGCAGAAACAAGCCGTTTAGCTGTACTTTTAATCGTTGATGCCGATGGTGGTAGCGATGTTACATGTAAAGCTTTATGGACATTGGATGATGGTGCTTACACGACAACAGATAATGATATTTGTCATGTAATTGGTAATGCACAAGGTGAAGGTGAGACCTCACCTGAAGCATGGTCTGATGAACTATCAGTTGTTTGGAATTCATGTCAGATTTTCAAGACTCCTCTTGAAATAACAGGCACGCTTCTTCAGGCTTCTTTGCGTGGTGAATCATCAGAACTTGCCAGATTACGTTCTATGAAAAACCAGGAACATAAAATGCAGAAAGAAAAAGCCTTCTTGTTTGGTGTTCGTGGTGATGCTGCAGGTGTTGGTGGTACTAATCTAGGAGCTGGTGATACCTTTGACGACTTTGGTCGTACAGGTGCAGGTGGCGGTAAAGTAAGAACTACTTATGGGATTGTTGCTGCATTGAATTCATATGGTGATACATCTGGTGATGACCAATCGGTATTTAGTATAGGTGCTACGTACGGATACGATAATTTTGTAGATGATATGGAAAAAGTTTTCCAATATGTACCTACAAATGGTGTTAAGCGTGCTTTCTGTGGTGCTGGTGCTTTAGGATACTGGTCTAAAATGTCTGGTGCTACAGGCATGGGTGGTACTTCAGGTTGGACAATTAACATAAGTGACATGAAGCGTGATACTTTGGGCTTTAATTATAAAGTCTTAGAGACACCTCATGGAATGCTGCAGTTAATTCCTACACCTGCATTGCGTGGTCCATGTAATAAGTATATGCTTGTCGTAGACGAGGATAACTTGTTCCATGCTCAGTATCGTTCACCTATGTTCCAGGCTAACATTAAAACTGATAACGGATACGATGGTGTGAAAGACCAATACTTCTCTGACGAAGGTATTGGTATTTCATTAATCGAATCACACAATCTGTTTAAAATCACAGTATAAGGAGGGCTAATCATGGCTAGACCTTATATAGGGGGTACAAGTGCTGGTAGTTTAAGCAAAACTGCAAGTTTCTCCATTGCTGGATTAGTTGACCATGGAAAAACATTCATACTATCTGGTGGTGCGATTACTATTACACTACCTACTTTATCATCTTCACTAAACGGATTTGGCTGTAAAGTTATATCTGGTGATACTAGTGAACACGTGATAACAGGTGGTGCAAGTAAAATCTACTATCATGGTAGTTATGGTACAGACGATACAACGGAAACTGGTAGAGACATACATGAAACAGTATCAGAGCTAGTATTAAATTCTGGTGCAATTAATGATGTTATTGATATTGTTTGTGATGGAACTAACTGGTATTGTCAAGGTTCAACAAAAGCTACAATGGATGCCAGCTAAAATACCTAACCCAACTTAAGAGGGGGAGGGATAACTTCCCCCTCTTAAAGGATAAATTATGCAAACTTTTAAAGGACAAATAGAAGATTTGGTAGGAGTCATAACAGGACATGGCAACATGGATGATACGGCTCTTAATGACTGGATGACGACTTCTGCTAAGAATGTCTTAGATTTATTGCCACAAGAGATATTGATTAAACATAATCAGACTGCTGAAACAGTAGGAGCTAAATATGGAGCAGAAAATAAAATAATTTTAAGAGTAACCATTGGAGGACTTTCATGTAAGGAAGTTCCTTTTGGATTATCCTCTCAAGTAATAGATTCAAATTCTATTCATCTAGCTACTGCAAATAATCCTGTATATTGGTTTAATAAAGAACAAGAATTGGAAATATTCCCAACAGGCACACAAGCAGATATAGATTATATAGCTTATCCTACTATAGTTGCAAGTGATGATAATGCTATAGCCAACTTTCCCAATACAGCTGAATATGCTGTTGTATTGGGAGCATGTGCAAAAGCATTACAAAATATAATAAATGATTTAACTCATCAAGAAGAAGATATTGAAATTGTACAAGCAATGCAATTAGAAGCCCAAACATTAGCAGCACAGTATCAAGGAGAACTTCAAAGACTTACAGGAGTACAATCATGACACAGAAACAAATGATAGAAATGGTTCATCAACATCATCCTGAAATAGGTGAAACTCAAATAAGAGAATGGATGAATCAAGCTATAACTGAGTTTTGCAGGAAGACGAGATGTATAAAAAGTGTCCATACTCTTACCAGTTCTGCAGACCAAAGATATTATTTAATACCATCAAATATATTAGAAGTAACTGGAGTTGCTTATGGTGGGTATGCTATACCTAAATTAGTAGGCAGACCTGAACAAAAGGATTTTACATAATGGCAGATAATTATACAAAACCAGAAGTGTGGTGGATTGAGGGTTCTATTGCAGCCGAAACAGGCAATCATATCGGTATTGCTACTCAATCTGGTACAGCCTTTAGTGGACCAGCAGGTAGCGTAGATATAAAGTTATACACTATAGAAAAGCCTAATGCATTTACAGCTGACCTTACAGTAAATCTTGCTTCACCTGATTCAAATGAACCTCTATTAGAAGAATTCCACGATGCAATTGTAAGCAAAGCCATACAACGAGGGTATGAATTAAAAGACCCTCAAATGGCTATGTATTGGGAAGGTAAGTTCCAAAGTGCTATAATAGATGGAAAAAAATATGCAAATAAAGGAGCTGATGGAAGTTCCTATACAATTCAAGGATACGATTATTAATTAAACAAAGATGCCCATGAGAATTGTCACGCTCGGTAAGGCATTTAGAAAGGAGAAACAATATGGCAGATATACATAAATTTTCAGTTATAGAGGCAGGGAATGTAGGACTAGGACAAGCAGGTTCTGCATTTCTTACAGATGCAGATTCTAAATATACACCACAGGACGATAGAGTTATAATTGCAATACAAGTAATTGAGACTTGTACATTTAAGGCAGGTACAACACCAGAGAATGACAATTTCACTGGGTTTGCAGCGGCAGAAGCTGGTACTAATGCAGATGCTTTTGGTGGCACTGAGGATTTCCAAACTGGAACAACAATATATGGTAGATGGACTGAAGTAACTATAGGAAAAGGTGCAGTTATGCTTTATATGGGGTCATAAATGCTTGGTTTATCTACTAGTTTAGGGAAAAAAGCTGTAGGATTGCCTCTGGATTATGTAAGGGATGGCTTAAAGCTTTATATGCCATATAAGGAAAGCTCAATTAAAGGTACTCAATTCGTAGGCGAAGGTTCTACTTATTTTACTACGGATGATTATGTAACTTGTACTGGTACAGAATCACTCTTGGATGGTGCAACAGAAGGGACTATTTCTGCGTGGATAAAGAACGATGGTCAGCAGGGTGGTGAACAGCATATAGTAAGCAAATATGATTCTGGTGCTGGTGAAAGAGCATGGCAACTTTATCTCTCAAGTGGCAATATAGTCACATTTGGTGCTTTTTATAATAATGCATATTCAGGAGATACTAATATAGCATCTGGTTATGAAATATTAGCAGACCAATGGTATCATGTGGTAGGTACATTCTCTACAAGTGATTCTAATAAAGTAAGGATATATGTAAATGGTTCTTTACAAGCAACATCTGCTGCTTCTCTTGCTGGTAGCATAGCGGACCCCACAGGGAATAATGTTGAAATTGGTCGAAGAACGAATAGTGGCACAGGCTCAGCCTTTTTTTATGGTTCTATTAAGAATGTAGCTATCTGGTCTCGTGCTTTAACTGCCACAGAAGTACAGAATCTGATGTATAAGACATACGAAGAAACACCAAGGTCAAGACTTACAGATAATCTTGTGAGTTGGTGGTCATTGGAGGATGGATTTACAACTAGCACTTTAAGTAATGGAGATTTTAGTAGCGCAGCTTCATGGATAGTAAAAGGTGGTTGGGAAATATCAGGTGGAACTTTAATCTCAACATCTACTACAATACCTGCTTATCAACAGAATGTTGTAACAGTAGGTAGTATTTATACAGTAACCTATACTATTGATAGTCTTGGCCTTGAGAGTGGAGATGTAATGGTAAAGCTTGGAACAACGGAGGGAACACCTCGTTCTTCAGTAGGTACATTTACGGAATCTCTACTTTGTGCAGGTGGTACTAGTATATTCTTTGTTAATAATGATGGGGCAGGCTTCTCAGGAGTCATTGATGATGTATCTGTAACAGGAGTAGTTTATGATAAACTTGGTACAAATAATGGTACACCTACTGGAGCAACAGTAAATACCACCCTTTATGGTGGCTATACTCCAGTAATCCCAAAAGGGATAGATAATGCTCCTACAGTACAGGCAGATGCTATTGGTGCTGGGAGTGCGAGTTTTAATGGTACAAATAATGAAATAGACTTAGGTTCTGGTGCAACATTAGACGAAGTATTTTCAGGTGGTGGTACTGTTATGGCTTGGATAAACC
>Ga0098047_10001162_pt1 | contig 10839 bp, 14 predicted proteins | sample 12_taG_FD_92585 | JGI IMG/M metagenome (GOLD analysis project Ga0098047, IMG submission 92585) | Marine viral communities from the Subarctic Pacific Ocean - 12_ETSP_OMZ_AT15267 metaG | ecosystem: Environmental > Aquatic > Marine > Oceanic | place: Subarctic Pacific Ocean | collected 2015-01-16 | reverse complement strand
AGTATTCTCCTTCAACTGTTAAATAAAAACCCCATTAAAGTATATATTCTTCAATGGGGTTGGAGAATGATTACTTACTAATCAACTTAGTAATGGGAATCAAACGTGGCTTCTTTTCTTCGGACACCACTTTCTCCAAAGAAATATTTAGAAGACCATTATTGAACTCCGCTCTGTTGACAACAATATCATCAGAAAGAGTCCAAGATTTAGAGAATGACCTTCGGGCAATCCCTCTATGAACGTACTGAGTGGTATCAGTACCTTTGTCTTCTATTGAACGTACTGTGATTATTCCGTCCTTCACCTCAACTTCAATGTCAGTTTCAGAAAACCCAGCAAGGGCCACTTCTATGACATAATTGTAGTCATCTTCTTTACGAATGTTGTAGGGCGGAAATCCACTATCCTGTGATGTATTGGGAAAATCCATCATACGATTGAACATACGATCAAATCCAACGGAAAGACCCATAAATCGTTCAAGATCGCCTGCGGTAAGCGGACTGTGATGTGCTAATGTAACCATAATTCCTCCTTATAAAAAGCAAGGTTATTAAAAATATCCCCACCCCCTAGCACGGGCGATGGGTAAGTTAGAGGTTTCCACTATGGACAACCTCAATCACGCCATCCTTCACCTTTACATAGGTGTTGGAAGCGATGTTTTAACACTATAAAAATCAATGTTATTAGTGAATCTGCGGCATAAGATCCTTCTTTCACTAATAATGTATATTTTGTTTTCATTATTATTTATCTCCTTTTCTATTATTATACTAAGTTTTATAGAAAAAGTCAAGTTTTAATTTCCAGTACTTCCAAAACCACCATCCCTGTCTGTTTTTCTTTCTGGCCGCTCTTCTGTTTCCATTATCATACAAGGATAGTCTTGTACCAATTCTGCTTGGCAGATACGTTCTCCGTTAGATATGAATTGTTGATAACCACTAATATTACAAACCATCATATAAACTGGCTCCACATAATCAGAATCGATAATCCCTACATTATTTGCAAGGGTTAATCCCTGTTTTAATGCAAGACTAGATCTTGGATATAAACGAATAGAATATCCTTTTGGAATATCAAAAACTAATCCTGTGGGAATCAGTAGTCTTTCGTTGGGATTGACTTGCACCCTTCCGTTTACAACTTTTCTACTTCGTTTTTCCGGCTCTTCAAAATTATTTAAATATACTTTTATTTCTGAAGTTTCTGGCAAAGAAGCGTGCAAGTCAAAACACGCAGATCCCTCCGTTGCACGAATGGGATCTTTTATGTCTGAATGTAATTTATAGAAATATAGATTACTCGTCATTCTCATCAGAATCCCTTTTGTTGCCAATATTATATTTTGGAGTTAATTCCCATTCGTCTTTTTCTTTGAAAGACAGGATTTTTAACTGACTCAATGGAACTGTAGGTTCTGCTGATTTATCCGATTGCACTAATGAAATCAATTCCCATTCTGCAAGAAGATTTGCAATGGTATTGCGCCTTGCTTCATCGTTCTCTGAGAAATTGGATGTTTTACCATCTAGTGCAAATAACTCTTTAAAATGTACTATGTAATATTTACCCTGCTTGTGCAAGATATGACATGATTGAAATAAAGTTTTTTCTTTGCGAGATGCAATACCGATCCTTGTGAGGGTTTCTCTTACCTTGAGAAAATCATCGGCTTCCTTTAATTTCACTTCAACCATCCGTTGGATGATTTCTTCACTCATTGTTTCCTTTCAAACCACCTGTATCAATATGTTGTCTAATAATATCCAGCTGCGAATCATCAAGTAATAAAGCATAATCTCTTGCCCTCGCATAACTGCACTTACAATATTTCTTGATTAATTCAAGAACTTCATTGTTTTCCTTTTTTCTTTTTAACCATTTACCGTATCTTTTCTTTGGTCTAATAGTATTTAGAAAAAAGTCGAATTGAAGTTTTGAATCAAGGTGGCTGTGAAAGTTCATTTCATTTGCATATAAAGCAGTATCATGATTAAAACTCAATCCACGATTAACAATAAAAGGCTTATACTCCTTTTCCAAATCGGGTGTTTCATCTATCAGATTTGTTTTACCATGATTGATTTGATTTATGAATTCAAATGGACTCATACGAACTCACATTCCGCCATCAACTCTATCAGGCAAGCAACCAAGTTAATCTCTTGGTCTGCAACAAATGCAGATTTATACTGATAATCTGCAATGATTAAAACTGCTTGTGGTATGGAAGATTTTGCGAGAACTTCGTACAATTTATCATAAATTTTACGATATACAGAAGCAGGATCATTATCTGCATTATTTGTAACCCATTTCCTCATATTTTGGAAATTCTTTTCACGCAATGCAGTCATCAATTGATCTAAATTTAATTCTCCTATATTTGCAAGAACTCCTGCATTTATTTCACCAGATGTAGAATATCTTTGCAATTCATTAATCACTCTCCGAAAATCTGGAAAGTGTTTACTAATTAGAGCTGCGATCACATTTTTATCGTATACAATATTTTCATCGGAGAGCATATTCTCACACCGACCCAAAAACTGCATTGCGATTTCTGGTTTCTCGCTTTTTGGAGAAGTAAAATCTACTACTGCACATCTTGAATGAATCGGTTCAATGATTCTATTCTTGTAATTACAAGTGAATATGAAAGAACAATTTTCTGCAAACTTTTCTATGAATCCCCTCAATGCTGGTTGCACCGAATCTGGATTTGAATAGTCTGCCTCATCAATGATTACAACCTTTCTACTATTTCCAGACAAGGATATAGTAGAACAAAATTGAGTCATTTTAGTCCTGAGAGTGTCAATCATTCTACCCTCATCAGAACCATTGATGATAATATAATCAGTATTTGTCATGTCACAAATAGCTCTTGCAACAGTTGTTTTACCAACTCCAGCAGGGCCAGTGAGCATAAGATTTGGTACAGTATTATCTTTTACCAAATCCTTTAGGGTATTTTTTATCGTATCGGACAAGATGCAATCATCGATTGTTGGTGGCCGATACCTTTCAACCCATAATAAAGATTTTTCCATGATTACCCCTCAAATGTTGAATTTTGTTCTAAAGCAATCCAGTACTGAAGAGAATCGGTTGTCCTTTTAAAATGTGAAATTCGTTTGGATGAAAGTTTTACATCATATGTACCTTCCATCAATTTATTGAGATTTTCGGTTTTGAAAATCATTCGGAATGTTTTATCCGTAGTTCCTACACCAGTAGAAAAATTATCTGAAGTAGTATTGCCGGTATCAGACACAACAATTCTAGTTTCAGTACCATTTCCCTCAATCACTACTTCGGGCAAACCAAGAGTATTGGCCGCATTGATGGTCTTCTTGAATATATCTTTTTCAAGAGTAAATTCTATGTCTGGTTCTGGAAAAGCGATGTCTTTCTCAGGAGGTGTTTGAAACATGGAACTACTTCCACAATATCGATAGGTTGCCTCATGACTCCCATCTTTAATAAAAACACCATTTTCTGTAAAATCCAATTCTGGATCATTAAACAATGTCAATGTTCCAAGAAATCTATTCAACTCATAGATAGGAAAAGTTCTAGGAAAGTCTTCACTAATCTCTACTGAAGCTAGAATAGTGTTTAGGGGAGAAACTGTTCTAAGAGTTTTCCCTTCTTGGAATTCTAAACTTTGATTAATGTTCGCATAGTTTTTCAAAAACCCTACTGTATTCTCACTCAATTTCATCTTATTCTCCTTTTCGGTTATAAAAGTTATCATGTAGGTATAACATAATAATAACATAATGAACAACTTTTGTCAAGTCGTTTCTATTAAATCCGCCCTTCTTTCCATACCTTTGAGCGTATTTAATTATATTACCGATACAGAAACCTTCACCATGTCCTGCATCTGCAATAAATTCTGTTGATTGTATTTTGTTTTGGGCATAATGGGAAGAATAGGTCTTGTCTATTGCATCCCAAATTTCACTTAAATATTTCCCCTCATCAAAAACATAATCAACATCACTTTTTCTTTTTCTTATTTTTGTTTTTGTTTCGTTTTCTTTTTTCATGACTACTCACTCTTGCGGTATCAGCACCATGAGCTGCAAATTCTAGATTTGCAAGACTTCCCATAGAGCCAGAAAAAACATATGATCCCATATGTCCAAGTTTCATCCACGGGCATAGATAAATGTTATACCCCAATTTACGTACAAATTGACAGAAGAAATAATCTTCTGATAGATACCTTTCGCTGTTATCAGAAATATCACCCAAATACTGTTTTGAATCTATCACAGTATCAAAATATGCGTGAATCATTCTATCACCAGCAAAATGCTCTGATCTATTATGATCTGGGCGATATGAAAATTGAGGAAATGCTTCTTTGAAGTCATCAAATACTTGTCTCTTGATCATCATAAAACCAGTACCAATTTCAAGTACATCAACTGGTTCTGATACTTTTATTTGATGTGTATTTTCTACTGGATTGAAAACATAATCACCAGTATATTGCTCTAATATATTTGGATCTTCATCTGCAAGACCACTATCAACTGCATTCCGTACTTTTTCCCATGCAATACATTTCTTTGGATATGGCCCACCGATAATGTCTTTATCTAAAGCAGCAAGTGCCAAAACATCATTCGGATCAAAATGAATATCTGCATCAATGAACATGAGGTGAGTGTAATCACTTCTCAAAAATTCATCAACCAGATAATTTCTTGCTCGGGGAATCAAGGACTCATTGAAAAGATAAAAATATTTCAAATCCATTTGATATTTGGTAGACAATGTTGCAAGATCACAACAAGCTTTAGTGTACATTCCACTACACATTCCACCATACATTGGAGTGCATACCATTATCTTTTTTTGTCTGAGTTCTTCAATACCAATCTTTACTTCCATAATGTTCGCCCCTAATACATATTAATAAATTTTTCCAGTTCTTTTATTTCTAGATCTGGTAATTTTCTTAGACCAAAAAATTCTTTGATCTTATTATAATTGTTTAAAATATCGTTTTTAATTCCACCATATCTAATACCTATTGGTATGATATTTGGATTTTCAGTATTATCTTCTATTATTCCATTTTTAATCCACGGCTCCAACATCCAGAACCAGATTGATTTATGTTCAACATTTTTAGCAATTCTCTTTATACTATCTATGATGCTCTGAATGTCATTAAATTCATAATGATCCAAAGATAAAAAATCACATTTCCCCCTATAATCATTTGCATCACAATGGATAATTTCTATTTTATCTGACCATTCAGTTCCAATATCTTTATGATAATCTATGATTGGTTTGAATGCTTCGATTACTGTTATCTTCTCCACTTCTGGTTTAGAAGACAACCATTTTTCTCTAGTTCCAAAACCCAAGCCAGTACATACAACATGACCATACGCAAGATTGTAATGAGAGTAAAATTGTTTTGCTTGTCCATGACTAGGATCAAACACCATCCACTGAATCCCATTCAGAGAAAGTCTCCAAATGGGAAATCCATATGTGGAATTGTCTACCCAAACTCTCACACCATTCTTGTCATATGGTCTTATGACTGGCGGAATGTAACCTAATTTTTTTAGTTCATTAGGTATTTCATTAAAACGGACTAAAATCTTCGTCCTTCTCTTCAGTTTCATCTGACTCTGAAGATTCATCTTTATCAGAAGGCATTGAAACTTTTTCATCCAACTTGGAATACAAATCCATGAAAGTTTCTTTGGTCTGATCATCAAACCTTGCGACACACATTGCAATTGCTTTCATACGATCTTTGAAGATCGAAAATGCATGAATGATATGCACCAGACGGCGAGTAGCAATAATCTCATCGACTCCACCATCATAGAAGGTTTTACGAATCAGATCCGCCCAATCTACCAGTTTCCCAGCGTACTCTTCGTCAAGACATCCAAGATTTATCATCAACTTCGTGACAATTTTCTTCTCAACTGACATTGAAGGATACTCTTGTTCCAAAGTAATCGGAAATCTTTCAAGGAAAGCTTCATTCAGAATGTTAGTTCCGATAAATCTTCCATCTTCAGAACCTTTTCCTTTGGTGTTTGCAGTCGCCATGACTGTAAATCCAGACTTAGGACGAACAACCCTTCCTTCTTTTTTGATCAAGAGAGGATTTCCTTCCAGAACAGGCTGGAGACACATAATCTTATTTGATGCAAGGTCAACTTCATCTAAAAGAAGAGTTGCTCCACGTTCCATCGCAAGAGTAACTGGGCCGTCCTGCCAAACTGTTCGACCATCAACTAATGCATAGTGACCGATCAAATCATCTTCATCAGTTTCGATTGTGATATTCACACGAAAGAGTTCTTTCCTCAATTCAGCATGAACCTGCTCAATCATCATGGTTTTTCCGTTTCCAGACAAACCAGTAATGAAGATAGGATAGAAATTTCCAGACTTCTTAATAGTCTTTACATCAGCATAATGACCGAATTTTACATATCCATTCACTTTCGCAGGAACATAAGATTCGCTATTCATAGGAAATTCTATGACATTAGAAACCATTTCAGCGGTTTCGGTTCTTGCAGCAGAAACATTAGTTGCAAGTTCAACTGTTGAATCTTCTACCACAAAAGAATTGTCTGCCATTTCCACACCAGAAGGAAAATCATAAGACTTATCTTCTGTTCTCATTTCTTTGGGAATTCTATCTAAAAGAAACCAAGGCTTTACAACCCCAGCTGTTTTACAAGCGCCACTTTCGACAAAATTCATAATATCTTGTCGGGTGAATGAATTAGAACCATCTAGATAGGAACGTAGTCCATCAATCGCTTTTTCTTGTCTCACCGTAAATGTCATAACAAATAATCTCCATTGGGAGGTTCACATTAGAGAAAAGTCATCTTTTCTCATTTCCATAATTATATTATACCAAAAATAGTCAAGAAAGTCAAGTTTTTTACGCAACTTTTTCAATAAATGCATTGAGAAGTACACGATTTTGCAACTTTCCTTTGGTATTTTTCTTCAATGCCTTTCGGATCTCAGCCTTTGATGATCCAACGGCAACTTCACCAACATGATTTACTTCATCAATCTCAAGACCTTTGGTATTGATGATGTAAAGTTCATCATAAGAAGTTCCTTTTTCAATCAAGAACTTGTTCTTACGAAACTCTGAAATTTCTGAATCTTTAGGATACCGACCTATAACATAAGATAGGTTAGAAGCAGCTCTTTTCCCACCACCAGTTGTCAGGAAAAATCCAAGAAGATTTATTCCAGAAGTCTTTTTCAATCCAGTAAGGTATAAATCAGTATACCGATTTCTTCCCATTACTTCGGAAGGAAAAACTCTTACTTTGGTTTTCTTATCATCGATATGTACACTTCCATATTCATATTGACCACAAGTTCCATCAGACTGTAAGTAACTCCTGCTGGTAGAAGAACACCCATCAGTAAGAAATACTGCATTAACAATCTGTGCTCTGGTTTTCATTTGAAACTCTTCTATTATCGATTTGGAAGCAATGATAGTATCATCCAAAGGAGTTCCCCCCAAAGAAAGATTGTTAGGCATTCCATAATAATCATAACTTCTACTGTAATAATAATTGTAGCGAGTATCAAATGCATTTGCAACCAAAAGTATATTTCGATATGCATTATTCAGTTCCCTATTTCTCATTCTGGAAGAAAAGAGATTTACAAGACGAAAATGATTACCAACAACCATATCGCCTTTTTTATAATCTGCAATTTTCTTTCCATCGGGAGTATAATTCCATCGATCATCATCAGTTCTTGAATGAAAACTTCTACAAACATTATCATTATCTTCATCTTTCCAATCTCTATAAGAATCAGAGAATGCATACACTTCAAAAGGAATCTGAACTTTTGAGCAGAACATTGTCAAGTTTACCAACTGCTCGATAGTATCTTTCATATATTGACTCATAGAACCAGACCAATCGATGAACATAACCATACCGTGATTCTTACCTTCGGGCAAGTTAGTAATCTGCTGAAACAGATTTTCACTATACTTGTATGCATGGATCTTGTTCATATCAAGAGTTCCTTTTTTTGAAGAATATGCTCTACGATGAATATCCGCAGCCTTCTTCATTTCAAACTCTTTAGCCATGTAACTTATCATCTTATCATTTGCATATTTGAACTTCTTTAAAAGTTCATTTCCACGTTCAATTGCACCCTCTTGTTTAGTATAATAACTATCCATTTCATTTTGAACCTTTTTGAAATCAATAGTAATTGAATCGGTATTGATTTTAGGAAAAGTCACATATACAGGCACGGAAACAGAATCACTCATTTCAGCAAGTTCTGCTTCATTTTCACGAAAGTTTTCATCAGTGAGAGAAACTGGGCCCGATGACATATCTTCTCTATCATCAAAAGCATATCCCTTTCCGCCTTCCATACCATCTGAAGTTTTGGAATTTTCAGACTTCTCTTCGTTTTTCTTCTTCATTTCATTCAAAGCATCTTTGAACTTATCTTCCAACTCTTTGTTGGCAGCATCTCTTTGACTAAGACCAGACCCATCTTCAGAAGAATCTTCGGACTCTTCACCTTCACCTTCTGAACCAGAAGCACCTTCTTTTTCGGAATCTTCTTCTTCAGAACCATCGCCAAACTGATTCTGTATGAATTCATCAATTTCCGACTCTTCAGAATCTTCTGAACCTTCAGATTCCTCATCTTCTCCAAACTCATCTGATTCTTCATAATCTCCGAATTCATCATAACTGTTATCGGTTTCAGATTCATTTTCTTTGCAGTACTCATAGAGTTCATCAGTGAGTTTCAGAACATCTTCAAAAGTTTCAGTTCTCATGACTTTTTCAACCCACTCTCGCTCTTCATCAGAAAACTCAATTCCGTATTCTGTTCCAGCTTTGGTATATAAATTAATACGATCAATCAGACCAAGATCATTGACATTCATGCCCATCTTTCTCAGTCCAAAGAAATCGTTATCCATAAGATCCCCATAACCATCAATCATTGACTTACGGGCACCAGCAAATTTTCTTTTGATTTTCTTTTCGATTCTTGCATCTTCGACAACATTAAGAAAAGTCTTAAATCCTTTTCCCTTGTTACTTACTGAAGAATGCCAACCTTCTTCTGGCGTCCAAAGTGCATGACCGACTTCATGAGCACAGAATAGATCATAAACAGAAGAACCGGGCTTCCATTTAAGAATAGGTAGGTACAGAACACGATTTTTTATATCGAATGCTGCGGTAGGAATTTTCTTGTGTTCAACAGAAATGTTTTCTGCTGCCATCAATTTGGCAAGAAGTGATTTCTGTTCAACTAATTTAGTATTATTTTTCATAATCAACTCAAAAAATGGTTATCTCTTAACCTCACATAACTATTATATCAAATAGAGCACAGGAAGTCAAGTTTTTTCTGAATTTTTTTCACTTGATTCATCAGATTCGTCTGATACGTTCTTTGCATAGTCGCCAAAACCATCATCCAAATGTTCATATCCTGTTAATGCTTCGCCCGAATACTTGTTCATCAATCTCTTTCGCAACTCTTTAACCGATTTTCCTGTCATTTTCGCTCCTTTCTCATTACAAATATATTATACCACAGAAACGTATTGAATGTCAAGTTTTTTTAAGAATTATTCTTCCTCAAGCGATACCATGTCCTTTGTCAATTTTGTCTTTGGAACATTTGCAGAAATCCAGCCCAAAAGTTGTTTCTTAACTCCCGATTCTGGCCCCACAGACTTGCCTTCTTTCTTGAAAGTCAAATAAGTAAAATCCTTGACAAGTATATCGCCCTGCTCTGTTTTCATGGGTTTTTTGGTTTCTGGATCAACGTAAGGAATGGTATTTTCACGATTATTTAAAATGACACGAACTCCACCATTTAACCCTTTTGGAATTTTACCTTTGATCACTTGATACATACTTTTTGCAGCTCCTTCGTGAGAAAGAAGCATAATGTCTTCTGGAACAACTCTTTCACGATTTCGATTATTGACAATTGCAACCGCATAATTTGTTAATACCCAAGTCAAATGTATATTTTTGGAATCATATCCAGCTTCAATAAGTTTGGGTAAAATATCTTCAATATCATTTGCATCCTTCATTGTAATGTCAAATATGATATTGGGCAACCTGTCAGAATTTGCATCTTTAAGAAGAAGGTCAAGAGTTTTGTCTTTGATTCCTTTGCCTCTCACAAATGTATGAAGTTTATATACATCTTTTGGATTAGATAGTTTCAATCTTTGTATTTCTGGATATGCCCCTCTAGTGTCTGCTAATGTTTTAAATGCTTTCTTCCATTCATCTACATCACGAATCTTGAACTTTTCTTTTTCCATGAAATTTGAAATTGCAAAACCCTTCCCCGAGCCTGCACCACCAGCAAGAAATACGATCTGGCCGTATCTCTTCCCCTGAGCGTACATTATTAATTTTTCTTCTAGATATTGTCTGAAATTTAACATAGGAATCCCGCCGATATTAACAGTTACAACAATATTTATAATACGGAAGGGTGGAGCGAGTAAGAGGAATCGAACCCCTATCATGAGATTGGAAATCTCAGGTATTACCGTTATACGATACTCGCTATCATTTGGAGCTGGTGATTTGTTTCATTTAACTTCTAAAAAATTCATCTAATGTTGTTCTTGGTATGTTATCTTTCAATTTTGTTGTAATGAATATTCGTTTTCTATCCTTACCATCTACCCATCCTGTTTCAGTCTTTAAGTGTTCTTTTCCTTGATCCCACTTAAAAGAGAATGATTTTCTCTCCTTT
>Ga0098047_10001161_pt1 | contig 10840 bp, 20 predicted proteins | sample 12_taG_FD_92585 | JGI IMG/M metagenome (GOLD analysis project Ga0098047, IMG submission 92585) | Marine viral communities from the Subarctic Pacific Ocean - 12_ETSP_OMZ_AT15267 metaG | ecosystem: Environmental > Aquatic > Marine > Oceanic | place: Subarctic Pacific Ocean | collected 2015-01-16 | reverse complement strand
TAGGAATTATTCATAGATATAACTCGATTGAAGAACAAGTTGATCTTGTGCGTGAAGCCAACGCTCCCTTTACAACACCCGTCGCAGTTGCTATTGGGGTCACGGGTGACTACGAGGAAAGAGCCGTCGCTCTTTACGAAGCCGGTGCAAGAGTTATATGTATCGACGTTGCTCACGGCCACCATTCTTTAGTAAAGCATGCTTTGTCCTCCATTCGCGAACTGTTGGGAAACAAAGTACATGTAATGGCTGGTAATGTAGCAACCCTAGAAGCTTTCGACGCCTTGGCATCCTGGGGCGCAGATTCAATTCGCGTGGGGATTGGAGGAGGATCTATTTGTTCCACACGGCTCGTGACTGGCCACGGAATTCCAACTTTTCAAAGTATTTTAAACTGCGCGAGGACTAGTTATGATGTAAAAATTATTGCCGACGGCGGTATAAGAACAACCGGCGACATGGTTAAGGCGTACGCCGCCGGCGCAGATTTTGTTATGATTGGCTCTATGTTGGCCGGCACAAAAGAAACTCCAGGTGAAGTATTTTTTGGTAAAGCAGATAAAAAATATAAAGTTTATAGGGGCATGGCGTCGGCCAACGCCCAAACTGCCTGGAGGGGAAAAACTTCAACTCCAGAAGGCGTTTCAACTACCGTTCCGTTTAGGGGTAGTGTTGGGAATATCCTTCAAGATATTATTGGTGGCATTCGCAGTGGCATGTCTTATTCAGGCGCACATGATTTGGCAGAACTTCGATGTAAGGCATCTTTCGTCTTACAATCAAGCGCATCGCAACTAGAGAGCAATACTCATATTCTTTGGAAAAATAAATGAAAGACCCAACTATACCAGATGCGAAAACACGTAAGAAATTTATGTTTTATGATACTGAGAAACGCCAGGCTGATTTGAGAATAAGGTGTGGATATGATGGCATAAACCAATCTCAATTTTTTAGAATGATGATCACGGGATATTTAGAAAACGATTCAGGGGTCTTAGAATATATAAATAAATTTAAAGAGAAAATGAATTTGCAAGGAAAACTAAAAAGAAATTATATTAAAAGAATGCACGGCAAAGCCCAAGAAACTAAAAAGAAATTTGCGCTTGATGATAATGATTTGGAAAGTATATTTGATATTATAGCAGAGGATCATCCAGAGATATGAAAAAATGTTTAAAGGTTTGCAGAGATATGAACGTTGTGTGTCCCGTTCAAGAGTGTCGACATTGGATATCATATCCTGATGATCACAATTGTGTTTTGGAAGCTGTTGAAAAAAATGGACCTATGACTTTGCGAGAATGTTCAAAGCGGCTGGGAATCAGCTTTATACGTGTTAAGCAAATACAAGATATTACATATAAAAAAATTAAAAATTTACTTGATGAAGATGCTATATAATTATAAGGGAATTGACTTTCTTAAGTACAAGATACTATTTATAAAAGGATTCAGCCTCATTTTTTAAAAAGCAAGGAGCGAAGAGATGTCCAAAAAAGTTTTAAACGAATCAGAAATTAGAAAATTTATGAAATATGCCAATATCGGCAGCCTATCAAAAGGCTTTATTTCTCGCCTTAACGAAGGTGGAGCATATGGTAGAGATGACGATATAATGGAACAACCGGAAGAAGAAGAAATGCCCATGGGCGGGGAAGAGCCCGAAATGGACATGGGCGGAGAAGAGCCCGAAATGGACATGGGCGGGGAAGAGCCCGAAATGGACATGGGCGGAGAAGAAGGTGGCGGCGACGTTGAGGCTGAAGTTGTTGTCCCCGAAGAAGAAGTCGATGCGCTCAAAGTCGCTCGTGATGTTTTGGATAAGATCCTCGGCGCCGCCGAAGGGGAAGAAGGCGAGGGGCTAGAAGAGCCAATGCCGGGTGAAGAAGAAGTTGCCGAGCCCGGCGAAGAAGAGCCCCTGGAAGACGAAGAAGAAGTGATGCAAGAGCTTGAAGCTGCTGGCATTGAATTACAAGAAATGGATGATGATTTGGTACAAGAAGTAACACGTCGCGTCGCCGCTCGTCTTTTAAACAGTGTAAGAAAAAATCAGTAATAAAGATTAAATATTTATAAAAAAGAGGTTAGAATAAAGGCAAGGGGTTAGCCCCTTGCCTTTTGTTTTTAGGAGGTAAAATTGGAGGATTTAACTTGGGTTAATTCAATATTATGGTTTCTTGCCGGCGCAGTAACTTATAAGGTTGGAACACTTGTTTTAAGTATGAGCGTGTCATTGGCTTTGTTCAATGAGACTATATATCACGTTTTGAATATTTTAAAAATGGGGGACGAGAACTACCACGCCGCGTCTGAATTAAAATATGAAGTGATGAAAGCTGCAAATTGTAGTAAAGAGGATACTGATGAAGTAAAAGATAAAGATAGAGATATTATTAACCTGTGGAGAGAATTATCCATAGCTATGATTTTATTTGCCTGTCCTGGTAAAGTCGGTCAAAGACTTAGTTTTAAAAATTGGGATCAAGCAATGAGACTTTTAAAAAAACAAGAGGCAAAAAATGAAAAAATTCTCAACTAAGAAAAAGAGTAACGGGGATGAACAAGAGACAAAAGAAACAGATTTTCTACTTAATTTTGCAGATACCCTTGAAAATAAGTTAAGGGTAACAGGAATTTACGGAGATATCAATGAAGAAAAGTGTTCTGAAGCTGTCTTTGGCATGCTTTTACTAGATTCTGAAAACAATAAAGCCGACGAAGAAGAAACTAATGATCCTGTCGATTTTTATGTTTCGACATACGGCGGCCTTTCAACTGAAATGTTTGCAGTATATGATGTTATCAGAATGGTTCGCAAGCGGACACCAATACATACTTATGGCATCGGAAAAGTAATGTCAGCTGGTGTTTTATTATTAGCATCAGGCACGGACGGCGAAAGACGAATTGGAAGAAACTGTAGAGTTATGATTCATGGTGTTATATCTGGCCAACACGGACACTTACAGGATGTTGAGAATGAGTTTGAAGAGGCTAAATTTACTCAGAGGCTTTATATTAAAGCTTTGGCTAAAGAGACAGATATGACTGAGAGACATATTAAAAAACTTATGGATAGAAAAACTAACGTTTATATTGACGCAGAAAAAGCAGTTGAATTGGGAATTGCTGATATAGTTTTCTAATTAATAAGAGGGTTTATAAATGGATTCAAAAGAAATTAAATTTTTAAGAGAAAATGTATTTAACAAAAAAACAAATGATGTTTTCTCTATGACAAAAATGTTTGAGTTGTTAGAAGAGGTTATTGGTGAGTTTGGTCCGAACATGCTTTTTGAAAAGAAAGAATCACCGTATGCTCCTGGACCATTCTCTAAAAAGACTCGTGCCGCGACACCTGTAGCAAAGATTACAGAAGCTTGGGGAAAAATAGGCCCCGACGATAGAGATATTATTGAACAATTTACTAAGAATTTAGGCGGCGAGACCAATACAGTTGAGGAAAAGATAACATTGATTGCTGACATTATCAATCCCAAAGAAGGGGAAACGAAAGCAGCGACGCTTGGTGAAATAATGACAGTTATGATGGTTGTCCAAATTATGAATTCCATCTTAGGCGAATTTACTGAAGCTGCTGGTGGTTTTATTTTTGAGGGTTTTCTTGCTGGGCTGTTTGGCGGCCAGTCTGTTCAAATTACTGATCCAAAAGACCTCGCCGGCAACCCTGCAGGCCGCGTTGAAGTGGGCCCCGACGGGGAAGCTTCCGAAGTGGCGGGCAAACCAATCACAGATGTTGTGTTGGGTGGCCAACATTACTCTCTTAAGCTTTTGGGCCCAAAGACAGCTGTTAAGGGCTCTTTCACAAACATGATTCAGCACTTTATTGATTACGATCATGTTGTTTATCTCGACGCCCGCCGACAAGGCTCAACTCTTCATTTTTCTGAATTTGATATTACCCTTGAAAAATTCTTAGATGTTTTCTTTAGACCTTGGGCAAAGATTAAGCAGCTACAAAAGAAATACTCTACTTCTCAAAGCTTGACAAAAGCTCTTGATTCTTTTGGCAGAAAGGCATGGAAAGTAAGCTTCGCAACTATGCCACTGACTAGAAAAGGCTTGGCACAACAAATTGGTATCTCCTCTACTAAAAGAGGATTTGATATAGTCGACGGGGCCCCAAGTAAAGAATTGGAAGCATTGCTTGCTGTTGATCCAAAATTATTAAAACCTTTTGGTCCATTCACGGTACATTACTCCGAAGAGAGATTTGGAGGCGCAAAACTTAAAAAACTATTCGGCTCTGCACGACAATTTAATGAAATTCAAGAAGCTCTTGCTGCGTTTAATGCGGGACAAATTGATCGTAAAGATATGATTGCAAGATTGTTAGCACTCCCAGGCGCTGGAGGCGGGGGCAGTAGCGTAGAACAATTTATATTCACTGCCGAGCAAGTCAAAGAAATATCGAGTTATCGAGAGGTTGGAGTGCTAGAGTTAGGAGAGCCTGCTATGCAGAAAATATGGCTTGAGCACGGAGAGCTATTAAATGCTACCATGGCACCAGTTTATGAGACATTGAACAGATTTACTGATAATGTAAATGAATACTTCTTGGCTAATGACAAGAGAAGGGGAGACCAGGCTGTTAATGATGCAGAAGACTTAGAAGCTGCTACCTCCACTGCAGTCGAAGGCCTAGGCGCAGATCCCGGTCAGATGACTAAACAGCAAATTGCCGCTATGAATCGACGTACCAAGGCCCATGCGGCCACGTACGGCGAGAGCCTAGATCGTGGGCTCTTCATCACAGACGAAGCGCTTGGAATCAACACCAGGAAGAAATAATTATTTAACATTCTCTTGATTTCGTTTATAATGTTATTAAATTACTATACAGAGGTATATGATGGCAAAGATTTACTCTGATGGCAAGAGCCTTCAAGAAAGTATTTTAAATGGCGTCAATAAATTAGCTGATAACGTGGCTTCGACGCTTGGACCACGAGGTCGCAACGTCATTATTCATGTTAAAGGTAAAAACCCCATCGTTACAAAAGATGGCGTAACTGTCGCTAAGTTTGTTGACTTCGAAGATGAATTTGAAAACGTTGGAGCACAGATTATTAAACAAGTTGCTTCTGAGACAAACAATTTAGCTGGTGACGGTACTACTACTTCTACGGTACTTGCTCGTGGAATCTTAAATAATACACAAAAATACATTGCAGCCGGCGCGTCTCCTGTGGAGCTAAAGAGAGGGATGGATAAAGCCTTGGAAGAAATTGTCAAGAAGATTGAAGAGATCTCCAGACCCATCCAAACTCAAGAAGAAATTGAACACGTAGCTACAATCTCTGCTAATGGAGACAAGTCGATTGGCAAGTTAATCTCGATGGCTGTCGACCAAGCTGGACACGACGGCGCCATCTCCATTGAAGAAGCTAAATCAATGGAAACCACATTAGATGTGACGGAGGGATTTAGATTTGATTCTGGATATTTTGCTAATGCCTTTGTTAACAATGAACGACGCGTCGCGGTCGAGCACGATGGTGCTTATATCCTTGTGACTGATTATAAATTGGATACAGTACAAGAGATTCTACCGGCGCTGGAGTTGGTTGCTCGCGAGTCGAAACCCTTTGTTATTATTGCTGAAGAGGTCGAAGGACAAGCCCTTGCAGCGCTAATTATGAATGCCATGCGCGGCACTATGAAGGTTGCTGCAGTGAAGGCCCCTCGTTATGGCCAAGAGCGCCACAACATACTAAAAGACCTGGCTCTAGCCGTAGGCGCAACTTTTGTTAGCAGAGAGTCTGGAAAGAAGCTAAGTGATATTAAATTAACTGATTTGGGCGAATGCAAAAAGATTGAAGTTTTAAAATACAGCACCACGATAGTCGGCGGTAATTCTGATTGGGAAGAGATTGACAAAAGAGTCGAATCTCTTAAAGAGGAAATCAGACAAATTGATGATATCGCGGAATGTGAAAGAATACAAGAAAGAATAACTCGTTTGATCAGCGGCGTGGCTATAATTAAGGTAGGCGCTGCGACTGAAGTCGAGATGCTAGAAAAGAAATATCGAGTAGAAGATGCTCTAGAGGCGGTTAAATCTGCCTTAGAAGAGGGTATTGTTCCTGGCGGCGGGGTCGTGTTGGCTCGTTGCAAAGACTTTAAAGTTGAAGTTGATAATGAAGATCAAAAATACGGAGCCGAGATTATAAGAAAATCTCTCGAATCGCCAATAAGACAAATGGCTCTCAACGCTGATGAATCTCCTGATTTGATTTTAAGTCTTGTTGAAAACGAGATGGGCAACTGCGGTTGGGATTATATTAGTAATAAAATGGTAGATATGATTGAAAGCGGGATTACAGACCCAGCGAAGGTTACTCGTGTAGCACTTCAAAACGCTGTAAGTGCTGCTTCTATTTTAATCACCACCGGTCATGCAATTGTGGAGGTATAACAATGCGCGTTAAATTAAATTATTCACTGGAAATGGAAGAAGTACCAGAACTAATTGAAAGTATGGTTGCTCGTGTTAGAAAAGAATTGGTATCTTGTTTGTCTAAGAACTTTGATATTAACAATCCTAGAGAATTTATTGCAAATGCTGAAGAAGTTCGTGCTAGTTTGTTTGGTATCGATTCAACAATGGACGAATGTACTAAGATTTTATCTGGGTTTATCCAAAGACACATGCAAGCAGTATCACAATCTGAAGAACAACCAGAAGCAACACCTAAAGAAGAGGAAGAGCAACAAGAAGCTTCAGAAGATACAGAAGATGCGTAAAGAAGGAGATTTAGTACATGTACCGTCTGGCGTGGACTTATATCTTATTGAAGACCAGGACATTAAAAAGGTTCGTACGCTGGAAGAACCTAAGAAACTTTTAATTGTACCCAAGAAAGCAAAACAAGCTAAAACAAATGTATCAGAATCTCTTTGTCGAGTTTTTTATGATAATGAATTTTGGTATGTAAAAATTACTGATACTTATTTAATGGAGAAATAAATGAATTTGATTGAATTAGTGGAGATCCACTCTAAAGGAAAACAATATAATCCAAAAACAGAAAATTGTGATGTAGAGTATTCGTTACGTGTGGTATATGTTAATCCTGCATATATAGGTATGATTCGTGAAGATGAGATGCATACCCGACTTCATAAAAATGGGAATTTAATTGATGGTTTGAACGAAGGCCAAGATTTTTCAAAATTATTTTTAGAATATTCTAAAAACTCACCCGCATCACTTACTGTCGTAGGGAACCCAGAAACAATAATTGAAAAGATTAAAGGGAATGCCGATGGCAATGTATATCCTCTTTGTTAAGAAAAAATGTTGCTACTGTATTAAGGCAGAAAAGCTTTTACAGGAGAAACAGCTTCAATATAAAAAAGTTCTTTTTGAAGAAGATCAAAAGTCCGTCTTGAACGAAATAAAGGATGCGTTGGATTATAAAACAGTACCTATGATTTTTAAGCGCCTAGAAAAAGAAGTTAAGTTTATTGGCGGCTATAGCGATTTAGAGAATTATTTAGATAATGGCTGATCAGGTAAAAGACGAACCTCTAGTATTTGCTATACCCATAACATATGTCAATCTTATATTACAAGAGTGTGATGAACAAATTTCTGTATTTGGCTCTTTGGTAGAAAGCTGCTTGGATAAAAGCCAAAAATATATTTGGTGCAGCGATCAATATTTGATATTTTACTATGAATCTCTTTTTACAAATCTTAAACTAAAAGAATTATTTGAAAAAGAATTAAATGATCTAGTTTTTATAAGAGGTAAAACAGGCGAAGAGTTGATAGTATTAAGAGAAACCTTACAGATGATCGAAGCGCTTTTGCTAGCTCGTTATCACACAGCTTCTGAGTTGAAAAGATTATCTTTATCAACTTCTTTAAATTAATATTGTTTTTTCTCTTGATTTAAACTTTGACGTGTTTATTATATCCATATCACAGGTATTGCCTTACGGAATATGTGTGATAAGTTACTTGCTTAAAAAGGAGAAATAATATGAATACTGCAATGACAACTTACCGACCGGGCCTTCTTGGCCGAAGCGTTTTCGACGACGCATTTAACAACTTTTTCACGGATTTTCCGCGTCACATGCGTCAATCAACACGGGGATATCCCGTCGCTGATATTTACCGCAATGAAGAAGGCAGCACTGTAATGGAGTTCGCACTGGCTGGTTTTACTAGAGACGAATTGAATGTCGATGTACAACCAGATAAGCGGTCCATCACGGTTTCTGCTGCTTCTTCGATTGGAGATGAAAATGACTCTCGACGCATCGCCAGACGTAGTTTTACCAAAACATACGTTAATTATGATGACAACCTTGATCTTTCACAAGCACGTGCCGGGTTTGAAAATGGCTTGCTTACCGTGACGGTGCCGCAGCGCCCTGAAGTCAGGCCTGTGACAATCAGCATTAAGTAGTTTTTTTAAAAAAAGCAACTATTACAACACTTTTCAGTTGTTTGGTATATAGTTAAAAGTGTGGGTGCGAAATAATTTTCGCACCCACCTCGACGTACCTTTGGTAGGGAAGCTGTATGCCCGTAAAAAGGAAATTACCATACATTATAAGTGTAATAATTTTATGGGCGCTATCCTATTGCTTAATACAGTTTTTCATCACCGGCAGCGATAATAGCTTTTTACTACCGGTCGACCAGCAGATTCCATTTATTCCAGAGTTTATTTGGATTTATCATTCTTTAGCTCCGGTCTTGATAATCACGATGATTTGGATGGTAAAAACTCGCCAAAACTTTTTCAATATGTTTTGGGCCTGCATCGCAGCAAGCATTATAATGAATGTATTTTATATTATGATGCCGTGTTTTTACCCACGAATCGCGCTTGAAGCTTCAACTTTATCTGAAATTTTAGTTCAAGCAACCAGATATATAGATGATGCTCATAATACTTTACCATCTGGTCATGTAACTTTTGCATGGCTAACTTTGTTAGCATTTATAAATTGTAGTAACTTTACAAGTTCTCGATTTTTAAGATTTTTTTATATAAGCTGGACGGTTTTGATTTCTGTATCAACTCTTGCTTTGAAACAACATTATGTGGTTGATGTAGCATCGGGCATCACTTTGGCCTTTCTAAGTTTTTATAGCGTACGCTATTTACTTAATCGTTAAACGATCTTCTTTATACTATTTACAATATAGCAGTGGAGAGGGTTGTATAATAGATTTGTTGAGGTTTTAGCTGTCAGGAGATAGCCGCTTGATTATAAAGAAAAAAAATGTACTCAGCAAACCAACAAAAAAATGTGAATCTGTCATGGAAGGACGCATGCTTGGAGAACGGTTATTAGAAGTTTTAGCACAGACTAGAGATGGCGTCGGCCTGGCAGCAAATCAAATTGGTGTTAATCTGAGTGTGTGCGTTGTTAAAGTTAATAAACCTCTAGTTCTTATCAACCCGAAGATCGTAGGAAAATTTGGAAAAACTTTTTTTCAAGAAGCTTGCCTTTCCTTCCCAGGTGATTATATTGTAACTGAACGCTGGACAGATATAATTGTTCAGGAAGACAATTACAAAAAACAGCTTATTTTTTCTTTTGAAAAAGATGCTTTAGAATGTGTATGTGTTCAACACGAAATCGATCATCTTAATGGTTTAACCATGTTTGATCGGCAAGTCAATACGGAGATTTTTGATGGCTAATCTAAAAGGCAACAGAAAAGTTGCATCACCAAAAAAGAAAACCAGCCAAGGGCTTGGTAAGTATAGTAAATTTGGTAATAAGGGCGGCGGACCGGGCGGCACAACAACTGGTAAAACTTATCGAAAAAAGTATAGGGGCCAGGGGAAGTGAGCGAACGACCTTTTCTAGAATTACCGCTACCTCCTCCGCGCCCTCCATTTGATTGGGAGCACACTAAGGTCGATAAAGAAGGCCAACCCCAAGAAGAAGAGAAGAAAGAAGAAAGAGTTATAATTATTCAATTATAAAATAATTTGTTTTTCTTAAAAAAAGGAGCTGCATAATGGGCAGAATAGTATATGTGCCTGACAAGAGAGAAAATCTTGTACAAGAGGCATTAAGTGATCTTTATTTGCTAAGGCAAGCTGTAGATTATCAATCTGGTACAACGGATTCGCGATTGAGCATGATTGATAAAATTAGAAATAAGCTACAGAGAGTAGCCAAAGGTTTTGATGAGTCGCGCAAAGAAAACTAAGACCAAGAAAAAGTTTTTGAAGAGACCCAGGGGATTCAAGAAACTTAAAGAGAATCCAGAGGTAAGCAATTATCATATTAATCATGCGCGCCATGGATGTTATGAGGTGATTCTTCAAAGGAATGAGAAGATGTTATACTTAACTAACTTTCGTAATAAGAGGGCGGCACAAAAATTTATTGAGGCACACAAGAAAAATGAGGTCACAATCGATCCAGAAACTTGTATTCCCACCCCTGATTTTAAATAATAATTTACTATTTTTTAATGGTAAGTATATTTATAATTCATGATTTCAAAGGAGTATATTATGAAAATCACATTTGCAATGATCTTGCTAATGATTGTAGCCATTTGTGGCTGCACTACGGATGAACAAGCTGTTCCGGAACAGGTAACTGACGATGTTGTGGTAGGTGATACCACGGTCGAGGAAATGGACGATGGGGTAGTATCCTCTGACCTTCAGGTTTCTCTTGACGCGGCTGATGTTGTTCCTACTGTTGAAGAAGACGTAGAAAACTAAACTAAAACTTGAGTTTTGTGCGCCTTCGGGCGCTTTTTTTTGGCCTTGTGGTGGAATTGGCATACACATCAGACTTAAAATCTGACGCCCGATAC
>Ga0098047_10001158_pt1 | contig 10853 bp, 14 predicted proteins | sample 12_taG_FD_92585 | JGI IMG/M metagenome (GOLD analysis project Ga0098047, IMG submission 92585) | Marine viral communities from the Subarctic Pacific Ocean - 12_ETSP_OMZ_AT15267 metaG | ecosystem: Environmental > Aquatic > Marine > Oceanic | place: Subarctic Pacific Ocean | collected 2015-01-16 | reverse complement strand
ATTGGCCTACAAAGTTATCTATAGCTGATCTTAATTCTGCAGGATCAATACCTTTCCTTATTGCAGCTTTAGTCTCATTATCGATACCCTCACTTGATATATGGTCAAAAGCTCTGGCTGTATCAGCAGTCAAAGTCTTAAGCATCGAATCTCTATGATCTTGTCGAGTCAAGCCTGTTTTAAATTCGTACCCCTTTTTGAGAAGCGTCGAAATATCCACACCCTTTGTACTACCACCTACTTCCCATACAAACTGATCCCCACCTTTGGTCCTAAAAATAGTATGGTTTTTCTGGGTCTTCGGGTGATACACTGTAATAGGCTTAGAGTAATCGATCTTCTTGTCTTCGATACGTTTCTTCTCTGTAGCAACGACTTGCTTACCATATATTTTCTCAGCTTCAGCTTGTCTTGACCATCCATCTTCTAATACTTTACCAGCAATAGTAGCACCATCGTACCCTAAAGCACGAGAGATAGCATATGCGAACATAGCTTTCTGGTTTACAGGATCTTTAAATTGTGTTACAATAACATCCTTAACACCATCCCATAATCTAGAAAGGAAACTATCGTCATCCTCATCTTCTCCTTTTTTCTGGAGATCAGAATTGCCTTCTAGCTTTTCATCAAGCTCTTCCTTACCTTTCGCATTCCCTTCGCTATTAACTATTGCGTCATCAGCGTCAACATCTTCCTGAGTGACTGATGACTCTGGTCTTCCAATCATAACAGGTACACCATCTTCGTTGAGTTCAACTGGTGGTACGCCTGATGGAGAAGGAAGTCCCAGCTCCACAGCTAATGCTTCAGCTTGATCAGTAAGACCAGCATCATATAAACGTTTTACCTTATAAAGTTCTCTGTCTTTAAGATTAGTTTCTTGTTCCTCTATATGCCCCTCACTACTCTTACGATGAAATCTCAATTCATTGGCCTGTCTCTCAAAAAGATAAGGGCTCAGCTCACCAGAATCCCTTAGAGCCTCTAACTCTTGCAATCGTTTATCAATGCGTTTAATCCTTTCTGGGGCTCCCCGAGCACTGTCAGAATCTAAGGGGTCAGACATCCATACTGGGAATCCTGCTCTATTCGCATCCCCCCAGTCGAGGTGTCCATACGGATCTTCTTGTGCAGGTGGTGGTTGTACACTTTCTAGTGTAGGTATACCATCAAACCCAAGACTAGGCTGAGCCTGAGGATCTTGGATTATCTGAGATGGGTCTAATCCTGGTTTAGCTAATAGCGCAGGAACTCCTTGTTGTACTGGCGCAGGAACTCCCTGTTGTGCTGCTATCCAATCTTCTTCTTCCTGCGTTAGTTCAATAGGAACTAGTTTGGCTGGATCGAAATCTACTGGAACCTCTTGCTGTACTGGTCTAGCCAGAAGTGGAGGAACTCCTTGTTGTACTGGTGTAGGGGCTGCTTGTTGTGTTGGAGCTGAAACCGGAGGAGTCACTTGGGGAGGTGTAGCTAATTGTGGCACAGGTGCAAGACCTTGCGCCACCTTCTTATCGTCATCGTCATCCAGACCTTTCATGAGGTTACCGAACAGTTTGACTAATGCATTTGAATCGGACATATTATTCCCCTTTATTAAATAAACCTACGAGGTCCGCCACCAGCACCCCTTTGCTTCATGCGTGTTTGGCGATTGACAACTGCCCTTTGGTAAGGGTTGTTAGGTGCTTGTGCTTGTTGAGCTAGCGCATGACTTCTACCTGCGGGTGCTTGTTGCGGTTTCTGTATCAGCTCCGAGACTATGGTTTGCTTTGCAATATCCCCTGCCATCCCAGGAAGATTCTTCTTACCCCAGGCTCCTAGCTTACCTAGTGGGCCTGTGGGGGCTGCTGTTCCAGCTGATGTAGCTACGGGTGCTGCGGCTTGTTGTGCAGCAAGTTGAGCTGCGTTAGCGTTAATTGCACTAGTAGTCATCCCTGCTTCAACAATAGGAGCACCTGCGGCTGCAGCTTGTGTAGCTCCAGCGGCTCCTGTCAATGCACCCGTAGCTCCTGTAGCTCCAGCGGCTCCTGTAGCTCCAGCGGCTCCTGTAGCTCCTGCAAGTGCTGGTGTTGTCGTAGCAAGTGCTGCTGGTGCTACCAACGGTGTTGCTGTAGCCCCTGCTGCTCCCGCTGCTCCCGCTGCTCCTGCTGCTCCTGCACCGGCCAATGCACCGCCTGTGAGTCCAGCTCCAAGACCCATAAGGGCCCCTTTCTTTCTGTCTTCTGGGTTAGCCAAGGCACCTAATGCTGCCCCACCTAACGCCATTGCTATTAATGGAATCGGCATCATTTACCTCCTTTTGTTTTAGTTATATTTCCGAAATCTATGCCGCCAAGCATACCAGAAACATCTCTTAAATGATCTCTTGGGGATTGCTCTCCAAATTCAAATCTTTCTCTGTCGGCATCAATCTCTAACTGACTTCTCCCTTCATATCCAGAACCAACATCACGGAGTACTTGACTCTCTTGTGTGGCTGCATCTTGTAGCGAAGGTACTGCACTCATCATTGTCGCTTGTTGTTGTCTATTAGAATCAATGATATCCATCAATCCTTTAGCTCGAGTATCACCCATAGCTCTTCCGAATGTACGTACAGCTTTATCTTCTTCAATAGCTGCACGAGAGCCACCAAAGGCTCCTTGGGATACAGCTCGAGATCCTAAGGTTGGGAGCACTTCTTCAGTAAACTCTTCTTGTAATGGAGAGGTTATTGCATCTAAGTACTGCTCAGTTCGTGGATCTTGAGTCGGGTCGTATGCCATAGCATCTTGGAATCTTGCAGTTGCTGTGTCACTTATACCACCTACATCTCCTGCGGCCTCTGCTTGTCGTATAAGACCTTCTTGGCTATACCGATCTTGTGCAGCAAGGGTCTCATCACGATAGAAATCCATTGGCCCTAAGCCTTCCATATTCCGAGATAATGCGAGTTGTCGCCTAAGAATTGCCTCTTGTTGTTTTGAAGGGCCAGTCACAGTTGTACCACCACCCTTACATTGAATCATGTAACTGTCTGTAAAACAGCCTATAGACTCATCATAGTTAGCCCCAAGTTGAGACCGTTTACCTTTAAGTTTCATTTTTAGATCCTTTATTATCCTGTGGTTCTCTCAGATATTTACCCAGTATAGTGTACCTATCTGAGTACCCGTATTTCTTTAAGGCTTTAAGCCAGCCCCTTCTTCCGAACACTTGAATGTCATCACAGTCGTTCTTTAAAGCCCAATCTTCGATGTAACTGACTTTATCTAAAGCCTCTATTACACCAGATCCAGGTTCCCCTCCCAGATAACAAACCTCACAGGTTCGCTTTAGGGGGTAGTCAATTATGTGGGTTACTACAGTGGCAACAAACTTGTCATCAATTGTCCCAAGCCAAATCTGTTTAGTGCCTTGTACAAGCTCACTCATTACGTGTTGAAGTCTCCTTTCACCATAACTAAATTCTAAGGCAGACTTAATGTGATCCAGCGTTGAAGCTGGCATATCTTTAAAATGTTCTTGTGTCCACATGCAAAGCATAGGATCCTCCAGTTTTTATCCTGTAACTTAATGTCATTGAAGTGCCTAGAGGGTCAGTTAGACAACTAAGTCTTCAATTGCAGTCTTACATTGTTTAAGTGTTCTATCTAATCCATAGTTATCTTTAAGGAAGGTGGCAAACCTTTTCAATGCTTTTATGCGCTCCTTACCCTTGAAGTGTTGCAGTTGTTTATTAAATGCCTCTGCTTCTGCCTTGAATCGATACTCTTTATTAAAATGGTAAAGGTACACATGATTAAAGGGGAAGCGAAGCATCTGCTTTAAATGCATACGTTCGTGATCCCTTAGCGGTTCGTTATGGTACACTTTTGGTCGCATCAAAGTAATGAACCCGAAGTTATATGCATCAAACTGTTTAGGGATAAACCAATTAGTTTTGATAAATATCATAAATACTCCAGTCCTCATTTAGGTTGTTGTTTTAGACGCCTCTTCCTCTAGTCTCTTGATTTCTTTGGCATACTTCTTTTCTATAGCCAACTCCTCTTTTGTCTTTCGGGAGTTCTTGTAGTCCTCAAATGCTTTTACTATGTCCTCTGTGTGAACAGCCTCACACACCGCCCTTACGCTTGTATCTTCGCCTGAGTAATCTTCCCCTGCGCTGATTGTGTGGCGGTGGTATGTTCGGGAGAGTTCTACACCATCCTCAGAGATTATAGTCGCAGTCCTCACTTGAACTGTGTTAAAATCGCCTACAACTTCCATTTTATCTGCTTTTACTGTTTTAAGTAATGTCATAATATTTTCCTATTGTCCGTACCTAGAATCCACTAGGTATAATTAAGCTTTGCGGTAAGTTATTGATCCAACAAATTCAGCAGTATTCTCAAACCAAGTAGAACCTGATGAACTCAACACAGATAAGGCATTTGATGGATTCTGTTTATATAAAGCTATAGATGTAGCTCCATTAGTCAACATAGCCGCCATTTGGTTATCAGAGCCAATCGTAACGTCCCCTGTTGTTAGGGAGCATTCTTGCCTTGTTGGGGTTGCACCAGCCGTATAGGGTAGCCCCCCTATAGAAAGCGCACCATAAGTTGTGCCATTTTCCGTCAGTAGCATACGGAAATTACACGTAACGAGATCACCCATTCTAATGTAATACCCCTGCTGTACGGAATATGCTATACTAGTAGCACTGGGCGCAGTTATAGTTGGTGTCCAAGTACCAGCGGAGTAGTCATCAGAATCTTCAATAGTGTTGGCTGAAATCTCTACTATGTGGTCAGCCCCAACGGTAGCCTTAGTGTACAGTTTGCCATGATAAGTGTTAATGGCTAGTTCACCTAGCTCTAAATCCCCTGTTGTTGGGATACCGTTCCCAGAGGTCATTGTGCTGTTAGCTGACCTCTTTAATTGTATTGTTTGTGCCATATATATGGACTCCTATTATCTGTGTATATACACGGAGTATCTTAAGGTTAAGAACCCCCAGCTTTAATACTGGGGTTCGTAGTGTTTATTACCATGTACCGCCATCAATGGTATAAGTTGCAGATGAGGAATTACCAGTGTGTAAAAGAGCGTAATTAGCACTCGCTTGACCTGCGCCATCAGGAGCTTCCTGAACCATCCATCGCGTATCACTTTCATCCCAGAAAAGCTTTACATTTGTATAGTTCCCACGATTAATCTCAATCCCTGTATCTATATTATCAGCAGGATCGCCAGTTAGATTACTGTTAAGTAAAATATAATTATCGGCAAGCTCAATTTCTTCAGTGTTAATGGTGGTAGTTGAGCCTGAGACTATTAGATCACCCGCAACTAATACATCACCCACAAAGGAAGCCGCATCGGCATCCATTCCCAGCGTAGTTGTAAAATTGCCGTTTTTGGGAACACCGAAATAGAGCTTACCGTCCTCACTACCATTGGTAGCATCCGTAATTTGTGCGGATATTTTTGCGTACGTATTGTCGCCGCCACTTAAGTCCTTACCTTTAAAGACAATTTGTCCTATATGATCATCAGCCGCTGGGGAAGTTGAGGTTCTTGTCAGCTCAAGTGTTGGTGAATTTCCTGAGCCATCGTCAGTATTTGTAAGGGTTAGGGCTGGCGTTGCTACAGAAGCAGTTGATATAGACACCGCCCCTGTCATCGCCCCACCAGCTTTAGGTAAAGCATCAGTAGCTAACTGACCTTGAGCCGCTGTTGCATAATCTGAAGCATCAAAAGCTTTAACTTCTGCAAGGTTAGTCACCTCCGAATCCATTAACGCCCCTGCCGCTGTTACATTAGTAGCATCGGTCACATCGGCACTGGTTTCTATACCGTCCAGTTTTGTATGGTCAGCGGAGGTAAAGTTTACGTCTGATTGGGTGGCTACAGTAAAATCCAAAGTCCCATCAGCATCTTGGTAAGTCACTGTGATACCTGTCTCGGTATTACCAGAAACCATAGCACCAACAAGGTCTTGTATTGATTCGTCTGAATTAGCTGTTGCGGATGCGTCTATACCATCTAGCTTAGACATGTAGCTTGCACCCCCAATAGCTACAGCTCCTGTTGATCCATCTGGGTGCCCTATGTATAGTTTATCTGTGCCAGACGTACTCACGTACGCCAGTTCACCGGCTGCTGGTGAGAAGCTTGATATTGTAGCACTATCACTTCTTTTTATCTGAATTGTTTGTGACATAATTTATATTTCCTCTAGAATGTTCCAGCATTAATACTACTGTTCACGTTTAAGTAGTGGTTACTGTCATTTCCATCTAATTTATCTGCATCGAGATTACTACTAATGCCATCTACTTGCAGTATCTTATTTAAAAGTTGTTGGGGGGTTTCCTCGGACCCAACCCCTGTATCCCCCTGAGGTATGGTGAGGGTATTTGTCTCCGAATTATAAGTAACATCAGTTCCTGCATCTCCTGTCAACACAACTAGTGTCGAAAGATCAGAGGATGCCAGGGATTTGTTTATCTCTCTCTGTGTTGCTTTGGCATCATATTTAACTGGTAACATTATCTAAACCCTCGTATCCTACCTTTGATTGTTATATTGGAGATCTCCCAAGAATCATTATCATCTGAAGAAGATATCCGCAAGAAGAGGTATCTACCTGAAGTCCTAATATTATACTCTTTATATTGCTTCTTCGCATGGAAACTGTCAGAAGGGTTGAAGGTAGGCTCATCATCTATATTCTCAGCCCAACCTATTTCTATGAGAGGATCACCATCGCCAGTTTTCCCGACCCTGATAGAAGTTAATTCCTTAATAGCAAAGGGGTCATCAAAGTCGTGTGCTCTGGTTGTGGCAGTCGTATTGTGAGGGGAGGTTTCCCCATCTTCTAAATAAACATTGCCTGCTGAGTCACCTGAGACACGTAAAGGGAGGGTGCCTGAGAGTTCTGTGGATGAACATAGAGTGGAAGTTCTCTTACTCCAAGTGCTAGTAACATAGTTATAAACCACTTCGGCAGTACACTTACTGGCATCTCCTATAGGTAATGACCAGACAACTTCGTGATTATCCCGATTATGAGAGGCAACTACTTGTGCATACTCACCCGTAGATAACTGGTCAAAGACCCAATTAGAGATTCCCTCTTTTCCCCCAATCACCTCAACGCTATTACCATCGGTCATGAAGAATCCTCTGGAAGATAATCCATAATTAACACGATCAACAGCTATAACAGCTTGTGAAGAAATCGCACCAGCACCATTAGCCATTGCGGTCTCGTATCCGAAGTAGTAAGGGCTTCCAATATAGTTTAGTATAAACATTTGACTGTCAGTATATATAGCCTTAGATTCCCCTAAGGGTACTATGCATTTTAAATCTGAGGTTGCTTCTCTTAACGTTAAGCTACCCGCTGAGTTATCAGCAGCACCTATCCAAGTGTCAGGGTCATCCATAGAACACCATGCTACATTTTGAGGGAAATTACCAGCAGAGGTATCGTAGTTAATTGCAATAAGATGAGGTCCAGATTTACTTACAGCCCTAACTCTTGTGAAAGGACAGTCAGAAGTTGTAACAACAACCTTTGCGCCTGACCCACCACCAGCAGCGTTCTCAGTAAGTTCTTCACCGTTAAGATACCCTGATCCAACGGCAGTAACTTTAATACCTGTTATACCACTAGAGCCTCCAATAGAAGTAACAGTAGCTGTGAAGGATGAACCAGATCCGCCTGTGAAAGTCAAAGCTTCACCTACGGTATAACTATCACCTGCAGTAGAGATAGTAGCGCCTGATACTTTAGCAGCTTCAAGGTTTAAGAAAGATTCAGAGCTTTTCTTGATGACTAGAGGCCCTGCATCATTAGCACCCAATACCCAAGTACCGAAGTTAGTGAAACTCCATTGAGAGGCTTCATTAGACCCGAAGTCCCATGTAGAAACTGCACCCTCATCAATCCAAGTGGAATGAGTAGTAATTGAGTTAACAGTTACCACAAAATTCCCGCCACTGCTTCCAGCATTGTAAGTTAGGACTTCGTCGACAATATGACCAGTACCTGAATTAAGTACTAAGATTCCATAAATTGAACCAGTACCTCCTACCTCGGTTACTTCTACTTTGAAGTCAATGCCAGAGGACGATGAAGTGAAAGTGAGAATCTCCCCCACAGCGTAACCATTACCTCTTGACGTTATAGTATATTCATTGACACGACCAGATGCACTGTCCCACCCTGCTGTACTTGAGTTTTGGTTTAAATTATACCCAGACCCTACGTTGGTGAAAGAATCGGTATACTCATCTAGCTTCCATCTGTAAATATTGCTAAGAGTCCCAATATACAAGGTGCTTGTGTCAAACTCAGGGACAGATATCATCCCCCGTATGTTTGCAGTTGCTGTGGTACCTATTTGTGAATGACCAGGTTTCCTTCTTATAGAAGTCTCTGTGAATTGGAGTCCATCAACTTCTTCCCAGAAAGGAATACTTAAATCAAATTTATTTGTTTGCCACCCTGAGAGTAACAAAGGGGTTAAGTCTACGGGGAAAAAGTTCCTCGGAGATCTTGGTGAAGTTGACATATTTATTCTCCTTATTAAGCAACCCAGGTCACTTCAGTGGTAGTGTCTAACCCTGACTCTTCATCAGATCCAAAGGGATTTGAGGTAACATCCCATTCCCATTCCCAACCATTAAAAGAATCTGCATCAGCTCGGTTTAAAGTCATACTACCAATAGTCATAGATGTCCATCCAGTATCCGTGACTTCCTTAGTTAATCTAAGTTTCACATGTTCAGTGGTGGTGACGTTTAAAACCTCCTGAAGATGGTTAGTCTCAATGTAAACCATCTTATACCAGAACAAATCCTCAATGTCTGTACCCGCTGTTTGGCCTGCTACCTGAGGTGATCTCGTAAAGGAAGCGTTAGGGGCTATCGAGCTATCATCGAGAACAGTATCCGATCCTGAACTATCAGTACTCGTATGATCTGAGGAGAAACCTGCATACTTTGTCACTTTGCTAGAGCCATAGTTAAGATACTGATTATGCTCGTACCAGTCATTAGTTATTACCTTACTGCGACTCCATACTTGATTAGCTCCGATCCATACGCTGTTGATGGGAGTAGACCCTATCACTATGTCGTTGATTTCATTGCTTCCAATAAAGATGCTCATAATTACGTCCTAAAGTAGATGGTGCTTGAGTCAGTGCCAGACTGGGATGTTGAGATATTATAGACATTCCACTTAGTAGCTGCTACTGCTGTAGCACTAGAACCTAGTTTACCATCAAGATCGGATTGCAAAGTATTACCGTCACTATCTTTGATCTTGTTTGTAGTGGCCTGAGGGTTAAGCAAAATCCAATTGGTACCATCATAGAACAAGTCTAAAAAGTGGGTTCCCCCAGGGATCTCCCCGCCAATTAATGAAGACCCATCAGGGAGTTTTACATTATTAGGTGAACCTCCGTCACATGCTAAAGTAACAGCTCCTGTGTTAGCGCCCGTAGTCTTAACAACTATCCGAGCACCAGCAGTCAAAGCTACGTCAACGCCGAAATCAGCTGCAAGAGCATTTACGCTGCCAGTGTTGGTGCGGAATTCTTCAGAACTTCTGAGTAACCTATTAATTTCTGACTGTGCATGTTGAAAGTTATCTCGAACAGACGATGTTGTCGGACTGCCTGTTACTGGTTTATTTGAGTCAATGGAACTAGCCATTTTAGTTCTCCTTCATAATTCGTTATCGTTCTCTTTGAACGCCATTCTTCTTCTCATAGGTTCTCATTGTACCTAGTCCAAGTAAACCTAGAAGGACAGGCATCATAGTAGCTGTGTCTGCCTGTGGTATAAGGATACCAAAGGGTGCGGCAAGCGGACTAATCATGAAATTGATAGTGAACCCACCCACGCAAACCCAAGCAACTGCGGGTCGCCAACCTGCTACGAATAGGGACTTATGTGCTGCCTCCTTCTCGTTTATTTTTAGCTGTGCCTTTGCAAGTTCCTGACCATGACGTTCAGCCATAGTTGCTATCTCATGGGCAAGGGCTAATTTCTTATCCTTGTCCACTACGAACTTGTCAAGCAAGCCTGTGACGGGCTCAATCAATGATGATAGTATACTCATAGTTTCATACCTATTATTTTGTTCCGTTTATAAGTCTGTCAACAGTATCTCTAATATGCTTTATGTTTGCATCTATTCTAGCCAGAGAAACCTGTTGGCCTTGTACATTCTCTTCGATAGACGAGAGACGTGCTTCTTGTTTAATCAATTGCTTCTCGCTATTATGTAGCCTAGCGTCTAAGCTTGAAATGAAATTAACAAAATAAATAAACTGTAATGCTAGAGCTAATAAAAACATTATCGGTATATTTTTATTTATAGTAAATTCCTTAGACATTCATCTTTCTCCTTATCTCTTTTCGGTATATATATCTTGCCGTTGTCTTAATCACCCCAAGGTACTCCTACCAGAGTAGACGGACTAGCTTGTTCCGCTAGGTCTGCGTCCAGTGAATCCTCAAGTGCTTCTGTGTCTAATGCTTCCTGTACCCAACCGATTATTGTATCTTCGGTGAGGTCAGCAAAGGGTATAAAGCCGTCTGCGGTAGGGTCGGGAGTAAAAGATGCTGTGCCGTAGCTCGTGGCTGTATGCTCATCCACGGACTTGCTGATGCGCCAGTGGGCTACTATCACGCCATCGGTTTCTGTGTTGCGTTCTAAGTTTGCGATTGTAAAGTTCATTCGTTGTTCTCCAGTTGTGCAACACGGTTGCGTAGTGTTTGGATTTCTTTGATGAGGGTAGGAACGAGCTTGCTGTAATCGACAGCCATCATGTCATCTTCAGTCTCACCCTCAGTGACTGCTT
>Ga0098047_10001156_pt1 | contig 10856 bp, 4 predicted proteins | sample 12_taG_FD_92585 | JGI IMG/M metagenome (GOLD analysis project Ga0098047, IMG submission 92585) | Marine viral communities from the Subarctic Pacific Ocean - 12_ETSP_OMZ_AT15267 metaG | ecosystem: Environmental > Aquatic > Marine > Oceanic | place: Subarctic Pacific Ocean | collected 2015-01-16 | reverse complement strand
CCTAGTGCATTGAAAGGCAACCCTTCTCCACCATTAGCATAATAACTATATAGACCATGCGCATTCATAGCTAGAACACCCATACCCATTCTTGGAAGACTGGCACCTATATCCATACCAAACTCTTTAGCATACTGACCAGGAGCACCCTTTAGAAAGCGCAACCTTGCCTCTCTAAGGAACTTTCTCATCTCATTAGTACCTGCCCCCACTGAAGCAGTATCTACCCAATCTGCACCCTTTGCGGCCCATTTAGGCCCCATGCTAGCATTTAATGAGCCTCCTTGAAGTACGTCTAGACCTTTAATTGCAATTTTTAATTCCTTATGAGTCATGCCTGTCTCTAATATCTTCTTTGCTTGTGCTGCATTTAAGGAGCCCCAGTTCTCTACAGTCCTGCCTACTGGTCTCATAGCCCTACCTACACCCATAAATAGTTCATTTGCCTTCTTAAGGATAGACTTACTTTTACCACCTTTAATAAATTTGACAGGTCCTATAAGACTAAACCATGCAGCTTCATCTAATCCATGCTTCATGGTATCTATAAAATAATTACCTTCAGGCTTATATCCATAACCATCTGGGCCTTCATATCCTGTAGCTGATCTATAAATATTATTAGTCGCAGCACGCATAATACCTATATTTAAACCTATTAAAGCTTCATATGCCATAACGCCAAGTAATTTACCACCCTTATTATCAAGGCCAGGTATCCTTCTTACCATGGCACGCATCATATTAGCAGCATCTGCAGGATTATTTCTAGTAAAGATTTCAAATGTTTCAGCAGCAAGCTTATTCACTACTGCTTCATCTTGTAGATTAAGAGTCTTCCCAATGCTTGCTGCTATATCTGAGGTGGCCTGAGTTTTATACCATTGACTTCCCGCTACTCTACCTAAATCATCTGCTACACTACCCTTTCCAGCTACTCTATAAACATCATCCATCAACTCAGCAGCTACAGTCTTCTCTCCCATGGTGCCAGTTTTAGATAAAGTCTTTATAATATCATCTGCATGACTAGAGGTTACCTTGCCACCAGCCTCTAAGAATTCTTTAGTGGCATGTTTCTTTAGAGATTTAACACCAACACCTCCAACTTTACCTATACCTTTAGCTGTACCTCTCCCTAGAAAGCCAGCAACTCCAAATGTTGGAAGTAATCCAAGAGCTGATCCAAAAATATATCCAGACTTGCCCCAGCCAGATAGGTCTTCCCATTCAGCAGGACCTCCTAAGGACAATGCATGCTCCCAGCTATCTTCATACTCTTGTCCAGTAGCAACATCTGCTAGTCCAGGAAGTCCAAAGGTTAAGGATTCAGTTGCTCCCCATAATGTCTGACCTGCAAATTCCAAAAGACCCGACTGTTTATTAGCTGCAAGCTTTGTACGCTCATTCGCAAGAAGAGCAGCATTTTTTCTATCCTCTTCTTGTTGTCTTAATATATCTTCTCTTAGTCCCATATGATTACCTTATTAGTATGAAAGAAATGAATCGGCTTCTATTCCAGGAAACGCCACTAGTAACCACTCTCCAATATCTGGAGACCTTCCAAAGTACTGTTCTTCAGCTACATGAGTTTTCCATTCATCGAGAATCTCAGCAAAAGATCCTAATGATCGAAGATGTTCACTACTTAAAAATATTGTCATAAGCTCTTTACCTTTTGGCACTGCCTCTACCTCAGATTTTAAATCCATCACCGCTTTATCAAGAATTGCCTGCTCATCAATGGCAGCTAAAGAATCAGCCGCAGCTTTAGCTTTAGCTCTTCTACTCTTCTGAGATGTGTATTTAAAAGCTGGCTTCTTGCTTAACTGCTTATCTGTAGCCTCTAATTGTCCTAATGCAGCCTCCATCTCTCCTGTCCAAAAACCACCTTCTGGAGTATATGTACCCAGCGAATAAGCTGGATCTGTAAGAGACTCAGGTCGCTTACCAAGAGCAGTCAATCCACTCTCCCAGTCGAAACCTTCCATAATTCTTTCTCCAGAAATTCCTGGACTATAACCACTCACTGCCTTTACTATCTGATTTAAAGGAACAGCGCCTACATTTATAGCTGTAGATCCTAGCTCAAAAAGAGCACGATTGATAGCATCGGCTTCATATTTAATACCTGTACCAATGCCACTAGTAACTGCCCTACCTGCCTGATATAAAGGAATTGCTTCAACTACTGATGCTATCTCAGGACCCCAGACTGCCTCAGTAGCCTTATCATAATAATCCTTACCCTGTTGATAGTATGAAGAACTTACATCTTCATCAGGAACAGTAAGACCTCCTTCTGGAATAGGTGGACCTAGAGTAGGTTCCTCATTATATTCTGGATCCCAATACATAGGTCCTAAAGTACCTTTATCTAGCCTATCTATATAGTCTAGATTAGCTAAAATTTCATCATTAACTTCACTCCTATCTAGGGTAGACTGAAGACCTAACTCTTCTATAAGTGCTGGATCATTAAAATTGACACCAAGATATTTTAAAGCTTTTGAAGAAAACATAGCAACTTCATCCTTATCTCCTCCAGCTATTATATTTTGATAATTATTATAGGCAGCAGCTATAGTTTCCTTTAATCTAATCTGATTACCTGGAGCTCCTGACTTACCATATCCTCCAGCAGTAGGCTTAGCTACATCAAAATCCGATGCCATAGTATTATAAGAACGAAGATGTCTTCTCTGCTGCGCAAGTAGCTCTTCCTCACTAGCATCCTCTGGAAGATCCATATAATTTCCCATCACTAAATATTCATATTCCCTGCCGATAGCTATCTTTTGTAGTTCTAAATTCTGCCCTTCAAGTGTTAAGTTGCCAGCTTCATCTTGATATTCATTATACTTTAGAAGATCACTCTGAGTAACTGTTATATTCTCTCTTCCACTATACTTATCGGCAGTCCTTATAATATTTTGCCACATAACACCACTCTGCTTCTGACCAATTTCAGATGCAGTCTTCTGCCCTGCCATCAAGGCGCTCCAATCTTTTATAGCTGTCGCATCACTTCTAAGCTTTTCACTAACAGCAGTTCTAACATTGATGTCTTTTAATTGCTCTAGTTCAATAGCAGTAAGACCCTTCAATGCTTCAGCAAACTCTCCAGTTCCATAGACATCACCAACCTTTTTTCCTTCTGGAATATCGCCTGCCTTCTTATCCGCTTCAGTATAAAGAAATGCACCACCCTCAAGAACTAAATTTCTATACTCATTCTCTCGTGTTTCATCTTCAAGCGAAGCATATTTCTTTTCCCATTCAAGCCCCTTCTTCGCCCATTGACCTAACTCAGCAGATAATGTCTGTAGTTTTGAAATAGTCTGTTCCGTAGATTTAGTAGCAGTAAGAATGTCTTCAGTAGTTGAACTCATTAAATCAGATCCAGGCCCTGTTATATGCTCTGTAGAATAGCCTGCCTTAGAAAGAGTATCTCGCCAAGAATCTTCTCTCTGCTTAGCCTGTAGATAATCCTGTCTTGCAAACCTTAGATCTTCTCTTGCAGCCTGATAATCTCTATTAATTTGTTGCTGCTCTAACTGCATATTCAGCTGATGAAACGCCAATACCGTATCTGGTATAGATTCAAAAAATGATTGCCATGGGCTTTGCTCCACTGTCATTGATATCTTAGGTCTTGGATCGTACACCATCTTTATTTCTCCTTAATATTTAATTTACATAGAAGCTTTATTTGCTTCTAACTCTGTATAATAGTCATCTTCTGTTGTCTTCCAAAAGTCTTCTGTGCTGAAAGCTAATTGATCTGACAATGATTTCTTTTGTGTTAGATACTCACCCATGGCTCCTGTTTCCGCCTTTTTAGACGTATAATCAATTGATCCACTAGACTCAAATCCAGACTTTACCTGAGCTGTTTCTGTTTGACTATATATATTTTCTAAACTTTTTCCAGTCTGCGCAGTCAATGACTTCATCCCTGTTCCATAGTCTTGTTTTATCTTCTTCAAAGGTGCCCCATAAAATTCATCAAAATCCTGCTCACCAAATCCATACCCTTCTGAAATCTCACCAAATCCACCAGTCCTGCCTACAGATTCTCTAAATTCTGAAGATGTAGGATCATAGTCTCCACCTGTATATGTAAATCCACTCTCAGCTCTTACAGCATCATGTGCTGCGTGTAATTCTGATAGAGATCTAAATGCAGACCCTGCAGCTTCCCACTCGTCAACATCGGCTACGTTCTTCGTAAGGACGCTTTGGGATGGCTTCCACTCACTTCCAGTCCATGTATGTTGTCTCCAGTCACCTCCATAGGGTTCTTCAACATACACTATTTTGGCTTCAAAATCTGATACTCCACCCTGCATAAGCATCATATCACCTTCATACTCATAACTATCTTCATGCAAAGTCTCTCCATAAGAAGGAGACTCAGGATTCATATCTATTACTACTTCATTATATATTTTCATTTCTTACCTCCAAATAAGTTAGAATAGAAATCATTTGAACCAATAACATCTGCTGGCTCCAGACTCTCCAGCCATCCCTTACGCATTCCTTGAAACACTTCCTTCTTTGGAAGGGCTGACACAGGATTAGGATCTACGCCACCATATAAAGATTCTTGCCAGGGTTCTACTCCTCCTTGAGGTAATTCTCCAGGACCAAATTGAAAATTTGAAAATTCAGATTCCCCACCCCCACCAAGTGCGCCACCATATAACTCATCTGCCGCAGATATTTTCCTTAGATGCCTAGCATCTGCCGCCTTCTCAAAAAAACCACCTAGAGTGCTACCCTCATAGTCTATTAACTTCTTAAAGCCTGTTTGAGTTCCTGTATCTCCACCTTTAAATAGACTTTTAGCATAACTTCCCAATTTATTTGTTCCTTCAAGATTTCCAGTTGACGCTGTAACACTAGGTCCTCCTTTCCCTAATAGCTTAGAACCTATCTTTCCTCCTGCTGCCATCGTCGTAGCAGTTACTCCAGCTTTCAACGCCTGTACATTTATATTCTCCTTAATCGTAGAGCCAAGTTCTTCTCCAACACTTCCGTACCATTTTCTACCTGTCAGCTTTCCACTACCTCCAAATTTAGTTTTACCAGCGAGCCAATTACCTATATGCCCTCCAGCCCAGGCACCTCCACCTGCCATAAGACCAGCAACAATAGGAGCTGCGGCACCACCTGTAGCCAGCATAGCAGCACCACCAAGCAACGTAGCACCAATAGAACCCCATAAGCCTCGCTTCTTTCCAGCTCCCTGGATTGCAGCATAATCCTCTTTCATTTGCATATGTTTTTTAAATCTACGCTTTCCCATAATTACTCCTTAATTTATTTGTGCCTCTAAGGCTGTTACTTTTGCTGATAATTCTTGTACTGCTTTTACAAGTGGGACTACAAATGTAGAATATCCCAACATCTGTCTACTACTTTCATTCTGATGCCACCCCGAAAAAGTTACATTAAGGTCATCCATAGCCTGTTTAACTTCCTGTGCTATGAAACCCTCCATTCTTCTTTCGCTTGCCTTTACCGCTTTATCGCCTTCTTTAACTTCATTAACACCATTTCCAAAAAGTTCATCTGGATACTCATGTTTCTCTTTTGGTGTATATTTAATAGGGCGTAGAGCATTTATAAACTCTAATCCAAGATCAGTATCAACAATATCTTGTTTTACCCTCATATCGGAAGTAACAGTTACCGCACCACTGCTACTAAAATCAAACAATAAATAATTAGTAGAGTCTCCTATTCTAATTTGCTCACCAGCACTGCATGCTACTTGCCGACCTATAGCAATCTGTTCATCATGGTCACCATTAGATGCAGCCACATAACCACCAATTTGAATATTATATTCCCCAGTAGTCAGTTTATAACCAGCTAGAGGACCTATGCAAACATTATTAGACCCAGTACTAATACCTTCACTAGAACCTGGCCCATTATAACCAGCACCAGCAGCCTCTCCAATGCACACATTACTAGCCCCTGCTGTTATAAATTTGCCAGCCCAAACTCCTAAAGCAACATTTATACTACCATTATTAGTTTCACCATCTACTCCATAACCAGCAAACAATCCTTGATAAACATTTTGAGCACCAGTGCTATAGTAACCAGCCTGTCTTCCACATATAACATTTGAATTACTAGTGCCATAGTAACCAGCATTGTACCCTATATAAACATTATAATCCGTATTGGTTTGCGTATAACCAGCACCAGTACCAATAAGTACATTTTCTGTAGCCCCAGATACCATTGATCTTCCAGCTTCAACGCCAAGCACTACATTATCATTAACACCTGAAACATCGGGGTCTGTAGCAGCCCATACACCCATCATAACATTTTGACTACCAGTACTTGTGATATTAATCTTTCCAGTCATACTTATATCGCCAGCAGCTAGAGACATCATGGTTGTGCCTCCATCCTTGAATGCCATTGAAGAACCAGTTATCGCTACATGCTCATTAGCTGACTTTCCTAAAGTAATAACATCATCATTCCAAACAGCTACAGCAGTTGTGCTATCATCTGCAAACATTGTAATATTACCAGCACCTATAGTCATTTTAGGATTAGCAGAACCATCATGGAAATTTATCTCACTTCCTGTATATGCTGTATATAAAGCAGCAGTAGAATGTATTTCAAGCCCTACACTTGTAGCTTTTAAATACTGAGTACCACTAACGCCAGCCCATAAACCATACTCTTCCTCTACACCTGTAATACCTTTAAGTTTTCCTATTCTTACCTTTGTGCTTGTAGCAGCATCCCATTTAGCATAAGTATCAACACCACTTTTAACATCTATAAAAGGAGCATCCTCATCATCAGACGTAAGATATAATATACCTTGTCTTGCAACATTAGCATCTGAAGTACCAGTATTACCTATTCTTACAAATTCATCACCAGCAGCAGGTGCAGTCCCACTTGCAAAGCCTGCATCTCCAGTAGTAACTACATTTTGACTAACAGCTGTTACTTTTAAAACTTTTTTAGCTACAATATTAGAACCATTATATGTTTCATCCCCAGGAACAAAAGTATTTACATCTACCCTTTGAGACATAATTATATCATTAACTATAAAGGGACATGTCTTTGTACCACTAACTGTACTTTCAAAAGTTATATCACCAACCTCATCTGTACCACTAGAATAATTAGCAACAGATTCCACCTTTGCAGCTGATGAAACTATAAGACTGCCATTTGTAGCTCTTACTTGCTGTATAAGCATTTCATATACGCTCATAGTACCACGAACTAATAAAGTATCAAATGTAGCCGAGGCATTCCCAGATGCAGCAGCACCTTGTGCTGTGCCACTACTATCAAGAATCCTCCATCCATGTCCAGTAAATCCAGAAGCAAAGGAAGATGATTGCATAGTGCCATCATCAACTAATGTTAATGCAGTACCACTAAATGTAAGACCAGATTCAGCATTCATAGCATCTGCACCAGTTGCAGTAACTACATAATTATTATTCCCATTAGACATAAAATCAGATACATCTACGGCAACAGCATCAGCTGTTACATCTATTCCTGTGCCAGCAATTACATTTAATACTCCGCTTGTAGCTGTCATTCCTGCCCCTGCCATAAATGTAGCTACATCATCAACTGATTCTAATTGTTCTGTTGAACCATCACTATCTAATACTAAGAATTTATCACCACTTGCAATTTGTACATCTGAAAATTCTGAAATATCTACTGCAAAACTTCTATTTGAGGCTATTGTACCACCACCACTTAAACCAGCACCAGCAGTTAGTGTTACTCCACTATGGTCTATATGCTCATTAGCCACAAATCCAGCTAAATTATCATGATTAACAGCTGTAGCACCTGTAGCATCATAATTTAAAGAACCATTTGCATTAGTTGTAATTCTACTATTTAACCAAGAATTACTGTTTACTACTCCAGTCCCACCATCACCCACTGCTAGTGTTCCTGTAATAGAAGCATCCCCAAGACTTAAAGCTAATTCATTTGATTCAATCGCTAATCCGCCAGCAGATTTTAAATCTAAATCCAGTTCTATAGTTCCATCTCCAACAGTAACAGCAAGACCATCATCAGCAGTAATAGTTCCTACTGCAGGCCCACTAGTTCCACCTATTAATAACTCTCCACTAGCATCCATTGCAACAGTAGCTACAGTATCAGTCCCACTATCTTGTGTGATTAATACAGCTTTATCAGTTAATGCAGTAGCCCCTGTGCCACCTTTAGCAACAGTTAAAGTGCCAGTATGATCACTACCATCAATAGCATGTGCCTGAGCATGATGCTGATTAGCCGTAACTCCAGTTAAAGAAGAATGCTGTACTACTCCTTCAGAAATAATAAAATCAATATTTCTAGTGATTTCTTGATTTATTAACTTATCTCCAGACATAAGCTTGACCCAATTGCCCTTAGTCTTTATATATAAATCCTCCTTATAAATACGAGCATCACCATCTTGACCATCAGATTTTATAGGTAGATAGTTAACTTCTCTTATTCTTCCACCTTTTTCATGAATTAGATTTCTAGTTTCTCTATCCATTATTTAACATTCTTTAATCTATAAACTATTGATATATCATTGATTGCAAAATCCGCATCAGTAGTAAGCCCATCAAATAACAATTGGAAGCTATTTACATTATTAATTGAAGAAGAAGGCTTTAATTCAGCCTTTACCCAATCATCTTCTCCAGTATCTGCATTAACCAAACATGCATCAGCCGCATTAGCTCTTGTAGATGCTCCTGTAGCATCGGTAATAAAAAATGTACCATTACAGGTCCCTCCATCAGTACCATAATTAATAGTAATCTTCCCACCATGGCCCTGATAGGTTACATAAACTTTATATATCTTCTTTCTTATGGAGGGCTCACCAAAGTCAAAATCTTTAGTTTTTATAACTATAGGAGCATCTGTAGTTGCTGGAGTATTACTCCATTTATCTACTGTATGATTATCATCATCAAAAACTAAAAGACTTCCATCTGCAGGATCATTGATAAAATTTGAATTACCGTTAGCGTCTGTAACCATTGCTGTTGCTTTTGTCCAGCCTTTAGTTATTAAACTGAAAACATAAGCAGAAGTGCCCGAAGCACCAGTCTTAATTATCAATTGTTGTCTAACAGGTTCATATCCTATACGATGATGATTTGTATTAGAAATAAAAGAACTCCAAGTCCCAGCTTCAATCATTTGTATTCCCTTGTTTACCAATAGATTTTGTACATTCTCTCCATCATACATATAGCATCCATATGAATTAATCCAAGCAACTCCAAAGTCTGTCTTACAAGCAGCGCCAGGATTGGTAATGCCTTTATGTTTAAACTCTGCTTCAAGATATTCTCCATTACCAGCTGTATTGATCACATAAACAGTATTCCTCTTGAATTGGAAAAGTCTATCTGCATATTCCATAAGAGCAATAATTGAATCTCCATCATGAGTTATTACGTCTATATTTGAAACTGATGTAGGAAATTTATCATACTGCCCTACTGAAGATTTTAACATTCTATCACTATGAATCTTACCATCTTGCTGTACATTTCCTAAATATGCTCTTCTATTAGCTACCACGGCAGTTTTCCATGAATCTACTTTTATTACATCTGTATGAGGGTGCCCATTGTCAAGTTCATATGTTATAAATTTAGGAGGATCAGTCCATTTATTATTATCAGCTACAGTCCCCAAATCAGCCTGGATATAATAATTATCTGAAGCAGGACCACTTGCATAACCCTCATTTGTAGCATTTCCATCTGTCCATGGAGCATATGAAAGACCCGCACTACCCCCAGTCAATCCAATGGGAGCCACTCCTTTTGCTAAATCTATATTCATAAGCAGCCAAAGATCAGTATATCCATCATCACTACTTGCCCAGTAAATCTTAAGCCCTGAAATACGCTTATTACCAGTATCTGTCTGGGTTGCTGCAGTAGCAGATCCAAAATTAAACTTAGTACTATCAGATCCAGGATTTATTTTCAATGATGGAGCCATCCATACAGCTACTCCACCCTCAGACGCACCTGCAGGAGTAGTAGATTGGGGTCCTTCCATAAATGTCATATAAGATCGTGCATAATCACCTATAGCACCACCAGTATCTGATGATGCCCCATAATAGCTAGCATCAGTATGGGGAAAATGAGAAAATAATTGAGGCAGGCTTTCCTGTTTACCCTCATCATATAAAGTAGTAACATAAAACTTATAACTTACAGTATTAACTGGCATCCAAGTTCCAGAACCATCTCCTCCACTTGATTCACCAAATCCAAGTGCAAGACCCCAGAACATGTTGCTTTGTGCACTAGCAGCTACATAAGCTCCTCCAGTATTGACTCCAGTATCAGTTAGGCAATTATTAAAGCTCCAACCAGCAGTGCCTAATTGATATGAATTATTTGAAGGGTCAGAATGAGCAGTATTTGACCAAGTTTGAGCCATAATAGCATTCTGACATGCCACAGTACCATCATTTAAAGTTATCTCTGGAAAACACCCCTTAATCTCTGCATTCTCAGTCTCAAATGTACCTGCACTTTTAACATACCCTGCATTAGTATCAGCTCCATAAGTATAAGCAGGCACATAGCCTCGCCATTTAGGCTCCGTACTAGCATGAGAAGCATCTGTTAGTCTAAGAGCTCCTCCAGTATAATAATGACTTATACCAGCAGTATCACCACTAGTAAAATCTACGTCTCCTGGCTCACCATCTTCTCCCTCGCCAATTATACCACTACTATCCTCAACAAGATAGTATGTCTGCCCTGGGGCTGCAACTGTATCAT
>Ga0098047_10001155_pt1 | contig 10866 bp, 10 predicted proteins | sample 12_taG_FD_92585 | JGI IMG/M metagenome (GOLD analysis project Ga0098047, IMG submission 92585) | Marine viral communities from the Subarctic Pacific Ocean - 12_ETSP_OMZ_AT15267 metaG | ecosystem: Environmental > Aquatic > Marine > Oceanic | place: Subarctic Pacific Ocean | collected 2015-01-16 | reverse complement strand
GCGTTTACACCGCAGTTCAAGCAGCAGGGCTCCGGGGCCTTTGTAAATGTGGCTTCCATGGCGGGGTTGATGCTCGCGCCATTGATGGATAGCTACAATGTGACCAAGGCCGGGGTGATTGCCCTGTCCGAGACTCTGAGTCAGGAGCTTCGGGATGCCGGTATTCACGTGAGCTGTGTTTGCCCGGCGTTTTTCCAGACCAATCTGACCAGCAGCATGCGTTCCGATATTCCCGGTATCCAGCAGAACGTGAACAAGCTGATGAAGCGGTCCTCTGTGACCGCTGAGGACGTGGCCGAGGATATTTTCCGGTCAGTGAACAACAAGAGCTTCTGGGTGTTGCCTCACGCCAAGGAGCGCCGCATGTGGATGCTCAAACGCCATGCCCCCAAAGCTTTCGACTGGCTGATGCATCAGGAAAGCAAGCGCTGGATGAGCAAGATGGGTGGCAGCAAGGCCTGAGAGCGCTGTTTTGAACTGTCTTAAACTGAAGAGTCAAAAGGAGAGTCCTGAATGACCCAGATCGACCAGGCCGTGGACATCCGGGAAGGCGAGGAGCTGGATACCGGCGCAGTAGACCGGTTCATGAAAGAGGCGATTCCGGATCTTCAAGGCGATCCGGAGATTCGCCAGTATCCGGGCGGCGCCTCAAACCTGACTTACCAGGTGGATTACGGCGATCGTTCCTATGTGTTGCGCCGGCCGCCATTTGGCAAGATCGCCAAGTCCGCCCACGACATGCTGCGTGAGGCGAAGGTCATGCGGGCGCTCAAACCGGTCTATCCCTACGTGCCCAACATTATCGCCATCTGCGATGATCACGACGTGCTGGGTTGCGATTTCTACGTGATGGAACGGTTGAAGGGCATCATCCTGCGCCAGGACTTTCCGAAGGATTTCGAGCTCAGTGAAGCCGATACGCGCAAGCTTTGCCTGAACGTAATCGACAAGCTGGTGGATCTTCACCGTGTGGATGCCAAAGCAGCAGGCCTGGACAAACTGGGCAAGGGCGAAGGTTACGTTCAGCGCCAGATTGGCGGCTGGAGTGACCGTTTCCGCAAGGCCCGCACCGATGATGTGGGCGACTTCGAGCAGGTCATGAGCTGGCTCAACGACAAGATGCCCGACGACATTGCCCAGGTGGTGATCCACAACGATTTCCGCTTCGACAACGTGGTGCTGAATCCGGAGAACCCGTTCGAGGTAATCGGTGTGCTGGACTGGGAAATGGCCACCATCGGCGATCCGCTGATGGATCTGGGTAACAGCCTGGCTTACTGGATCGAAGCCGATGATGAAGGCCCGTTTCAGATGCTGCGCCGGCAGCCGACCCATCGCCCTGGCATGCTCACCCGCAAGGAGGTGGTGGAGTATTACATGGAGCAGTCGGGCTTCAAGGTCGACAACTTCGACTTCTATGAGATCTACGGCCTGTTCCGGCTGGCAGTTATCATCCAGCAGATCTATTACCGGTTCTATCACGGCCAGACCAAAGACAAGCGTTTCGCTGCCTTTGGGCACGCCGCCAATTACCTTGAGAAGCGCTGCCAGCGACTGATTGCGGAGAGCTCCCTGTAATGGCGACGATTTATCTGGTTCGTCACGGCCAGGCCAGTTTCGGGAAGGAGAACTATGACCAACTCTCTTCCACCGGCTGGGAGCAGGGCAGGGTGCTTGGCCGCTGGCTGGCCGGCAAAGTTGAACCGGCGGCGATTTTCGGGGGCGATCTGGAGCGCCACCGGGAAACCGTCGAAGCCATCGCCACCGGGTACGGATCCAAACTGCCCGATATGCAGGTGGTTCCCGGCTTCAACGAGTTTGACCACACAACCGTGGTGGCCCGGTACCGCCCGGAGTGGAGTGACCGCGCGGTGATGGCGCGGGATCTCAAGACGTTCCCCAAGCCGGCCAAGGCGTTCCAGGAGGCCTTTGTACACGCTGTGCATCGCTGGGCCTCGGGTGAGTATGACCATGAGTACGAGGAAAGCTGGCCGGACTTCAAGGCCCGTGTCCTGGCGGCCTTCGAGGAGATGATTGAGTACGCCGATGGCGGCGACGTGTTGGTGGCGACCTCCGGTGGACCGATTTCCGTAATAGCCCAGCATCTGCTTGGCCTGGACGACGCCCGGGCACTGGGCCTGAACGAGGTGATCGCCAACACCAGTGTCTCGCGGGTCCTTTATTCAGGCCCCCGGCGCAGCCTGGCCGTTTTTAATAACTACAGCCACCTGGAAGCGGATGACCCCGCCCTGGTGACATTCCGATAGTGAATTGAGGTGAACGAATGAGCAGCAAGAACCTGTTTGATCTGACTGGCAAAGTTGCCCTGATTACCGGTGCCAGCCGCGGCATTGGCGAGAGCGTTGCCCGGACCCTGGCCGAGTATGGCGCCCACGTGATTGTCAGTAGCCGGAAGATTGACGGTTGCGAAGCCGTTGCCAGCAGCATCCGGGATGCCGGCGGTAGCGCCGAGGCCTACGCCTGCCACATTGGTGATATGGACCAGATCGAGAGTATCTGGGGGCACATTGAGCAGACCCACGGCAAGCTGGATATTCTGGTGAACAACGCTGCCGCCAATCCCTATTTCGGGCCGGTGGAAGACACCGATCTGGGCGCTTTCAACAAGACCGTGGATGTGAATATCCGCGGCTATTTCTTCATGTGCGCCCGTGGCGCCCAGATGATGAAGAAAGCCGGTGGCGGTTCCATTGTGAACGTGGCCTCCGTGAACGGTGTAAATCCGGGCCACTACCAGGGCATCTACTCGGTCACCAAGGCCGCCGTGATTTCCATGACCAAATCCTTTGCCATGGAGCTGGGCCAGCAGAAAATCCGCGTGAATGCGCTGCTGCCGGGGCTGACCGATACCAAGTTTGCCAGCGCCCTGACTACGAACGAAGCCATCAAGAAGCAGGCCATGGCTCACATTCCCATGAAGCGGGTAGCGGATCCAAGTGAAATGGCGGGTACCGTTCTGTACCTGGTTTCCGATGCTTCCAGCTATACCACGGGCGCTTGCATCAACGCCGATGGTGGTTACCTGACGGTCTAAGTGTAGTCTCAGGGCAGGTAGGGGCCAGATGAAAGTCTTCATCTGGCCCCTTGTTCAATTCGGCGGGAATATCAGGCCGGCGAGCAGGTCAATGCTTCAAAATCGTTTTTGAGCTCTACTGCCCGATTCTGCAGATGGGCCAGTGTTGTGTTGTCACCTGCCAGGATCAGATCATGCATCAGGGACGCCATGGCAACGCGACTCTCCGCCATCATGGCTTTGTAGGCCTCGCCCCTCACCTCCTCGGAATTGAGAATCAGATATTCCAGTTCCGCCTCGAACGTCGGCTCGTCTCTTCCTTCCAGTATTTCCAGTAGTGCCAGTTGCCAGTTCCTGCGGCCCTGCAGCCAGATTTCAGTCTGGGCGCCCCGATTGGCTGACCATTGCCGCACGATGTCTCGTTGATTACTGTTCAGTTCTCCCAGCCAACGTTCGACCCGCTCTGAGGTTCTCTCGGCCCGGGCCTCGGCTGTCGCTTCCGGGGAATCGGCCAGGAATTCCTCTTCCATTTCCCGCTGGCTTTGCCCCATGTTGTCCGCCAACTCCTGTACCTGCTCATCGCTCAGGCTGGAGAGAAGGTTTGTTGCGACCGGGGCTGCCCGTTCCAGAAGACTCGGGAAGAAACTGAAAAGTTGCTGCTGATGGTACTCTATAGTGGCCTGATCGGGTGGCTTGTTGGATACGTCAGACTCGAGTTCATCCAGCCAGGCCTGATAACGGGGCAGCTCGGCACTGCAATGCCATTGCCGGAGTTGTGCAATATCGTTGTTGAGTTGCTGCTTCTGGTCGGCGGTAAGTGACACGTAGTCCTCAACCCACCACACAATGCCCCAGTCCGCATATCGATAAGCCACCTTGGTCGAACTGCAGCCAACCAGACCAAACGCCAGTACCAGAATGAGAACAAAGGGTTTGGCAAAACTGGTTGCGCTCTCGTGACCGGTATCCATGGCTCACCTGTCTTGGTAAAAAGGCGTATCGAAAAAGGGTTGCAAGCTCACTATCATTCAGCGTTTATTGATTAACAGTGTACGACATATCACGCCTTTCAGATGCTGCTCCGAGGAACGCTGGAGCATTGTTCAGGAGAAGTCATGAGCAAAATGAGACTTTCACGTCTACGCCAGCTGATTTTCGGCTTTTACATGTCCGGAATCATGTCCCTGCTGATGTCCGGGGTGATCACTTTCATCAATACGGGCATCGACAGTGAGTTCCATTACAGATGGGGACCGGCTTTCCTGGTCGCCTGGGCCGTTGCCTTCCCTCTGGTGACCTTCATCGCTCCGCTTGCCGGGAAGATGACTGAGTTCACCATGCGCAGACTTGACTGATTGCGTACACATGTAAGCTTAAATGTTAAAAGATGCAAATCCGTTCGTTCTGACTCCCCGTAAATGCATTGACGCATGATTCATGGACTGAATTTATGCAGGTTCGAACCACTCAAATCCTGGTAAACAACCTCTACAAGTGGGGAGTTGAAACAATGAATACAAAATACGCTTTACCGATGGTTTTAGCGGGCAGTGTCATGCTGTCCGGGTGTTGGCTTGATGACGATGATGATCCAGCAACCACCAGTGTCCGAGTCCTGCATGCATCTTCGGATGCACCCGCGGTAAATGTACGGGTGAACGGCGATGTCGTCGTTCCCGGTGCTGATTATAAGCAGGCCGCTGTTTTGACGCCGAGTGCCGGCCTTGCCGATATTGCGGTTGATGGATTGCTGCCAGGCGGTGAGACCGCGACCGTAATTTCCGCTGACGGGGTGTCGCTCCGCTCAGATACCAAATACGATGTCATTGCGGTTGGCAAAGTGGGTGACGAGACCATTGAGCCTCTGATTCTCACTGATGATGGCGCCCGTGACGATGCCAACAGTGCGCGTCTGAGGGTTGCTCATTTGTCGCCTGAGGCTCAGACAGCTGCAGGCGGGCCAGTGGATGTATATGTGACAGCTTCCGGCGATCCGCTTCCTGCCGAAGCTACCTTTAGCTTCTCCTTCAAGGAAAGTGTAGGTCCACTAGAGCTTCCCGCTTCAGACGATTATCAGATTCGGGTTACCCCTGCAGGCTCTGATACCGTCGTTTTTGACAGTGGCCAAATTGGTTTACCGGGAGGTGCTGATCTATTGGTTGGCGCGGTTGACAACACGGGTGCGAATGGCGATGCCAGTCCGATTAGTTTGATTGTGGTAAACGGCGGGGACGTGGCTGAAATTTTTGACGTTGACCAGCAGTCTGGGGTTCGTGTTGTTCACAACTCCTATGACGCTCCTGACGTAGATGTGCTTTTAAATGACGCTGTGGCGGTGAACGACTTGGCCTACCCACAGATTGCTCCTGGCGCTATGCTGGACAACTACGCGCAGGTTCCGATTGGCACCCAAAACGTGAAGGTGACGCCATTTAACGACAATGCCACCGTTGTTATCGAGGCCGATTTGGCATTCGCAGCTGGTGTAGGTTATACGGTGATCGCAAACGGATTATTGGCGGACATTGAGGCTCTGGTGTTAACCGATACGGTGCGCGACATAGCAACCCAGGCATCGGTTCGTGTAGTGCATGGGTCGACACTGGCAGGTCCGGTTAATGTCTATCTTCTGCCCGAAGGGCAAACTGAAGTGGGCAACTCTTCACCGGCTCTGAATGGCGTAGAGTTTGGCCAAGAGTCAGGATATTTGGCTGTCACGCCTGGCATCTACAATCTTGTAGTAACAGATCCCGATGGGAATGTAGCGATAGGGCCTGCGGAAATAAATCTCGAAGCAAGTGGCATTTACACTGCGATCGCCAGAGATAATGACGCCTTTGACGGCGCAGATCTTATTCTACTGGATGATTTCGTGATGCCGCCGACTTAATCGGTATGTTGTAGCGGGTCAAAGCCCCGGCCACGGCCGGGGCTTTTTATTGAATACTGGTCTCAGAAGTCCCGGAAGGGGCATGGGAAATGGCAGTCCCGGTCGGCGGCCGGAAATGCAGCGAATACAGAATCCGGTCCAGCACGGCCTGGCCGTTCCAGGCAGGATCGTTATTGACCATCCCCACCACCGCCCAGGTGGTGTTATTCGAATCGCGGGTGAATCCAGCGATCGATCTCACGTTTTCCAGATAACCGGTTTTGATGCGGCCCTCACCATCCATGCCGGTATTGCGCAGGCGGCGTGCCATGGTTCCATCCATAGCGATGATGGGCATGGAGGCCATCAGGTCCGCCGAATACGGGCTGTTCCACGCGTGTTGTAAGATCTGCGCGCCCTGGCGTGCGGTAATGCGGCCATGCCGGGTGAGGCCGGCGCCGTTGTCGATCACCATGCCGGCGGTGTTGATACCCTTGTCTTCAAGCCAGTCATAGATCACACGAATGCCGGCAACCCGGTCATCGTTCTCATCTTCCAGACGGTTCTCCGCACCAATGGTAAGCAACAGCTGGCGAGCCATGACGTTGCTGCTCCACTTGTTGATGTCCCTCACCATGGTGACCAGATCCGGCGAGGTGGTTTTCATTACCAGCCGAGCATCCTCTGGTGTAGCGCCATTGAGGTCTCCGCCTGAAACCACGACTCCAAGGTCCGACAGCAAGGAGCGAATCAACGAGGCGCTGTACTGTTCATGGGGTAACAGCGACAGGTAGCTGGTGGTTCGGCAGCCCTGGGGCAGTTCGCCGGTTACCCGAACGGTCACCCGGTGGTCTTCATGAATAATGGGTTCCCATTCGAAGTTTCTCCTTGACGGGCAAGGGCCTTCGGCGGTGGCAACCACGCGGTTATCGATGACGACTTCACCCAGGGAGGGCGTACTCCAGGCCTGTGTGCCACGCTCGTCGGCGCGGATCTGGAAGTGCATCAGGTTCAGGTTGGTCAGGTAGGCGGAAGGTTCTACCAGGAAGGGCGCGTGGGGGTTGTCGCCGTTGTCTTCAAAGGCAGGAAAACCACCATCGACTTCAAAGTAGGTGCCATCAAGAATCAGGTCGCCCTCAATTCTGGTAATCCCCATGCTGCGCAGCTCACTCAGCGTTGTCCAGAGCCGTTCGATGGTGAGCTTTGGGTCACCGCCAAAGCGGACGTAGAGATTACCTTTGAGGGTGTCGCCGGCCATAACGCCGTCGGTCAGGAAATCGGTATCCCAGTGGTGATTGGGGCCTAGTATCTCCAGTGCCGCAAAGGTGGTTACCAGTTTCATGATGGAGCCAGGACTCATCAGGGCATCGGCATTGATGTACTGATTGATGCCGGGGCCGTTCAGGGGAATGGCCGCCATGCTCATGGCATCTTCATTCTGCAGGGACTGAAGCGCGTAATCCTTCAGCTGATTGGTCCAGAGGCGATTGCCGGAGAAGCCGGAGTCATCGTTCTCGGCGACTGCGACGGAAGGAGCCGCCATCACAGTGAAGGCCACGAGGGATGCCAGCATAGCCCGCCTGAATCCAGGACACAGTTTTTCTGCTCTTGATGAGCCTGAGCGTCGCATACCCTTGATAACCATCATCACCGTCCAGTGAGTTCTTATACTTCAACAATAGCCCATCCTGGCCGTTTGTACTATGCAGAAAAGCTCTACATGACGTTAAAAAATGGCAGTAGTGTCGTTGTTTGTATTGAATTTTTGTGACGCGATGTAAGTGCCCTTGCGAATCATGGAGTTAGGTGGACAAAAATTAACCTTCTGGTTGTCAATGACCCTGTGATCAGATTTTCGGCTGCTTTTTCCGGCATCTGGGTCATGGAATTGGGACCGAAAAGGGCGTTTCCTAGATAGCGTGTAACCAAGTGTTCCGAAAACAACAAAAGGAGGGCACCATGATTGGTATTCCATTGGGTCTTTTGACTGCCAATGCCGTGGAATGGGTATTCCATAAACACGTTCTTCATGAACTGGGCCGGAACCGGGCAAGCTTCTGGTCGTTTCACTGGCATGATCATCATCGCAATGTGCGTCGAAATGGCTTCCTTGATGACGATTATCGCAATCCGCCCCTGACCTGGAACGCTCAAACCAAGGAGGTGGCTGCCCTGGTTGCTGGGGCTGCAGCAGTCACTCCGCTGCTGCCTGTGGCACCATTCTTCGTAGGCACCCTCTACTACAGTGCCTGGAATTACTACCGGGTACATAAGCGCTCACATCTGGATCCCGATTGGGCAAGGGAGAACCTGCCCTGGCACTATGATCACCATATGGGACCCAACCCCAACGCCAACTGGTGCGTGACGAAGCCCTGGTTTGATCACATCATGGGCACCCGGGAGCCAATGGAAAATCGTCAGATTGCGTGATAATGGCGTGGTCTCCAACAGAAGGTTTGTTTATGTCGAATATGCTGTCTCATAACGTCCACGTGCTGGGTTCGGTCGCTACATCGTCGCTCACAGCCTGGCGCGGTTGTCTTGTGGTCAAAAAGGTGCCACAGCCGGAAAAGCCCATTGTGCTCTACGACATGGAGGGCTGTCCGTACTGCCGTCGTGTTCGTGAAGCCCTGACTGCCCTGAACCTGGATGTGGAGGTCCGGCCCTGCCCGAAGGGTGGTTCGGTTTTCCGGGCCCAGGCGGAGGCGCTGGGAGGCAGGCAACAGTTCCCGTTGCTGGCGGACCAGAACACGGGCATGGTCATGTACGAATCCGAGGAAATTATCGAGTATCTGTTTCGGCAGTACGCTGATCGGCCGGTGCCGTCATACTATCGCGGCCGGGTCTGGCAGCCGGTCCTGGGTTCGGTGGCTTCTGTGACCAGTGCCATGCGGGGGCTGCGGGTCACGCCGGGCAAGCGTCCTGAGCAGCCTTTGCACCTTTGGAGTTTCGAGGGCAGCCCGTTTTCACGTCTGGTGCGTGAGCGGCTTTGTGAGCTGGAAATTCCCTATACCCTGCACAATCTGGGCAAGGAGCACTGGACAGAGATCGGCCCGGCGAAGCAGCGTATCAAGCCGGGGCCCTATACGCCGATTCCCGGTGGCAAGCGAGATGCGTTTTTCCAGGTGCACAAGCGGGTTCAGGTGCCTTATCTTGAAGATCCCAATAGTGGGGAGGGCTTGTTCGAGTCTGCCCGCATTCTGAAATATCTCGATGCTCACTACGGGAACTGATTTGTTGGTAAGACTGTCAGCCATGTAGCTGCCGCCCGGGTGGGTCATCCCTTCTCCAGACACGCCGTAAATACTTCCATGTAGGCTCGGTCGGGCCATCCATGGCCCTCCACGGTCTGGAGAAGGGATGACCCACCCGCGCTGTTTGGGCATTGTGCTATTCGCACTGAAATTTATGTCAGTGGGGGAGCCGATATGGCGAATCGGATCACGCGAAGGAAGTTTCTTATCAATTCCGGCCTGGCTGGAATTGCTCTCAAATCCCCGATGCTTTTTGCAAACACGTCGGGAAACGCTGCTTCATCTCCTATCATGCGCCGGATACCCGGCACGAACGAATCCCTCCCTGCGATCGGTATGGGCACCTGGATTACTTGCAACGTGGGTGGCGACACGCAGCTGGTTCAGCAGCGTACCAGGGTTTTGAAGACCTTTTTCGATTTGGGCGGAATCGTTGTGGACGGCTCGCCGATGTATGGCAGCGCTGCGGATGTTATGGGTGAGGCGCTTAATTCTCTGGACGCCCACGACCGGGTTTTTGCGGCCACCAAAATCTGGACCGGCGATGAATCAGAAACCCGGGCGGAGGCGGCGCGTTCGAGCAGGCGCTGGGGTGTTGAACGGTTCGATCTGTTGCAGGTGCACAATCTGCTGGGTTGGCAAGGACATCTTGAAACCCTCAAGCAGATGAAGGCCAACGGTGAGGTTCGGTATATCGGCATCACCACGTCCCACGGTCGGCGGCACCGGGAGTTTGCGCAGATCATGGAGCGGGAACCGCTGGATTTCGTGCAACTGACCTATAACGTTCTGGATCGCGAGGTTGAGGATCGGTTGCTGCCACTGGCCCGGGAGCGAGGCATCGGGGTGATCGTTAACCGGCCGTTCCAGGGTGGTTCGCTGTTTCGCCGGTTCCAGTCAGAGCCGCTGCCGGATTGGGCCGGGGAGGCCGGCGTCAGCAACTGGGCGGAGTTCTTTCTCAAGTACATCATTTCCCATCCGGCAGTGACCTGTGCCATTCCGGCAACGAGCAAGGTCGAGCATATGAAGGAGAACATGGGCGCGCTCTATGGGCCGCTTCCGGATGCCGATCAGCGCGAGCGGATGGCGGATTTCGTGAGGTCTCTGTGAGTGGCGCGGATTGGCTGAGCTACTCGCTGCAGGATTTTGTGATGTTCGGGCCGCAGGTTTTTCTGCGGCTGTTTGTTCGGATTAACCAGGATCTCTGGCCCTGGCAGGTGCTGGCGGTGATAGCTGCCATCGGCATTCCTGTTCTGCTTCTCAGGCAGGGGCGGAACGCACGGCGTTTGGCTGTCGGGCTGATAGCGGTTGCCTGGGCAGTCAGTGGCTATGGCTTTCTGGTGGGCTATTTCGGCCCCATTAACTGGCCGGCGGTTTGGTTTGGCTGGGCCTTTGTGGCGCAAGGGGTTCTGCTTGCCGCCGCGATGTTTTCGGGTGGCGTTCGTGAGGCCGCGCTACCATCTGGCCGATTTGTTGCCCTCTGGCTGATCGTGGTGTGTGGTTTGCCCTTGTTGGCCGTGGCGGAGTCTGGCCAGTGGCAGGCGGTCGCGCTGTTCGGCATCGCGCCCGGCACCACCGCAGCGGCCGGCGCCCTGATCGTTGCTCTGATAACCGGACCCTGGCGTTGGCTTTACCTGCCAGTGTTGGTGTTGTGGAGTCTGTTCAGCGCAGCCATCCTCTGGGTGCTGCAAGCCTGGTGGTTGCTG
>Ga0098047_10001151_pt1 | contig 10871 bp, 5 predicted proteins | sample 12_taG_FD_92585 | JGI IMG/M metagenome (GOLD analysis project Ga0098047, IMG submission 92585) | Marine viral communities from the Subarctic Pacific Ocean - 12_ETSP_OMZ_AT15267 metaG | ecosystem: Environmental > Aquatic > Marine > Oceanic | place: Subarctic Pacific Ocean | collected 2015-01-16 | reverse complement strand
GTTTTCTTAATGTGTGAGCCATTGCTCTTAATCCATGAACCCACTTACCAAATTTAGGATAAACTTCAGGAGACCCTTCTCCAGCTCCTTCTGAATCTATTCCAGTTACACCATGATAAGCAATAACGTTAGGATTATAAATAATTTTTTGCTTGTCTTTATCAAACGATCCTGCATATAAATTACCAAAATTTTTATTATCTAATCCTCTATTTGTTTTTCCTTGAGCTGCATATTCAATTAGTAGTCTCTGTGCTTCATTATCTAATCTAGTTTCTTCTGCTGCTAAAGCCTCTTCAAAATTAGCTAGAGATTCTCCACCTTGATTCATAGCTTTTCTTATACCTTGATATAAATTATCAACAGGTAAGCTTTGTTCAGCTTGTAGTTGAATATTTTGTATTTCTTGTTCTAAAGGTGTTGGTAAATCTATCATTCCAGCGATCATCTCATCATGCTCCATGCTTTTATATAAACCTAATTCTTCTTGTATTTTAGCAAGTTGCTTTCCTGCATAACCACCATTACTTAAAGGAAGTCTAGGCTGTGCAAAAGGTTCTTGTGTAAGTTTATTACTTCTTAGTTCTGGATATTCTTTAGCATTAGGAACATAAGGCCCTTTAATTAAACCACCAGTAACGTTGGATTCTCTTGTGTCTGGCTTTCTTAGCTCCTCTTCGTCTGCTTGGTAAAAACTTTTTTCTCTATCTAATAAATAATATAATTTATTAATTTTTTCTTCTGCCTCTTCTTTAGAAATTTTTCCTTGTGTATAATCATAATTAACACGATAATATTCGGTTCTTATATTTTTATAGGCTCTTTTAAAATCTTGATTTCTTATTCTTAATAGTTGAGACATCTCTGCTGGTTGTAGTTTAAATCCAAACACACTCATAATAGATTCAAACGGAGTAAACGTTGTACCTAATTTACTTTCTATTCCTTTTGTAGCCCTTCTAAAAGCAGTGATAACTTTTTTAGAACCATAAGATTGACTAAAAGGCCAAGAAGCTTTTTCAGCTTTATCTAAATAAGTATTGCCCTCTTCAAATTTTCCTATTTTTACATTTTTATCTAAAGCTCTAAAAAATGGAATAGTAAATGCAGTAGCTGGAATATTAGGAGTAAGTCTGCTCATTACATGTTGAGCTAAAACCTTACCATCATTACCTAAACCAAGTCCCTTAATTTTTTGCATAGTAAAGGGATCTGTGTGAGTTAAATAAGGAAGTAAAATTTCTCCTAAAGCTCCAAAATTAAAATTTAAAGAAGCTGGTAAAGATAGGTCTCTTCCCTCCCATATAGGAATTTTTATTCCTTTATCTCCTACTGAAAAAACATCTCCTCCTGGAATAAACCTCTTCACATCAATATATAATGGAATCTGTTCTCCTGTTCGTGATAATCTTTCTGAAGAAAAAGGTAACTTAATTAAACTAGAAGGTAAAAAAGGCATACCAAATAACTGTTGATTTAAATCTTCTCTCATTAGTATTCGTTCTTTATCTTCATCACCTGGACTTGTTGCTCTTCCTACTTGATTTAAAGCATAAGCTCCTACAGACCACTTAGCAAACTTCCAAGGTCTTTTAATGGCTGCTTCTGCTAATAGAGGAATAACTCTATAAGTATAAGAAAGAAAAGGTGTTGGATACCTTCTCATAATATTAATAAAAGGAGCATTAATATCATAATCAATAAACCATTTCTTTGCGTCTGCAGCAGCATCAGAAGGCTTCATACCTTTTGCAAGTCTATCCATAAATAAACCCATTCTAAATGCTTGGTCTTCTAATTGGTAAAAATCTTCTAGTTTTTTGAATGTTAAATTATAGCCTTTTCTACCTAGCTTTTGAAAAACTCCTAACGAATATTGTTGTGCATTAATTATTTCTGGAGCTGTTTTGTTTGAAAGCTTTAATAATAGATCGTCTCCAATTTGATCACCAAGCTTTCTTAATTCTTGTGAAACCATATCAACATCAAACACTCCGTGTTCTTTTGCTAGATTATAAAAATGAGTATTTGGCTCTTTTCGTATACCTTGTTTAATTTCTTTAAAGCCTAGTCTCAAATATTTATAATCAGCACCAGCTAAATCATATAAAATTATATTTGATATAGAATTATTTGCGTGTACTACGGGATTCCAGGCTGTTTTGGATTTTTTCCACCATCTATTTAATGCTAAATAACCTTCTTGTATTTTCCCTTCTTCGGTTTTCATATTACGCATCTTAACCAAATCATCGTGTACTTCTTTCGGAACATATCTATTCGCAAGTTCACCATATTTTCTAACTGGTAATCCTCCAACATAAGCATCAGTTAAAGCATCATTAGGCATTCGTATCCAATCTTCTTCAAAAAAGTTTCCTTTTTTTGCTTTAGTTTTAAATGTAATTTCTCCCATAGATAAATCTTTATCTTTTGCTATCTTAGAATAAAGTTTAAATACAGCTAAATCATTAGTCATAAGACGACCAGTTTCTGAAATATTAAAAGAGGCGTCTTCAATTTCGCCCATCCTAATTCTATCTTCTTTAGAATAATCCTTACGTAAACTTAAACGAGTTTTACTTTCTAATAATATTTTTTCACTATCTTGGTCTATAACTTTCCAATCTCTTACATCCCTAACAGAATTATTTAATTTATAATCTTCTAATTTAAATTTTCTATTAGCTTTAGTTTTTTTATCTAATTTATCTATTAAGTTATTATAACTTAATTTTGAAACTGCACGTGTTAATGCTTCTGTAGTATAATCATCATAACGACCATAAGTTTTACTTTCAGGTTTAAAACTTCTTTCATAGGCTTTAATAGTAATACTTTTATCAAGAGTTTTTCCTCTAGGTCTTAATTCATCACCTATAATTTTTAATTTTCTAGCACCAGCAAAGCCTAATCTTTTTATATCTTTTGTTAGGCTTGATTCATATGTTCTATGTAAATAATTTGCATTTTTTTGAAAAACTTTTTGACTTAATAATCCAGCATCAACCATCTCTTGTCCTGTTTCTTTAATGATTCGTGCTGCCTCATCTGAAAAGCCTACTAAAGCATCATCAATTTTATCTACTTCACCAGTTATCATTGCATTTAAAACTTTTCTATCTTTATGAGATAACGTTAAAGTTTTTAAAACAATATTTTCAAATTGAGTTGCCAATGAATTAACTTCTCCAAGAGCCTCTTTTTTATGTTTAATTAATTTTTTTGGTAGTCCATAATTATCTACTATACCTTGTGAAATAACCTCACCTAAAGATTTATTTCCCCAAGGCATTTTAGCCAGTCCTTTTGTACCAGCAACGCCTCCTAAAGTAAAAAGAATACCTGCTATAATTTTTTGAGCATTTGTAGAATCAGGATCATTATAAGCATTATATCCAGCAACACCGGAAGCTATACCAACTAGACCAGAACCCCAATTTTGAACTGCAAAATCCCATATAGGCCCATCTCCCATTTCAGAATAAAATGATTTTATATTATTGGTTAATTCTGAGCCACCTTTATGTGCTTCTTGTAAAGCTTCAGTAAGATCTGCTCTTGCTTTTTCAAGCTCTTTTGGGGTTAAAGATTTTTTTTGTTGAGTTCGTAAGGCTTCGTCTGCTATATTTTTTGCTTGTATATCTGCTAAAGATTTAATATTAGGATTTTTTCCAGCAGCTTTACTTAAAGCTCTACTAAGCATACCACCACCTAATCCTAAAACTCCACCTCCTGTAGCTCCAAGGGCTGTATTTAATAATCTACTTTCACCTTCTCCTACATAAGAAGTAGCTCCATAAACTCCTCCCAAGCCTACACCATATCCAGTTGCTGCTGATAAAGATTTAGATTTTTTATACCAACCGGCTAAAGGAATCCAACCAATAGGGTCTAAAGCTATAGCTCCAGTCATATAATATCCAAAAGCTGAATCACCATATTCTGGATGTTCAAAAATTTGTCTAAGCTTTTGATCCTTTTTCTTTAATTCATCTAGTAGGCTTGTATTATTTTTAGCTTTAGCAGACATTTGCGTTATACCTCTGTAAGAATCTGTCATACCCATCTTTAAAGCATATTGTAATGCCTCCTCTCTTGATAAATCTCCTAAATAAGGGTGACCAGACTTATGAGGTTTATTAGGATGTGAATAAGCTATTAAAGGTGTTCTTTGCGTACTTATACCAGACAAAGATTTTAAATGTTCTTGAGGCTTTGTATAAGATATTAAAGGTGTTGTTTCAGAACTTATATTAGAAGAAGAAACTTTTTCTTTATTAGGAGATGAATAAGTTATTGGTAATGCCATAAGTTTTATTTAAATTAAGGAGATGTAGTTATATAAGTAGGTTCATCTTCTTCTTTCCAATTCTCAGGATCAGTAGCCCATTCAGCTCCAGCAATTGCAGAAATTGCTCCAAGTCTATAAAATTTTCCAGCCGTAGTTTTACCAATAATAAAATTATTCGTCATAGAATGTCTAAATGCACTAGCAGCTTCTCGACTTATTTGCTCATAACTCCTAAATCCTTGGGTTCCTTTTTTAGCTCTATCTGCTAACTTTAATTTTACTGCTTGTTTACCTAATTGTTGATGAGTTTTCTTTAATGCTGGTGCCAAAAGTTTTTTTCCTCCTGCCCAAACAACCTTAGTAATAAGTCCAGCTGCTGCACCATAAGGAATTACCATAAATAAGTCTGACCAATCAAGTTCATCACCCAATAAAAATTCGGTAACTCCTCCTATATATGGAATATCATTTATTGCTCGTAATGCCATAGAACTAATGCCACCCTTTGCTGTAACTTTTTCTATTTCCTTACCTGTGTTTGTAATACTTTGATATGGCATTTCAGAAGTCATAACAACCTTTTCATTTATTAAATCATATCCAAATCTTAATTCTTGGCCTTGTCTAAAAGCGTCTCCTAGTCCCATCATCTTTAAAGCATCATACGTAAACATTGGTATATCGCCTTGTATATTAGCTGGTGGATAATATATTCCAGCCGGAGTTACTCTTGAATAATCTCCGTTTTTATGTTCAGTTACTAAGTCTTGTTTAAATGTATTAGTTCTAAACATACCCTTATGCAAATCTGCTAAATCTTGTTGTGCTATATTACTATTAAACCAATCTTGATAATCCATATTTGAAGATAAGCCTTCATCAAGTGAATAAAGATTAGTTGTTCCTTCCATTGGGCTTAATCCAACTCTTTTAATAGGATACATCTCTTGCATAATATCTTCACGTGTTTTATAATAACTAGGTTTTGGATATTTAGACGGATCGCTTTCATATAAAGATACTGCATTTTTTACTCTTTTACCACCAAAACCATCGTCTTCCATATGAAATAACTCTACATACTCAAGATAATATTCTAGAATAGTTGACATATTTTCCGTACGCAACATTCTCATGTTTGCATTCGATTGGTTTGTTAGATGCTTCGGACCTAATGTTTTCTCAACATGTTTATAAGCTTGTAGAGATAAATAATTCTCATTTAATATTTTATCATTAAAAAGCTCTCTTCCTTCGTCTGTAGAAATTAAACTTTCATATAGTAACTTTTTACTAGGAGAAGCATCTTTTAATGCTTGTTCAATAGGATCAAGAGGAACACTGCTTGTTTCAATAGAAAAGTTTCCGAACTCGTCTGTAAATTCAGTAGTTAATTCATAGCGTCTTTCTTTAATTGCTTGACCCCTTTCATCTGTAGTATCAACTTCAATTAATTTTTTACTAGTAGTTACATCGAATTTTAAATCTGCTGTAGCTATTATACTTTCAAAGTCTTTAGCTAATTGAGGACTTAATTTATAAAAAGCTTTAAATTCACTATCAATTTTGCTTAAATTAGATAATTTAGATTTAGATAAATTAAAATTATAACTACTTTGTAAATCATCTAAGCTTGTATAATTCAATCCTTGTCCAGTAAAGAGGCTTTTAAAGCCATCAATAATATTATAGTTATTTGCATTACCTATTCTACTAAATATATTTTGATGTTCTTTATCTATAAAGGCTTCTGCATTAGTTAAATTATCATATGGAATTCCAATATCCTCTAGACTATTTTTTATATTCTTATATCTAGTTTTAAAATTATCTTTTAAATTTGTTAGGGTTGGCCCATAAGCAGCGTCTGGATAATTTATTGAAGCTGTTTGATCAGGCTTATTTAAATCTCTAAAATCTAATTCTGATAATGTTTTTTGATCTAAAACTTCTCTTGCTCTATCTAATGCCCAAGCATCAAGATTACCATTATAATTGTCACCATAAATCTCATCATCAAAAGCTTTAAACTTTACTAAATTTGACATTAAAGCTTTGTGTCTTTGCATTGCTATAACATTATCATCTTGTAAAATTTTCATATTAGTCTCTACATTGCTTTGACCATAATCTTTTATTATCTTTGCAGCTTCAAGAGCCTCATCAATTTTTGATTTATCTTCTCCAGTTACTCTTCTAAAGGTTGGAGATTTAGTTAGTGGTTGTGTATATTGACTTTGTCTTGCCATAATTTACCTCGCTAATAAGCTATCTGTTTCTGTAGCTTCTTGTTTGTTAGGTTTACTTAATAAACTTTGTACTTCTTTAATGGTCTCTTCTGGTATTTCTTTAATTGTTTCTGCAATTTCTTCTTGTCCAGTTTTAGGATTCTTTAATAAATTTTTAGTTTTAATCTTGTTTAAACCTTTTCTAATTAATTCTGAGGATGTTGATAAATTTAATAGTTGTTGTTCAGAATCATCCACACTTTCTTCTTCTTCTTCAGCATATAATTTATAAGAAACTCCAACCTTTTCAGCTAGTCCCATCATCATAAAGCCAACAGATTCAATTAATAAAGTCATTAAATCTACATCCCATAATCCTCTACTAAACCCACTAAGTAAATATACTTTAACTAACATATCTATAGGCACACCATCAGTTATTGAATCTATTAAAGCTATAAAAATTTCTTTTTTAGTTAGTTCTCCTAAAATAAACATTTCTGCTTCTCTTCTATTAACAAAACGTGGAGGTTGATCCCAAGGATATTTTTGTCCTCTATTATTAGTTAAGCTTTGTCCAGGTATTGAACCTTGATAGTTTAATATATCTTGTTCGTTTTCTGGAGCAATATAATTTGATTGTGTAGCCATAATATTATCCTATGAATTAAGTGTAATAGTTGGGGTTAATTGTTGTAATCTATTTGCTCTTAAAATTTGATTAAATGAATAAGGATCTCCACCATAAAATCCAGCTTGAGCAAAACCGTCTAATGTCATAGGCCCATTATAACCTGCCATTTGATATTGATTACCAAAATATCTAGTATAATCATTAGATGTAGTAACATCTGTTGGAAGAGGAGTTATTTCAGCAGCTAAGTTTGGAAATTGTGGATCATCTTGACCTATACCTGTTTCTAAAACTCCCGCTGCTCCTGCAACTTTACTTACTCCTCTAGCATCATAAGACATTACATCTGAAAAAGTAAAGTTGTCAGTTTTATCTGCTATATTTAATAAATTCTTTGATCTTGTATTAATTGCGTTCCAATTACTAGTTATTCTTTCACTCCTCTTTATATCTGCTGCTGTTAGTTTGTGTGAGGCTACGTCTATATATTCCGGTTCAACTGAAACAATAGGAACATCGTTTACACCAACATACTGTCGATTAAACTTATAGCCTATAGGCACTTTTGTAGTTTGACCACCAGAAATTGTTTGAGCTTGAAGAGCTGCTAAGTCAGGCTTACCAGCCGATATTTCAAAGTCAAGGCCAAGAGATTTAGCATCAATTCTAGGGGTCTCTGTTAAAGCACCAACTGGTTCCCTTAATAAAGATGTTGTATCTTTAATATTAATCTTACTATCAATAAGAGTGGGAGGCTTTATTATATCAGCTCCATATTTCTTCTTGAACATACCTACATCTTCATCCCACTTAACTACAAAAGATTCGTCTTTTAAAGCTGCCATATCATCTGCGTGTTTTGTAATTGTAGCTTGTTGTGATGTCGGTAATCCTATTTTAGTTCTAAATGAATCCATTCTATCTCCAACCCAAGAAGTTAAATTATCCCACTGTCCTCCAGATACTTTATTTAATGCACCACTTAATGCATCTCCTACAGATTTAGAAATTGTTCCTATAGCATTACCTGCTGTATGAATTCCTTTCATAACATGTCCTAAAGGACCACTAAAAGAATTTGCCCAAGATCCAAAACTTTGCCAAACAGATCCCATGCCTGGAAACATTAGTGTTAATGCTAAAGTTCCAATAGGCCCTAATTCTCCAAAGGCTTTTCCAACCTCTCCTAAACCTTTTTTTAAGGCTCTGCCTGGATTTTTAAAAAGACTTTTAACTCCCTTCCAGATTTTTTTTCCTAGTTTTCTTAATTTTCCCATTTAGTCTCCTCCACCATAATAATCATGTTTAAATAAATCCATTAAAGATTTTAATCTAGTCATATTGCTACCATTTTTTAATGCAGAATGCTCTCCAGCCATTCCTGCTACTGCAATATTTGTTTCTCTATTAGCTGCGTTTTCAGAAGACTTCCAAATATAATCAAACTCGTCTCTAACCTCTTGCCAAAGTTGAGCTTGTGTTGAGGCATTTAAGCCAAAAGCATTTTGAGCATTCAACATATTTATTTGTTGTTGGGCTGCTGTATTAACCTTTGTTATATCTCGTCTCCATTGAACATTGCTTTGTTCTATTACTAAAGCATTTTGAGCATTAAATTGTTCTCTAGAGAAATCTTGTTGTGCAGAGAATTGATCAACACTTGCTGCTAATTGAGCATTATATTTTGCAACATCAGTATCTCTAGCTGTTTTTCTAGCTTCGGCTTGATTGGATTGTGATGTATTAAACTGCTCCATTGCATCTTTTCTTTGTGCATTATTTAAATTTATTTGAGTTGATAAACTAGCCATAAACTGCTGTGTTTGGTTTTCACTTGTAGCATTAAATTGTTCTGCTGCATTATTAGCTGCTTGATTACTTAATAATATTTGTTGTTCTTGTTGAGCTTTAACCATTACAGCTTGTTGGTCATTATTTAAATTAGCCATATCCATATTTACAAAGGCTTGAGCATTTTGTATTTGAGCCTTTTGATAGAAATCAGCTTCAGCTAAATTAGCTTGTGATAATAATAATGCATTTTGAATAGTAGCTTGTTGTTCCATATTGGCTTCAGTTAATCCAACTGTTTGTAAAAACTTACTATTAGATAATACTCTTTGTTGGTCAGCACTAAATTGAGCCATGTCCATTTGAAAAACATTACTTGCATTTGTTAGAGCTGTTTGTTGCTGTCTTGCTGCATTTGCTTCAAAAACTTGAGCTTCAATAGTTCTTTCTTGAGTAATGCTTTGTTGTATAGCTTGAGCATTAGATTGAGCTATAGGTAAAGCAGATTGGATAATAGCGTTTACTAATCCTGTTCTTCCTATAGAAGAAGATTCTAATCCTCGTTCCGCTAACATTTGTTCAACAGCCGAAACTGCTGGAGATGCCCACGTAGGGATATTACCATCTTCTATACCATTTAATAATGTATCTATTTGTTGAGAAACTAAAGCTTCTTGTGGTAATCCTGCAATTAAGCCTCTTTGAGTTTCAGAATAATCAGTTAGTTTATCTTCTAAAATTTCTGGATTATTACCAAGGTCTGTAATATCAGCATCAGACAACCCAGCATTTGATAATTGTTTTTTAGCTCTTGTAATTCTAGCTAAATTTATTCCTATGTTTTGAGCTGCAACAGCTTTAGCCTCTGGACTTATTGTACCAACTACTCTTTCTGCTAATGCTCCTGGAAGTATTTCTACTTCAGCTCCAACAATAGGAGCTACCCTTTGAACACCTGCTGCTTTAGCTAATGATTCATCTGAAAGTTGTCCTTGTGCTGCATCTATTTGAACATCAGTAGCTACAGTATCTGCTGTCATTCTTCCTGCTTCTATTGGAGTAGGTAAACTTACACCAGGCTGTGAGACTCCTCTTTGAACATCTTCATCTCTTATTTGATCTTTTAAAATTTGATAATCTTCAGAAGTTAGTTGCTTTAAATCGTCTTTCTTTATTACTCCTGTAGTTGGATCTATTTGTTGTTTTTTTAATGCCTCTTCATCCGTAGGCATTTGAGCTGCGTCAGCTTTTAGCCCTAATTCTTCAAGGCCTTTTCTACCACTTGCAATATCTTCTGCTCTTTTACCTGTTTCTGATACTCTAAATTCTCTTTCTCGTAAAGCAGGAGCTATATCTTTAGATTCACTTATTGGTGTTGGTATAGTAATATCTTGTCTATCTTCATCAGAAACCTCTTGTGGTATTCCTGTGGGAGCAGGAGTTGGTGCAGGTTTAGGGTCTCCTACAGGCTTTACTGAAGGCATTTGTGAAGTTGTCGGTAAATATCCTGATCCTGTTGTTTCTGTAATTGGAGTTCCAGCTTTATCAGGCTCTTCTCCTGGTACTGTAGGCTCTTTAATTTCCTCATATTCTTTCTGCCCTCTTCCCGGTCCACCACGCTGTAAAGCTACACGACCACCACCACGATAGTCTGCTCTATTGCCTAGAGATAGTTTTTTTCTACTACTTGTTTTGTTTTTTCTTTTTGCCATTTTTATTCTTCCTACGATTTTTTAAAGTTCCAAGAGTAATTGATATACCTAAAATCATCGGTTTATTTTTTTTATGCTTTCCTTTATGCATATCTATTTTACTCCAAACAGTCTATCAAGTTTTTCATCCATCTTTTTAATTCTATCCATGATGTCCTTTATTCCATCTTTTAATTCAAATCTTGTAACATACTCTTTAGCTATTTCTTCTC
>Ga0098047_10001147_pt1 | contig 10881 bp, 8 predicted proteins | sample 12_taG_FD_92585 | JGI IMG/M metagenome (GOLD analysis project Ga0098047, IMG submission 92585) | Marine viral communities from the Subarctic Pacific Ocean - 12_ETSP_OMZ_AT15267 metaG | ecosystem: Environmental > Aquatic > Marine > Oceanic | place: Subarctic Pacific Ocean | collected 2015-01-16 | reverse complement strand
TAGAAACAGCATTAAAGGAAGAGAAAGCGTACAAAAGAGAAATAGAGGCGTTAAAACAAAAGGAAAGAAACGCTAAGATAGACGCTTTAGACGAGAGTATAACATCCATACAGATACCTAAACTTCAATACGCTGGAGAACAAGTCGTAAAAGACTTTTGGAAAAACGTAAACGAAGGAGAGTCGTTTGACGATGCATATAGAGGTTTAACAGGTAACTTGAGCTACTTAAAAAATTTAAGTAATAATCTTGTAAAAGAAAAGCCTCAAATATTAAAAGGTAACTTTAGATACGAAGATGGCACGGTAGTAGATGGCAGGGCTGGATTTGCTAACCTTATGGAGAAAGGATTTAACGATAAAGAACGAGAAATATATAGTCAAGGTGGAATTGAGGCTTTAGGCGGAAGTGTAATGAGTAACAGCAGCCTTATGTCTGAAGACTTTTACGAGCCGAGCAAGCATAGCTTTACCGAGGCTATCAATGATTATGTGGTTACTAAGTTCGGTACTGATGCAACAGAAACCGCATCAGCTATTAATTTAGTTGGAGGTAAAACTGGGGTACAAAAAGAAAGGAAATTTAAAAGCCCTAAACAAATAAAAGAAGAATTAAAGAATAACCAAGAGATGTTTGAGCTTTTTAAGCGAGCGAGAACAGATGCTTATAGAGCTGAAGGTAAGCAGGGAGAAATAATGGAAGACTATAAAAATTTTATAGACAACTATAAGCTGCCAGAAGAAACAACCGTAGGTTATTTTACAAAAAACTCTACTGACAGAAATGGTAAAGGTAATATAACAGAAGAGGATTTATCTGTAGCTAAAGAAGTAAAAGTAGCTACAAACATACTACAAGACAACCCATCATCACCAGAGTCTAAAGAGAGAATAAATAAGTTTTTAGCTCCTTACGGCTTAGAGGTTGTTACTGGTAAAGACCTACCAAAAGACGAAAAGAAAGCAAACGAAGCAGAAGATAGTGATATTATATTTACAGACATGAAGGGCAACTTTAAGTCTGGTTTAATAAAGCTTAATGATGCTGATGCTATATATAAATTTATATCCAAAAACGCCCCAGAAGTAAAATTAGATGCTGTTAATCAAGTAGAATTTGAAGACCCTACTCCTAAAGAAGAAGAGACTCCAAAGGAATTAAAAAATGACATAACTTTACTGGTAGAAGGTAATGATGATGTTCTTAGTAAGTTTGAGGGCGTGGAGGTTGAAAGGAATTCAACATCTCCAGATATTTTAAGGGTAGATGGGAAAGTCTTTGATATTACAGACAATGAAACCGCAAAAGAAGCTTTTGAGTATTTAGAAAAAAGAGGTTATAAAAAAGAAACAACTACAAGAGAAGATTTAAATGCAGCAGAGCAGGAAAGAACAAACCCACAGGAAGAAGAAATTGATTTAGGATTTTAAGCATGGAAGATAAGGCTACAAAAATATACGAATACTTAAAGTCGCAAAACGTAAAAAATTTACCAGCGACACAAGAAGATTTTTCATCAAGGATGCAGTCAGATGAAAAACTAAGAGGTAATGTATATAAGTATTTATCCGAAAGAAACGTAAAGAACTTCCCGCAGAATCAAGAAGAATTTGATAATTTTTTTTTTCGAGAAACTCAACCTCAAGCAGAGGTTTCTACAGACGCTTCAGAGACTCCTGCAACGCCTTCTTACGAGAGTGGAGAAGGAACTGAATTATACCAAGTAAACGATTCATCAGCAACAAGAGACGACTTACTAAAAGCAATAGATAGCGATGACTTTATCGAAAGTATAAGGAATGGAGAAACAAAAGTATCCATAACTGACGATAGAGAGCTGGAGAACATTTTAAAGGCTAAGATACAACCACCCGCAGAAAAGAAAAAAGAAGAAACTATTAAGCGAGTTTCAGAAGACGACCCTTCGGTAGCCAAAATAATGGCAAGGTCTTTTGAATCTGGGATAAGTGGTTTAACAGCAGACATATATAGAACACCAGAAATGGTATATGACATAGCTGTAAACGGCTACAATAAACTATTAGAGCTTCAAGACATGATTCTACCAGAAGGAATGGAATCAAGGAAGATAGCAACTTCAGAAGAGTTATCTGATATAACTGGAATAGACAATAGATTTGCAGAAAACTTAGAAGCTCACGCTGCTAAAGTCTCAGAGGTAAACGAGAAATATAGAAAACCTATAACAGAAAGCATTTTAGATGGAAACTATGGTGACGCTGCCTTAAATATAGGGATGTCAATATCTGAGAGTTTACCATTTACATTATCTCTTATGATACCATCTGCTGCTGGAGTTAGCGCAAGTCGTATGTTCGCTGGGGCAACAGGAGTTATGGCGGCAGGAAGAAAGCAAGACCTTTTAAGCGAAGATAAAGATTTAACTGAAGAACAGATGAATACCAATGCTATACTTCATGGTATGGCTGAAGGGCTTGATGTGTTTATTGGAGGTGGTGCTATTGGTAGAGCATTTAAAGATGTATTTAAAAAACAAGGGAAAGATGGTGTAAAAGATTTCTCTACTAAGATTATAGATGCTTTATTAAAAGAGAAGCCTTATTTAGCCCCTTTTACTGAAGGATTTCAAGAGGCATTCACAACATTTTCTCAAAATGTATCAGACCAAGTAACAGGGGTTGATAAGAATAAAAATCTATTAGAGGGCGTTTCAGATGCATTTATAGTAGGTGCTACTATGGGTACAGGAAGTGCTACTGTTCTACAGTCTGCAAAGTACATATCAAATAAGCAAAAAGGAAAACCAACCATAGAGCAGTTAAATGAAATAACAAACAATCCCGCATCTTACAATGAGGTAAGTAATCAAATAGATGCTTTAATAAACACTGGAGATTTAACAGAACAAGAAGGACAGGAGCTAAAAACATCAATAGCAGAAGACGTTGACGCTAATGCTGGGATACCTGACAACATAGAGGGTAAGGATAGAGAGAAAGCAGTAGACTTACAAAAGAAATACACCAAAGCTAAGATAAACCAAGAGAAAGCAAGTGAAGCTTTTAAGGACTTATACAAACCAGAGATAGATGAATTAAAAGGGAAGCTTCAAGAATTAGCCTTACAGAAACCCACAAAAGAAAAAACAACAGTAGAACAATACGGAGACAAGAAAGAAGTGGCAATTGAGCAAGAGGAGTCACTAAGCGAGGATGAATTAGAATCTCTATCAAAAGATTTAGAGGCACTTGAAAAAGAGCTACCAAAAGATGTAACAGAAGAGGTTAAGAAAGAAGCGGAAGAAAATAGGCAAAAGAATTTAAGCGAGTCTATGCCTAAGGCTAAAGCATTGGAAGGTGCTAACGTAACTATATTTGACAAGAAAGCTAAAATAATATACGTCAAAGAAGACGGAAAAGGTGGGTACGTTGTAAAGCTAAAAGATGACAAAGGTTTAATCAGAAGGATTAAAGGAAACGATGCTGAGGTTTTAATAAATAATTTAGCAACATTAGCAGATGAAACAATTTCTCCAGAAGCAACAAAAGCGCAGTCAATAGAAGAAAAAAGAAGAGAGGATGTTAGAAAGCAAAAAGCTAAACAGAAGGAGTTAAAAGATAAAGAATTAGCGAAACAAAAGAAAGCTAAAAACAAAGAAAAGGCTGACAAAATAAAAGCAAGAGAGCAAAAAATAAAAGAAAGAAAGAAGAAGGCATTAACAGAATTTAGAGACAAACAAAAGAAAGAAGCTGCCGAATCTAAGGAGGTTCGAGACTACAATAAAGCTGTTGAGGCTGAGTTTAAGAACGAGGTTAAAGAAGAGGAGAAGTTTCTAAAAGAATACGAAAAAGAACTAAAAGAAGAACTTGACAAAAAGCTAAAAGCAGAAGAAGCAAGAATCGTTGAATTTGAAGGAGATAATTATTATGTAGAAAAAACAGGCAAGAATAAATACAAAATAATAGGGGCTGGTGGTGGAGCTGTTCGGGGTAATAAACGTTCTGCTATATCGGCAGTTTATGACACCGAAGTAAATAAGATAAAAAAGGCTGAGACGAAGGCTGCTGAAGAGAAGCTGTTAGATGAGATGGTAGCATCTGAAGATAGAGTAGAATCTGCTTTACAAAAGGCTATTGACTTTTTTGACCTATCTCAAAATAAAGCTTTCAAGAATAACGCAATGTCAACTATTGGTGTTGTTGAGATACCAGCTTGGGCTATAAAGTCTACACTACAGATAGTAAAAATGACATATAAAGCCACTAAGAATTTAGCTGAGGCTATAAGTGCTGGATATGCGTACATTTCAAAAAACCACCCAGAAGTAAAGGAGAGTGACTTTAATAAGTTTATAGTAAATGAGTTAAAAAAGCAATTACCATCGAAAAAACAAGACCCATCATCTGGTGCGAAAAAGCCCCAAGAAAAGCAGGAGACTGCAAAGACTGTGACTGTGGAGCAGGATACGAAGCAAAAACAAAAAGCCGCAAAAGAAAGAAGGAAAAAACTTTCTAACATACAAAAGAAAAAAACACAGGTAGCTAAAAGATTCAAAAAGGGAGGATTCTTTAATAAGTCTCTTTTAGTTTCAGAGTTCATAAGTTCATTACCAAGACTAAGTAAAATAAAAGACGTTAAGATTCTTGATGAAATAGAGGCTTTAATGAAAAAGCTAACAGAGTCAAGGGTGGCAGATGTTGTTGAGTCAGAAATAAAAGGACTTACAGAGAAGATAAATAATCTTGTATACAAAGAAGAAGCCGAGGATAGCCCATCAAAAAGAGCCGAGAGGATAATAAACGGATTAAAAGAAAAGGCAAAAAAGGTTAAAAATGTATCTAACTTAGTCGCTCTACAAATAGACATAGACAACGCCCAAACAGAATTGGATAATGCTATTCAAGAAGGGGAGTTTGGCGATATGGAAGAAGGCAGCGATTCTAAAAAGAGGTACGACAAATTACAAGACAAGATAAACAAAGCCACAGAAGAGCTGTCAAACCCTAAGCAATCTGACTCCTATGGATTGATAGTATCCTTTAAAGGAGATATAACAAGGGCTAATAAAAAAATAGACAAAGCTCTTAAAGATGGATTGATAACAAAAGAAAGGGCAGAACAGTTAAAGAATGATTTAGAAGGCGCAAAAGAGCAGTTTGAAAAAGAGCAGAAAGATTTTATTGAGACTAAAAGCAAAGAAGCAAGGGAAAACCTAAAAGGAATAACAATAGAGTCTTTAGATAAAGAGCATGGGTTACTTAAGCCAGCCAAAATAATCTTAAACGCATTTTTAAATCAAATAAAAAACTTTGAAGCGAAGACTGCTGTAGATGCAGAGGTATTCTTTAAAATATCTAAAGCTTTAAATGAAGGGTTTATTCCCTACAACGAGATAGGGTTGATGATTAAAAACATCAAGAGTGAACAAAACTCAAGGCTGTTAATCCCTCAAATATCTAAAGTAATAGATAAAGTAAAGAAGAAGGCAAGCTATAAGATAGCAAGGTTAATGGGAGAAACGACTGGAGCATTTAAGTCTTCAGCATTAGGTTTCGAGTTTGCAGACAGCAAAGTTTTCGAGACAGTTATTTACACGCCAATACAGCAAGCCTTAAAGCAAGCGAATCAAGAGTCTTTAAATATGGCTAATGAGCTTGGCGATAAAATAAAAAAAGCACAAAGGAAGCATGAAGTAAAAGGAAATGCTTTTCAAAGAGCAGGGCTGTCAATAGCAAATAGATTTAACAGAGCTTTAGACTCTTTAAAAGGTAAGAATAGTTCTCGCAAAGCATCATTAAGAGTTGGAATTATAAAAAACATACTTAATGAAGCAACGCTTGAAGGAGAAGGAATTACCGCTGGATTTTCTTTAGAATCTTTTAAAGGGGATGGTTCAAGTGTTAAGGCTGGAAGAAGAGATTGGCTTGGGATAATACTTGGAAAGGAAGAGGCTTTAAATGATTTAGACGGAGATATAACAGAAAAAACAAGAGGAGCTATACTAAAAGGTCAAATGGCTATCCCTTTTACTCAAGATGTGGGGGTTGTAAAGGAGACTTTTATAAAAATAGGTAAAGCATTTGGTATACATAAGGCAGACTTAGATATAATGAATGAGATTTGGGATGAGCTACCTAAAAAAGAAAACGGAGCAGTTGATTTAGACGCTATAATAGCAGAGCCTTACAAGTTTATGTCTGAGATGGAACAAGGATATTTCGAGGCTATAACCGAAGCTTTTAATGAAAGCTATGCGTTTATAGAGGTTGCTAATATGCTTAAAGGGATGCCTATAAAAAGACTGAATGAATACTACAAAAGGTCAAGGTTCACATCTTCAGAGAAAGAGATTAGCTACAATGAAGCAGGGATACACAGTAATAATTTAAGAATAAAGGCTGGTAGTGCTAATTTAAGAACCAACGATGCTGTAGGGGCGATAGACTTCAACGCTATAAATGTAGCTATACAAAACATAATAGAATCTCCAAGATACTTTTTTATAGACCAAGCTGGCAGAGAAGTAAATTCTACATTAAACAAAACGTCAAAAGAAACTGAGTTTAAAAATGTAGTAGAAGGGATAAAGCAAGATACAGCAGCGTCTCTTGTGTATAATTTTTCGGTGTCTGATATGCCAGCACTAATGGCAAAATTAACTTCAGCAAGGTACGCATATTCTTTATTAGACCCTATAAGGATAGCTGTTTTAGAGGGAGGTAGTATGATTTTGAGGGGAGCTTGGTCTAACCCAAAGTCAATAATGAATGTGTTTTCAGTAAATGATAGACGTGCCGTAGAAAAGATGGAGAAAGACTTTGGTTTGAAGGTTATAAAAAGGGCTACAGGTCAAATTGAATCAAGAAGTACAGACCTAAGAATAACAAAAGATAGTGATACGCCAGTAAGAAAAAAGAAGATAACAGAAAGCTTAATGGGTATCCCAGAAAACATAACAAGTATTATGTTCTTCTTGCCTTCTTTTAATGACTATTTCTTTAATTTAACTGGAAAGAATTTTGACACTAAGCTATACTTAAAAGACCCCTCTTACTTAAAAGAAAACAAACAGTATATAGAAGAGGCTATGAATTTAGCTTCTGTAGATTTAGAGAGGGTGGTTGGCTCTGAAACAAGATTTGGCGATAGGAGATATGTTAGATATGCCCCTAAGTTCGTAGATAAGCTATTTAAAGGAAAGCCGCTATCAACAAGAGCAGATAAGACCGCTGGTAGGTGGTTAGCGTTTATGACAAACTATACTTTTAGAGAAGGTTCAATGTTCTTCGAGCCATTCAAAAGAGGTACTAAGGATTTTAAAGCCAAGTCTGTAGCTAACTCTGTAGGTGTTTTAGCTGGCGGTATGTACTTCACATATACTTCCGCAATGTATTATGGCTTAACAAAGCTATTGTTTGGAGACGATGAAGAGAAAGAGAGAGCGTTAAATGAATTAGCTGAGACATTCTCGTTAGACTTAAGAAAAGGACAGTTTGAGCCAGATAAGGCACTCAAAAAAGCGGCTGAGGTTGCTGGAGACCAAGCTTTGTTTTATGGCGTTTCAAGGTACGGGCAGTTGGTAAGAGTATCTACAATAGTTTCAACAAGTTTACTTATTGATGTTGCTAAAAGAACAAAGAACAAGCAAGTAGAAAAACAGCTTACAGAGCTTTTAAAAACCAAGTTTTACACTCCTCCTGTATCCGTAACAAGCCAACATGGACTTAGGGAGTTTGCTGCTAAAAACGTGCCTATGTTAGATATGGGTATTAAGCTTTTTCAGAGTATGTCTGGTAGTTATAAAATGTTAGCTGATAAATATGGCGATGATTTTGGAGAAAGGCTATTGACTATGGATTTTGAGGGAGATGAGAAAGATATGCTAATAGCTGCATCTGCACTACAGAACGCTATAAACATCCACTTAGCATTAAAGTTTGGGACGCAAATGCCTATGACTCCTAAAATAAAGTATGCAATAGAACAGCAAATAAAAAAAGGTAAAAAAACAAAAAGAGGAATAATATCAAGTAAGTAACTATGCCAGCAAAAAAGAAAACATCTTGTACGCCAAGAAAAGGAAAAGCTAAATGCAAAGTAGTAAACGGTAAAAAGGTAAGCTACGGACAAAAGGGAGTAAAAGTAGGTAAGGTAGGCAGTAAGCGTCAAAAGGCATACTGTAAAAGGTCTGCTAAAATAAAAGGTTCTGGAGCAGCTAATAAATTAGCCAGAAAAAGATGGAAGTGTTAAAGTAGGGAATGTGGTTAAAGTCATTTTTATAAGTTTTGTATCTTTGCAAAAGACATAAACTACTACTATGGCATCTAACACAAAAACAGTATACGGCACACTAAGTACAAACGCAAGTATACCTTTATCAGAGGCACTCGTTGCCGCAGATGGAGAAGGAGGAACAGTAACAATAACAGCAAGTGCTGACACAAATACATTCACAGCTTCTGAAGAGGCTTCTAACTTAACTGTAGGTGCTTGGCTTGTAGATATAACAAACACCAAAGTATATAAAGTAAAAACCCTTACTCAAGACGGATTAACAGGCACTATAGAAGGTACTTTTGATGATGCCCAATCAGCAGCAGAACTTCCGATTATAACAAAGGCTGATGCCGCTGTAGTAAAAATGTCCCTTGTTGCTAAAGGCGCAACTACAATAGATGGAGTAGCAATAGACGCTGGAGATTCTTTGAACTTTTCAGAGGTAGGGCTTGATGGAGAAGTAGGTGGAAGATTTGTAGACCCTGTTATAGCAAATGGGGCAACTGGAGAAGTAAGGTATATCATCACTAAATTTTAAGTAGTGCCAATAAATCAACTTACACAAGAAGGTTTTGGGATACTTACGGGGAGTGGAGGTGGAGGTAATGATTCAGACGCACAAGCATTCATAGATGCAGCAGGTATCACAGGAGCAACACAACAATCCGCATTAAATCAGTTGGTTTTAGATTTAAAAGGCACAGGAAATACAACTAATAATACCGATGTGTGGAGCGATATTTATGCCTTATATCCATTTTGTCCAATAGACGGAAGTTCTCAAACATTAACAGCTTATTCTTACAATTTAATTAACACAGCAAACTTTCAAGTAACTTGGCATAATACACCTGCTATTGATAGTGTAGGCGTTACTTTTAACGGGTCTAATCAGTATGGAGATACAGGATTTGATTATTCTAGTGATTGGGATTTATTAGATTCAGGAATTACATTTGTAAAAGTATCAGATGTAGCTGGCAATGGTGCTTATATGGGGGCTTATGATGGAGGTACTGATGCTATTCAGATGATAGAATTTTCTGGTGCTGAAGGGGGAAATGTTGCGTCATTATTTGGTGATAAGATAAACTTTACTCAATTTTTTACAGGAACGAACACAATAGTAAGGCGTTCACTTTCTGACTTAGAAGGATACGAAGATGGCGCAAGTATTGGGGTAAATACAACCACTATTTCTACTCCATCAACGTTATCTGCTAATATTTCACTAGGAGCTAGAAGTGGGTCTTTTTATAAGAACTGTAAACTAGGAGGCGGTAATGCTATACATCAAGGATTGACAGATAATCAAGTGCAAGACTTAGCGGATGCAATTAATACATTTAACACAGCATTAGGAAGATAATGAAAGCATTAATAATAAAAGACGTATCTAAATTCCCAATAAAAGCAACTTTAGGCGGCGTATGGCAGCCTACAAACAACACAATCAGCGGTGATTATTGGCTGCAATTAGAAGCTAAACAAGACCTTGACAAAGCAGGCATTAAATACGAGGTTGGAGAAGTAGGAATTAAATTATACATAGAATTAGGATGAAAAGACTCTTAATACTTATTTTAATAGCCTCTACTGCGATATCTTCTTGCAAGACTATACAATGTAAGTACAACGCAAGAAAAGCCCTTAAACACCAAAAGAAAGCGGCTGAACATATAGAGAAGCTAATAACCAGAGGATGTAGTTTTGAGATAGACTCTATACTAAAAGCCCGAACAATAGAAAAGGTAACAGATATAGATACTGTTTATAAAGATGTATACATAGATGTGCCAAGTGATAACTTAGTATTTGAGCAAACAGTAAGATGCGATAGCTTAGGAAATGTTATCCTTGATTATCAAAGGCGATTACTAAGAAAGCCTAAATTTGTAAAGGGAGAAGTAAAGATAGTAGACAATGTTATAACAGTAGATTGTAAGGTAGATAGCTTAAACAACGCAATCAAGTACAAGGATAGATTAATTATCTCTCAAAATAAAACAATTGAAAACCTAAGAAGAAAAACCGTTTCCTTAAAAGAATTACCAAAAGAAAGTTTTTGGAGTAAGGCAGAAGGATTTCTTATTTGGTTAGCAGTAATAATCGTACTCGCTATAATCGCAAGAATAACATACTATAAACTAAAACTATGAGCATACAAGAAGTAACAGCATTTATAAAAGAGAATTGGTATTGGATAGTATTTGTTGCTGTTCCTATCTTTATAAGATTAGGGGTTGCTATATCTAAGCAAACAGCTACACCTAAAGACGATGCATTTTTCTCTAAGCTTCAAGCGGGATGGAATGCCGTAATGAAGGCTGTAAAAGACGTTATAAATAACCCAATGGGAGTAAAGTAAAATGGAACAATTAAAAGAAGATTTCTATAACACAAAAAATAAGGTAGATGAGATACACTCTGCCCTTATTGGTGATGAGTATAGAGATGGTATAATACAGGATGTAAATAAAAACACTAAATTCCGTCAAAATGCTGGAAAGGCAGGCGGTGTTTTGGGAGTCTTTAGTATGGTAGTAGGATGGTTAGCAAGTAAATTATTTTAATGATTAGAAGTAGCGGAGCAGTTTTAGGTGGTAGTGGTATAATTCCAGT
>Ga0098047_10001145_pt1 | contig 10885 bp, 8 predicted proteins | sample 12_taG_FD_92585 | JGI IMG/M metagenome (GOLD analysis project Ga0098047, IMG submission 92585) | Marine viral communities from the Subarctic Pacific Ocean - 12_ETSP_OMZ_AT15267 metaG | ecosystem: Environmental > Aquatic > Marine > Oceanic | place: Subarctic Pacific Ocean | collected 2015-01-16 | reverse complement strand
TTCCGATACGGAAATTATACCTCCCCAACATATGCAGCATATGCAGCCCAGGCCTGGTTACGCAACAACTCTCCTATAACTGTGGTTAGACTACTGGGACAAACAAATGCAGCCGCATCAACGACCGCCGCATATGCCGGCTGGGCGACTGGCGACAATGTGGGCCCAAGTGCCACGTCCACGTCCAATAATGGCGCATATGGACTCTTTGTTTGTGAGGGGCCAAGTGCGGCGACCTCTATGACAGGAGCGGCCCCGGGCGCCGCCGGAGCGGATTTCCCCGCCTTCGGGGACGCGGATCTGATGACAGGCACCCTAGCCGCTATTTGGTACTTGACAAATGGAAGTATTCAGCTTAGTGGAAATCTGGGTACGTTGGGCGACGCGATACTGAGGCCGTCGTCTTCTGCTTTTACGTTTTATAGGGCAGTCGACACTGGCGCGACATTTAAGGCTACAATTAGAGATTCGAATGATAATATTGTTGTTGAGTCTGCTTTTAATTTTAATCCGGACTCCCCTCGATTTATTCGAAAGGTATTTAATACAAACCCAATTAAAACAAATTCAGATGTTGTCGGCGCTGATAATGATATAAATTATTGGCTTGGAGAATCGTTTGAGGGTAATTTAAGAACCTTCCCTAACCGCGATTCGTCCACGGGAATATCGGGCTCTGTGGCTGCCAACACTTGGGGCGCCCTCATGAGATTGGGTACTCCAGATGAAAGCGAGGACCATGGTAATTTTAAAATGACACCGACCAAAAGTCCGAAACAACAATTTGCTAAGACAGGGTGGTTTATTTCTCAAGATTTATCCACCACCGGCGGAGGAAGCGTCGTCGGGGGCTCCCTCGTGCCAGGCACATATAACCCAGAAAAGATGCAAAAACTTTTTAGATTGTGTAGTCGCGAACTAGGTGAAGAAACACAGCGCAAGGTCAAAGTGAGCATTAAAGATCTTAGAGCAGCAGACCCTCTTGACAGCAATCAATATGGAAGTTTTACTGTTGTAGTTCGAGCTATTAACGATATCGACGCTGCTCCAGTTATTTTAGAGCAATACAATAATTGCAATTTTGACCCGGCTTCTAGCAATTACGTAGCTAGAAAAATTGGTGATAAATTTGTTCAATGGGATGACACGGATAGAAGATATAGAACTTTCGGAGATTTTGAAAACGTTTCTAACTATGTCTATGTAGAGGCACACAGCGATGTACAGCGCGCCACGGTTAATGAAAAAGGCCTTCCCTACGGTGTTTATGGCCCCGTTCGTTATGTTGGGTGGGGAACCGCCGCCTCGGGCGCCCTTAGAGGTTATTCCGAAACAGGTACGGCTACTCTCTCCGGCGACGATGGCGCTTTTGTGAGTGTTAACGTTGCCGATCCGTTTCTCGGAACGCCGGCCCTTTCTGCTACATTACCAGCAACGGCAGGCGCCATAGGTGGCAAGTTCAGTTCCAGCTCTGGCTCCAGCCCCAAAGTTGGATTTAGATTCCCACAATTAAGATTGCGACAGAGTTCTTCGGAAGGCGCCTCTCTATCAGACCCTAAAGATGCTTATTTTGGGGTAGATACTACATATAACAGCTCTCGCTTTGATGATAGTGTTATTGATGTACTCCGAACGAGATGTGAAGACATTGATAGTTGGGATGCAACTACCGGCGTCACTGAGGCTTCGTGGGTTTTTACATTAGATGATGTTAGAAATTCGGCCATTACGGTCGCGTCGACAACCGCGAGCTATGCTGCAAATGCCGTATATGAATCTGGTTCACGTGTGAATGGAACTTCCTATACTGCACATACCGGCTCCAAAGATGCAACCGTCGCTGGGCCACCGTCAGCCAGTTATCTAAATGTTATTGATGATAATTACGGAGGCGACACAGCCGGCTGGCAACAATTCACGACTTGTTTGCATGGTGGAGCTGACGGCTTAAATATTAGAGAAAGTGATCCCTTTAGAAATTCTCAGTGGGATTCTACTTCTACAGAAGCAACAGACGCTCCTTATAACTCTGTTACGGTCGCGATGGATTCCCTGAGTGACCCCGAAGTTGTAGAATATAATGTGGCATCGATGCCTGGTCTCACTTATAACACCCTTAATAATAAATTAGTAGATATGTGTGAAAACAGAGGTGACGCCCTCGCCGTCATTGATCTTAAAGGCGGCTACCAGCCTCCTTCCGAGTCGGATGGCACGCGAGTGGAACGTCGAGGGAAAGTAAAGACTGTTGTTAGTGAAAAGAGAAACAATCTTCAGGTTAATAGTAGTTACGGATGTGCTTATTATCCATGGGTCCAGATTAGGGATACCATTAATGGTGTTACACTTTGGGCACCTCCGTCAGTCGTTGCCATCGGCGCAATGTCCTACGGTGAGGCCAATTCTCAACTTTGGTTTGCTCCGGCAGGTTTCACTCGCGGAGGCTTAAGTGCCAATCGAGCCGGCGGAGTTCCCGTCGTCGGTGTGGAGGAGAAACTTACTTCGAAACAAAGAGATCGGCTTTATGAGAATCAAATTAACCCGATTGCTTCTTTCCCAGCGGAAGGGATTGTAATCTTCGGTCAGAAAACTTTGCAAGTAGGGGCCTCGGCACTTGACAGAATCAATGTGAGAAGGCTTCTTATTTACTTGAAGAAGCAAGTTTCTAGATTCGCTGCAACTATTTTGTTCGATCAGAATGTGGAGGTGACTTGGACACGGTTTAAATCTAAAGTGGAGCCGTTTTTGGCAGATGTGAAAGCCGGCCTAGGCTTAACAGATTATAAGGTTATTCTCGATGAGACAACCACCACTCCAGATCTTATAGATAGAAACATTATGTATGCAAAAATCTATATTAAACCTGCACGTTCAATTGAATATATTGCCATTGATTTCATTATTACAAATACGGGAGCATCTTTTGAGGATTAAAAATTTAATTTAGTTCTATTTATAATAGAAGAGGAGATTTTAACTAATGACAATCAAAAATGAACAATTCTGGAATTCTACTTCGGTGGATCCGAAAAGAAGCTATAGGTGGATTCTGGTCTTGAATCAAATTCCCACTTATGTTATTAAAACATCAGGAAAGCCAAATTTTACAATTGAGTCCGTACAGCATCAATTTGTGGCACACACTTTTCATTTCCCTGGAAGAATCCAGTGGCAAGAGATTCAAGTGAGCCTAGTTGATCCTGTCTTCCCAGATGCGTCGGCTATTATAGTTAAAACTCTCCAAGCTTCTGGTTATGCTATTCCTGGCACTCAAGAAGATGCAAAAAAATCTTTTAGTAAAAGAGATGCCGTCCAAGCGCTGGGAGTTCCGAGCCTGCAACAAATTGACGCGAGAGGGAATGCCATTGAAAAATGGACACTCTTCAATGCGTGGGTTGCCAGCGTGAACTTTGGAGAATTGTCTTACGAAAATGACACGATGGTCAATATCCAGATGACTCTTAGATATGATTGGGCCCAATATGAAGGAGCGCCAGCTTCTCCGGACCAACCAATTCCAGAGCAAATCATGGTTAACGGCATGAATCAGGCAGCCACAATTGCACAATACCAAAGCGAACTCGGTTTCACTGAATAAGTAAGGTGGTGCCATTTTATGGGCATTTTTGATAACACAAAACCTGTAGCATTTAATCCAAAGGCTTTTCAATTTTGGTCTAGCACTGAAGCTAGGCCAAAAAGAATATATGAGGCTATTTTGATTTTTCCTGATCTTATTTTTGGGGGAGATGGTTTACAAAATATAGAGCCATATTTGATTCGATCTTTTGATCGCCCGGGCTATTCTAGGATTGAAACCACAACTGCAGAATACCAGTTAGAGACTGGAGACTTTCAAAGAATTGAATATCCCACGCAGGGCTATAACACAAAACCTTTAAAGGTAACATTAATAGACGTTGTAAATCATAATAAAGGCGCTAATACGGCAGCAGCCATTCAAGCTTCTTTAACACTTCAGGGAAAAACTGCCCAATATTATAAAAAGATGTCGTCCATAAAACAGGATGGATTTGCGAAGCCTGAAAAAATACAAATGGCCATGAAAGATAATCCTTCAAGATTTAATATTATTGAATTTGATAATAAAGGACAGAGTGTGGGCCAATGGATAATAGAAAGACCAGTTTTAACTTCTGTGAATTTTTCATCGATTAATTATCAAGGATCTGGCTTTGGTACCATTGATTTAGGTTTTAATTATCAGGACTTTTCATATGAAAGCACGTGGGGCGACAAACTTTTAGAAAGTCGTCTAGAAAGAGTGGGCCTAAGTGACAAAGCCAAAAAACCTATTTCCACGATTCTTGGCAACGCAGCAAAAGGGTTTGCCGAAAAGATGAAAATTGGCGACGCCAATTTCCAAAAGAGTCTTAGCCCTGAAAAAAAATAAATTTAAATTATTAACACCGGTGTGTTATATTTAAGAGATAAGAGAGGTTTAATATGAGCAGTAGAAATGAAGGCCGTCTTGGCCCGCATGCGGTGCCGGATGTGTCATCACGTTCACCTGAAAGTATGTCAACTCCACCACCCCAAGTTTTAAATTTTATTACGCCAACTGAATTTGTTGAGCTACCAAGCGGTGGTAGATATTATCCACCCAATCACCCCCTTCATAACGAAAGCGTTATTGAAATGAAGCATATGACAACGAAAGAAGAAGATATTCTTACTTCCCAGGCGTTGTTAAAAAAAGGATTGGCCCTTGAAAGACTACTTGAGAGCCTTATCATAAATAAACATGTGAGAGTCGATGATCTGTTGTTGGGGGATAAAAATGCGCTTATTATTTCTGCACGAGCGCATGGATATGGCACCACATATGAAACTAATGCCACATGCCCTTCTTGTGAAGAAAAACAACAATATGAATTTGACTTGGGCGCCCTACAATCTCACTCAGCGACTGAAGAATATTTGGAGAGTAAAAATATTATTTTAACTGATAACAATACTTTTTTAATTCCTCTCCCAACAACTGATTTTGTAATTGAGGCTAGATTATTAACGGGTCATGATGAAAAGGCCATTAATAAAATATCAGAACACAAGAAAAAGCGTAACTTTCCAGAAACCCCTATGACTGATTTTTTAAGAGCTTTTATTATTTCTGTGAATGGGGTAGCAGACGCAAATTCTTTAAATGGTTTTATAAATTCTTTGCCGGCCCTTCAAGCGAGATATATAAGAAAAACTTATGATAAGTTGGTGCCTAACTTAGATCTGAAACATGATTTTACATGTTCTCATTGCGGTCATTCGGACCTTTTGGAGGTTCCGCTTAATGCGGACTTTTTTTGGTCTAACTAACCAGTATATCCAAAATGTGTATGAGCAATTTTTCTATATGAAATATTATAGTAATTGGTCTCTTGTAGAATTGTATAATTTGCCTGTTGGTCTTCGCAAGTGGTATTTCGATAAATTATTAGAGCAAAAAGAAAAAGAGGTTGAAGCTGAAAAAGAAGCTCATCGCCGTTAAAATCAAATATTAATGGATTTTCCTTTATTTAACTATTTATAGGTGTATATTATTTTGAGGTATTTGCAACATGGCGGAGACACCAGCCAATTTAAAACAGCTACTTGAACAGCTAGAAAAAGCGGATTTAGCTAAACTTGCCGAGACTTTAAAAAGTGTTGCGGGTAGTGCTGATAACGCGAATAGGGCTGCAGCCGCTTTTCTTAAAAACTTGCAAGCTGGTATTGGGGAACAAAAAGCACTAGCGACCGCTTTGAAAGCGTCTTATGGGGGCTTGGTTGATGATGAAAATCGCGTTTCTGAGGCTGCCTCGACGCGTCTGAAGGCGCTGACCCTTATAAAAAATTCCATGGATCAGCAGAAGAAGGTTAATGCCGAGCTTGTTAAGGAGTGCAAGCTCTGCAAAAACAACAGGAAGCTCTTTTAAAAACCAATAAACAAAATACTGAAGAAAGCAAAAAAAGACTAAAGCTTGACAATCGAGGAATGGACACGGCTAAAAAACTTCAAGGCACCACGAAGAATCTCGCAGGATCCACCAGCTCTGCGGCCAGCAGCCTCGGTTTTCTCGCCGCCCTGGTAGCCCCTGTTAAAAAAGGCGTTGCTGATATTGCAAAAAGCGATGTTGCAGCCACAGTCACTTCAGTCGCTGGTGCATTTGCCGCAACTAAAATTCCTGGTGTGAAGCAATTTTTCGGTACTATAATCGGGAAGGCAAAGGCGCTGTATCTTGAATTAAGCACTGTCACCACTGGCTTCGCTAAATTTACTGGTCAAGTGATACGGGGCGACAATGCAACTAAAAATCTTAGTGGGCGCCTTATTAACCTGCAAAAGCGCAGCAGAATGCTTGGCGCCACTATCAAAAATTTGTCTGAATCGATGACAACGATGGTCAAGTCTTCACGAACTTATGGGATGTTGATGGGTACCAATCGCAAGCAGAATACAAGACTTGTTGATGGGCTCACAGAAATGAGCTTTAGATTTAGTAAGGTTGGTTTGGGGGCCGAAAATTTTGGTAAAGCCCTTGATGTCATAGGAAATACATATCGACGCTCAGATATAATTAAACAAGGTAAATTGCTTGGCGCAGAATTGGTTAATATTGGGCGTGCTACTGGACAGAGTGCCGATAGTATTGCAAATGATTTTAGCGTCGCAATGGACCATTTAGCTGCTTATTCTCTTCCCAAGGCTAGAGAAGAATTCAAGAAACTTTCTGCAATTTCTGCGGTCACCAGCATCGAAATGGGCAAAGTCATGTCTATTGCAGGTCAGTTTGATGATATAGAAGCCACCGCCAGCGCTGTGGGTGACTTAAACGCAATGATGGGCGGCCCTTATCTCAACACTCTTGATATGGTAAATGCCACTGACTCCGAGCGTATTGAAATTCTAAAAGACATGATGGCTCAAAGCGGCGAAACATTCGACTCGATTGGGGGCTCCGCCGCGAGTAACAGGTTTTATAAAAAGGCAATTGCCAAGGCCCTCAAAACAGATGTACAGACAGCTGGTAGAATGTTTTCTGCCAAGCAGACAGATATTGATTCGACAATAAAATCAATTGATACTCAGGGTGCGTCTTATTCTCAGCTCAGCAAGGCAGCTAAAAATGCATCTACTTCTATAACTGAACAATTAGGGTCTTCCGTACAGAGCACTCTTTTAATGAACAAAGCTTTCAAGGCAACAGATAGTCTCATGAGAAATGTGCATGTACAGATAGCTAAGGTGGGGGATCTGATTAAAGAGACGTTCGGCGGCGTTGTTGTTGGGACTTTAAATGCAGCTAACACGAAAGTTAATCAGCTAAAGAGGTCATTCGCGACTTTTGATGGCACTCTGCAGAGTTCATTTGGAATTCTTAAAAAGGTTGGTAAAGAGCTTCTTGCATTAGGCTTTTTAGGAAAAGAAGGGTTCTTAATGCAAATGATTCTCGAAGAAGGGTACAAACAAGAGGTACAGGGGAAGGGGGAGTCATCTGTGGTGGGGAAGCCGACTTCTGAGGCAGGCGCAGTAGAGGTTGAGGGGGGCCCCAAACCTCAATCGGGTGGTGCGCCACCCGCGTCAGTGGTGGATCAACAGCAAGCTCTGGTTCAAATGCGGCGCCAAGCTGTACAGCAGGCTAGCCGAGATAGCGCAGCATTGGCCAAAGCTACAACTCACTTCACAGCGGCTCTACAAACTATTAATGATAAACCCATTAATATTAATTTAAACATGGATGGGCAAAGAATAGCACAAGTGGTTTCGGGCCTCGGCGCTCAAGCATAAAATAGAGGGATTTAATTAATGGATAAACCAGAATATTCTAGAAATAATAGAAAGAAAGCCTATAAGGCGCTTTGGATTATACCTTTGCATATTAAGCATCCAGGCGTCGCTGTCCCGGTGGAAAATTTGCAGGTAAGCCAACAGTTTTCCCCTTCTTATAAGAAAGAAAAGGTATATGGGCGAATGGATCCGATTGCCACATATGAGCATACGTCTCGTACAATGAGAATAAATTTTTCATGTCAGGCTCACCATTATTTTGATGGTATGGACGGCGTAATTGACAATATTCAAACTATTAATGAGATAACACAAATGTTATATCCGGCATATCAAAAGGAGGGAGAACAGGGCATTATGGGAGGTCAAGCACTTTTAAAAGCACCTCCCTTTTTTAGAATTAAATACGGACAATATTTTGGTAGTTATTCTCATACTGGGGAAGATACAGGCGAGGGCTTGACCGGCTTTATTACTGGATTTTCTCACGGCCTTGGAAAAGTAGCTAGAAATATGGCCTATGGAGGACAGGGGCCAGAAGACACAATTCGAGCGCTCCCCCGCGAAATAAAAGTTGGCTTTTCTTTTGAAGTAATACACGATAAGTTTGTCGGTTGGACGTCCGTTGGCGCCAAAAGTGTTTTTAGTGAGGACGGATATGGACCGAATTTTCCATATAATACCGGAGTTGTGAGTAAAGGATCAACCGGTTTTAAGGATCCTGGCGCGACCCGGGTCGCTGGTGGAAAGCCAGAACCAGAAGGAACTGGCAACGCGGCCGGCGACACTCCTCCAGAGGTACGCGCCAAACCAACTATTGTGACAGCGAAAGCTGCCGCCGCCAAGGCTCGCGTCATTGACGCTAGCACAAGATCGGCCTTAGAGCGCGTGAATCGATCACGGTCTGCTTAAGGCGCCCCGCCAACAAGGAGAATAATTAATGGGATATAAATTTTCAAGATATCAAAACCGGGAAATTTTCCGTAACTCAAATCCGAGGTACGTGCGTCAATTTTCTTCTAGGGGTGTTAATTATATAGATCAATATGCTACCGCAAAGTTTACTTGGACTGATGATCTAGATTATGATGAAGAATACTGGGGAGTCGGTTCTCGTTTTTATAAGTTAGCAGCTAAATACTATGGCGATTCTACTTTGTGGTGGATTATCCCATGGTTTAATCAAAGGCCTTTAGAGTCTGATTTCGATTCGGGAGACTTGGTAATGATACCACGTCCAATTGAGCGAATAATAAATATTTTTAAAGAAGAATAAAGGAGAAGTGAATGGCGACTACCGCTAAAGATTGTAAGCCACCAAAAGGCAAATCGGCTAATCGAATTTATAAGCAGAATACGCTTAAGCCATGGTGGAAACAAGGCTATTTAATGGTCGGCGCAGATCAACTGATTGGACCACTTCGCGCAAAACACTCTCAAAGCGGCTATATTAAAAAATTAGCAATGCCCAAAGCTGTGGGCACTTCTTTAATTAATTTGCTTACCACAAACAAGAGTCTGCACTCTTTTTTTAACGGCACTTCTCTAGATTACAGCCAGCTCGTTCCCCATATTAAATTATTTAAAGTGTATATACACAACGATGCGTCGACGAAAAAAGATCTTGAAGAACATGCTTTTCCTTTCGGTGCTTTCTCCAACTTTCATGATTTTCACGAGGCCGCTATAGCATCCGGAAAACTTTTTAGGGGCAGAGAAGCCGGAATTCAACAAGTTGATATTAAGATGGAAGGCCGCGGCAGAAACCCAGTCTCCGCAAATATTTTGGATATAACAGTTAAATATTTTTTTAATGATGTTCAAACATTATTTGAGCCATTGGGCAAACGGCAGGATGGCAAACAAATGCAATTTGCAGATTTAATTAGGTTTCCGAAGTCTTTGAGAAAAACCAAAAGAGCGTTTAGAATAAGACTTGTTTTAGGCTGGGCAATGAATCCGGAGAACCCGCTAAAGGGAGATATGCCGGATGATTTTGTGGCCGCAGTACAAGATAGCAGAGTTTCAATTGCTGCCGATCTTTATACTCATAATATGGAATTCCATGAAGATGGCTCATTGGTTCTTACGGCTAAATATAAAGGTGCCCTTGAGGCGACTTTTTCTGGTGCCGATATTTTAATGGCCGCTGTTGCTGCAGACGAGAAAGATAAAACTCTGGATGGGCTTAAAAAGAAAATTCATGAGCTGGAAAATGGTTTTGCGGGATCCGGCTTTACAGGTAAAGGCGATAAAGGTAGTTTTAAAGATATATTAGAAATTCAAAAAGCGATTGAAGAACTTAAAAAAGCTCGACTTTCTATTGGGGCACGACAGAACGCAACGGGCACCTATCCAAAGGTTAAAGAGGCTTTAAAAAAGCTAACCGCCGCTTATAAAAAATATAATACGGCGCCCGGTCGCCAAGGGAAGTCGCAGTTTGAAGCTCTAAAGGAGGCCACTCGAACTAAGGGATCTATTTTGGAAAGGAGCGAAATAGAACGAGAAAATGCAAGAAAAGTGGCCATGGCTAGAAAAGCCCTGGAAAAAAGAGCCAGTAAGAAATTGCTTAAGAAACTCAGGAAGGAGATTAGAAAAGTAAGAAAGCAAATAAAAGAGTATGAAAACAGCATAAAAGGCAAACATATATTTTCGTATGTGGAGAAACTGAGGGATGACTGCAAATTGGCTTGGATTTCTACGGGCCGGGGCTCTAATTTTGGAAATTATGCAAACCTTCTTGATGCAGTTAAAAAATTTGGAGGCTCACACGATGCCAAAGCTCAGAAAAAGCTCAAGAGGGCCCAAAAGAGAGTAAAAGTTCCCGGAGCCAGCGTAGCCGCAGAAGATGCGGCCCATCTCGGCCCCACGGCATCCACGTCCCACGCCCCGGCGTTTGACCCTCTTACACCAAAAGAGAAAGCCAAAGATATGCTTCTCACCGGGGCAAATAAAGGGGGATGCTCTGCAAAAGGGAGCAAACAGAGACAACGAACAGAACGCGGCGATGCAACTTTGTGGGAAACAGTGGGTACACCAGCCTATAAAAAAGGTGGAAAAATGTATTTTTTCCGACTTGGTGATTTGCTGACTGTTATT
>Ga0098047_10001143_pt1 | contig 10903 bp, 8 predicted proteins | sample 12_taG_FD_92585 | JGI IMG/M metagenome (GOLD analysis project Ga0098047, IMG submission 92585) | Marine viral communities from the Subarctic Pacific Ocean - 12_ETSP_OMZ_AT15267 metaG | ecosystem: Environmental > Aquatic > Marine > Oceanic | place: Subarctic Pacific Ocean | collected 2015-01-16 | reverse complement strand
TGAACTGATGCCAGAACTTGTTCAGAAAAACCGGGGGCTCCGCCGGCGGTGGTTTGACCGGTCTGCTCAAAATCAGTTAACGGAACTCCGGGTAAAACAGGCGCAACCGGTTTTGCCGGACCGAGCATTTCTTCAGCCTGCTCGGTTACGAATCGCGCGGCGCCAGTTTGCTGTGCTATTGTGCCGAGGAGTCCACCACCGCCCAGCTTCGCGGCTTCCTCTGCGAACTTCTTCATGTCCATCTCGTCCATAGCCTGCCCCATTCTACTTACGGTACCGATCATGGTTTCGAGAGCTGTAGTCGCACCAAGCATATTTGCCGCTGTATTTTCGGACATCGTATCGACATTTTTAAGTACGCTTGTTATTACATCGCCGGCGTCGGTGGCCCAGCCTCTGGCTATGTCGACCAGCTCCTTAACTCCGCCGGCAGATCGGGACATGCCCGCGGTGACACTCTCGATAGTGGTCATAGTACCCTTAGCCTGCGCTTCCAGCACTTCTTGGGATTTGACAGCTGTATCTATTTTAGCTGCCTTGATCTCATATATGTCGCCTTTGTCGCCCTCCAATAATCTGGCAGCTTGTTCTACATCAGTTAATTGTAGGGCATTCATGATCGCCTTCTTGCCATGACGATCCAAGTCTTTAAATTCCCCGCCCCACTTAGCAAATCCTTCTTGTATGTGTTTGACCTTGTCCGGATGGCTGGCCTTCACAAGCTCGTCATAGTTTAGATAGGTATCGCCTAATACAGAGTTGAACTGCTGAGTGACTTCAGCGGCATGTTTAAAATTATCCATTTTTTCAGTTATAGTTGCTAGATCTCCTATAGCGATGCCGGTAGCTAAAGATTGTGCTTCCATTTTGGCATACACTTCTTTGGCGTCGTCGCCGTACATCGCAAATATATTCATGTTAGCTGACATGTTTTTTACAGCTCGCGTTTGTGAGATCTCCAATGAGTCAGCAATAGTACTTACCTGTTTCAGACTGTCAACAGACTCAGCTGTAGAGTCACCCAAGACTTTACCAAATTGATCAAGTAATTTTGTCGACTCCTCGACTGGAACACCCAGTTTTTGGAAGGTAGCTACAGCGTTGACAAGGAACGCTGCCATCGCCTGCTCTGCTGAGACGAGCGACGGTTTAAATTCATTAATATTTTCATATGCTGATTGGGCGGCTTTGGATATGTCTTCAGGCTTCAGCGCGATGTCTTCAATCAAACCGCCGAATTGTTCGTTAAGTCGCTTCTGGTCCTCTGGATCGAGTTCGGCAGGAGTTAATGCGCTGGACATAAGTTTTCTAGTTTCTTCTCCCACAAGACCCATGGCTTTAGGAATCGCTGCCATGGCTTTATCCATGGCTCCCGGCCAGGTGCCTATTTCTGTCTTGATCGTCGTCCCTGCCTCAGGAAAAGCCATGGCCAGCCCGAACAACTCAAGTTGTGATTGTTCCATTATTTGGCCCATGGACTCAAGCGCCGCGGCGCCTGTAGCTGTTACCAACCCGCCAACTGACTTACCTCTCTCTTTGAGATCTTCAAGATATTTGTTACCAAGCGTGCCGGTCGTGGCAGCTTCAGCCTCCGCTTCTTTACGAAATGCTTCTACTTTTCCATGAGTGTTATCCAGGGCAGCATCAATTCTTTTCTGATCTGCTATATAAGCATTAGCCATTCTCTTATTGGCTTCTATTTGCTGTTGAATTTTGGCTAACTTATCTCTATCGACTTCACCGGTGCTCTGCACCATGGTTATTTCGCGCTGCTTAAGTCTTAAAAACTCTTCTTGCGTGGTTTTTGCTTGCCTAACGTTTTTTAAATAAGCAGCATAATCAGTGAACATCTGCTTCTGCGCTGCTGTCAGCCCTTCAGTCTTCGACTTAAGTTCTTCAAGCGCTTTTGCAACTTGAGCTGCTTCTTTTGCGAGTTCACCTGGTGTTGGATTGGCCATTAAAAGTACTCCTAGACTTAATAAATAGTTAACTAAAAGAAATTAAAAACCACAACAAAAGCTTATTGTCTATTTATTCATCGCCTCAGCTTCTAACTCGTACTGATGTTTGAGTTTTTCCAAATACCAGATTCTCAATCCTATGGGTAGATTGTAGGATTCTAGAAAACTGCACAGACCATGATATTGTAAAACAAAGAACTGTTCATAAACAGATTCCATGTAATCTTCATCTAGGCCAAAAAAACTCCGCGGTGAGCGGAACCTCCATTTCTTGTTGGTGGCTGCATCGCGTACAAGTAAAGTTTTCTTTTAATTCTATGTTCGGCACCAGCTTGGGATATATAGTTCGAATATACTTTGAGTCTCTTACTGGCATACTATCAATAAAATTATTTATTTCTTTTCTATCGTATGTTTCACCAACAACTTCTATAAAAGCAGACAAAGTAGACGTTACTTTGTTATCGCCGTTGTTAGCAGAAAGTTCACTAAATTCTTTTTCGCCATATCCGTCTAAAAGCCTAAGGCCTACTTTAGTTTTTGTTACCGGCAATGTAATAAAAAATATATTGTCGTTTATTTCAATTGAATTATCATTAATGTATTCTTCATCGAAACAATATTCAGATAATTTTACTGTAGAAAGATCGTATAGCAAAGTATTTTTAGCCGAGCAGGTAGGACATTCTAGGGCGGTTTCATAAATTTTACCATAACCAGAAGCTCTAGCTGCAACCATGATTGCAGATCGGTCACCTATTAACAGACTTTGTGGATCTATATCCTCAATTAAAATATTTTCAAAAAGTCTATCTAGAAGAAGGCCTTTTTTAAGCAGGGCGGATGAAGCCAAGATATCTTCTTCCTTGGCTGTCATAAATTTTATTTCAACCGTCTCTTGTTTGTATAAGGGATGGTCTTCTGGATAAAATAGTCCTCTAGAAGGCAGCTCAACAAATTCTGTAGGTACTTCATAAGTTAAACTGGAACTAGCGGGAGCTGCTTTTATTACCGGAGCAGGAGTAGGTTGACCAGAGGGTCGGGAGCGCCTTTGATTGTTTCTCATTCAAACCTCTTTATTATAATTTTACCACTTCGTTGTTTCTCTCGAAGGTAGCATAATCATACTCTACTTTGACTGCAACTTTAACAAGATTATCATCACCATAATTTAACTTGCCCCAGTCTACGCTTGTAACCCAAGAATTTTTTAAAGTCCAAGTCTCGACAATCATGGTATCATCAATTACTCCCGGGAGTTCACCCGGGTCAACGCCGGCGGGTAAAATGATACCACCGCCATCAAGCTGTTGTATCTTTACTTCTCCTAGAGTACTGGCAGACTGTACTTTTGTTATACCTGTTATCAAGCCAGCCTCAGAATCAGGGTTTACATAGCCAGCATTTAGCAAAGCATTATAAAATTTTGATCCGATATTGGGATCTATAGCATCAATAAAGTTGATAGTGCTAGGTGAACCCCAAGTCACTTTGCCAGGAAAATTAAATGTATGATTAAGGATTGTATGTGCTGTCTTTTTTATCGCGACAGTAGGCTTCGTTGCATCCGTGACCATGTAACGAGTGCCTCCAAGTTCCGAAAAACTAACTAAAAATCTGAAACCTCTTTTAGGCTGGAAGCCTCCGGGCCGGGTATCTGAAAAAAATGGCATGTATTTAGTCTCCTAATTTCTCTTATAAATAGTTTGGCTTATGATTAATCATCAAAAGAAGCGCCACTTCTAGTAATTATAAAGTCAAGAGCGATAAACTCAATAGCTCTCGCCGGTTTCAAGAATATCTTTGCATACAAAATATTTCTATCTATCAAATCCGGAGTTGTGGTTGTGTCGTCCAAGACAACTTTAAAGTCAGTTAGACCTAAACCAGCTTTGACTCCTTCAAGGAAGGGAACAACCTGGCCAGTAAATCTATCCCAAGTCGCCTGAACGTTTTGGTCAAATAAGATTCTAGAAGCAATTCTAGAAATTTCTTTCTTGAGGTAGATAAGAAGGCGTCGAACATTAATTCTGTCCAGAGCAGACTGCGTGACTTGCAAGGTCTTTTGACCGAAGATAACAATGCCCTCTGCAGGAAATGTCGCAATTGGATTAATATTGGCATCGTAGAGTTTATCCCTTTCAGTTGCTACGACACGTTCTTTGACACCGATGACCGGAAGACCAGCTGAGCCCTCGCTTAAGCCGCCCCTGGTAAAGCCAGCTGGGGCAAACCAGACTGCTGATTTACGCTGCGAACTAGAGAATGTTCCCAATGCAACGACGGAAGGTGGTACACAAAGTACCGCATCGTTAATTGTATCTCTAATTTTAACAAATGGGTAGAAAGTACAGCCATAGCTTGAGTTAATACTTAGACCATCAAGTTCGGTGACTACATCATCAACAGAACCGGCCACGTCGAGATGGGCCGCTGCTAGGGCATGTTCATGAGGAGGTTGGTAGTTGCCCGCCAAGTCAATAATGGCCAGAGCATCGGCTCTGTTTTCACAAGCGTCAACCAATGCTGAGTTTAATGAAGAGTTTGTAACACCAGGCATGACGGCAACATCAAACTCGACATATTCTTTATCGGCAGTCATATCAATAGCTTTCTTCAAACTATAGTAAGCATAATTAGTCTTGTCTTTGCCGGCATCGATAAAGGTGTTACGAAGCGGGTCTTTTTCAGTGATATCAAATCCATCAAAACCACCGAACATCGGAGATGTAAATTTATTGTAGCCTGCACTAAGGACCCCTTGAACTGAACCTGACTTTGCAGTCCATGAACCGCCGTCGACGTCGCCTAGGGCACGAGAACCAGACACATGAACTGAATGATCAGCGTCGTCTGGCGATTGTTTTACATCATCCAGAGTGAACACCCATGAATATTGTGCTTCACTTTGACTACCAGGGGCAGTAAAGGGATCGTGGCCCGATGGAGAGCTTCTTAATAAATCTAGATTTGTATGATCAAACCTCTTTTTACCCTTGACGTTGGACTGATATCCAAAATAGGCCTTTGAGCCTAAAATAAGCCCACCTTCAGAAGAAGATACTCGCAGCCTAGATGTTGGAAACTCTATAGAAGCAGTCATAGCACTGCTGTTGTACACCATGTGGTCTGCAGCGAAGGGGCTAGAGGCGACGCCGATCTTTAAATAATCTGGCAACGATGCAATTGGAAGGGAGCCACTCCCCAAACAATATGGAGAAGCGTTTGTTGATCCGCTTAACAAAGTCCAGGTTTTCGGTACGGCCGGGCCGTAGACCCCAAATGGAAGCCAGCCTTCAGCTTGTCCCTCGTCTACTGCAGTAGAGACCTCGACTCTAATGTATTTAGATCTGTTCTCGTATTCACCTTGTTCTGTTACGAGCTTCGTCGTGTTGTTGTAGCTGTAGTGTCGATCGCCAACAACCCTCTTAATAAAATTGGCTGATGCTGGATTCAAGTTAACATTTGAAAAGCGCTCTAAGATTAACGGTCTATTGTCAGTATCGCTTGCTTTTCGAACTGTGACACTAAATGTACCAAACTTGTTATATCCATCAGTGGGGGCTTTTATGGCTGTAATAGAAATTTTGATATCTCTATTGGTGGTTTCGCCGCAGCCAGGATCTGAGGTGGCTCCTGATCCGCCCAAAGCAACAAATCTGAAAAGAGGATCGGTATGCTGTGTGGGATCAAAGCCAGCGGTAACATCACCGCGGTTATCTTGAGAAATAAACCAACCAGTTTTTGCCGCCTGAGCAACCTTAAGATGATCATGCCAATCGATATCGCCAGGCGTACCGGCCGCCAGCTGCATAATAACACCAAGGCTGTCGCTGCTACTTGGTGTGGATCCAGTTACTTTAAGTTTACCATTTTCAGCAGAATATAAATTAGATTCGAATGTTTCACCTAGCCAGTATGTTTGTAAGGAGGTGCCTGCGCCGGTGTATACCGTTTCTAAATTCGTTTTTGTAGGATCTGTGTTGAAGGCCTTTCTAATAAAAGCTTTTGAATCCCTACTAAAATTAAACTTAGCCTCTTTAACTACTGTATTTGTTTTGTCAAGTATTTTTGCAGTAAAGGACGTCGAATCTGTGCCACTGTTTTTAATTAATACGCCGGCGCCTTGTCGTCCAACACCGTCTCTTGCCGTGCCAGTAAGAACAACTGCACCTTCTTGTAGATACCACACAGCTGCGAGGGTGCCTGTGACAGCGGGGCCAGATGCGCCGGTGAGTGCAGTAAGTGCAACCAAACTAGAAACTCCGCCGGCGCCGTACGTTATAGTGGTGTTGTTTCCTACGGCTCCCCGCTTATCGGCTGTAACAGTGATTTTGTTAGCAGACGAGCCGGCCTTTGCAGTAATGCCCTGGACTCCAACGCCCAATGAGCCCTCGGTGGTAGCTGTAGAGAAAGCTACTCGGCCGCCGCTAGCGACGCCATTGATCGCGTTGATAAGGTGTGTTGCAACGTCCGCGTCGCCGGTGGCGTCGATGCCCATACCAATTTGGTTTGCTGAACCAGAGCCCTCGACAGCATGCGTGTTTTTGTCTAAATCAAGAAAAATTGTGGTGTTTGTGCCAGTGCCGCCTACTGCAGTTGGTACGTTAAACGTAAACGTTTGATCAAGCGAAGGCCCGGCGTCGCCATCGTCGCCTACATTGGTTGTGTCTAGCGCGTCGTAGGCGCCGCCATAGAGGCCAGCGCCTGGCTCATACGAATCAGGATTCGGCATAATAAACAAACCATATGCTCCGCCGGCGACAGCGATGTCCTGGTTGGTCGCGTCAGGAGTCGCGTCAGTTATCCATCCAGCTCTAGCCGGCTGGCCAGAGTTCGCGTCGCTTGGATTCTGGCCCAAGACCCGGTATACAGTACAAGGGGAGTTGTTTCTTAGCCATGCTTGGACAGCATATGCTGCATATGTAGGAGCAGTTAGTTCACCGGTACGCCAGATATCACCACTAGCTGTACCGGCTGCGGGATATCCAAAAATTGCTGCGAATTCAGCAAAAGAATTTACTTTAACTGGGAGGTGGGCCGGGCCTTTTTGAAATCGGCCGACAACCAAGGGGCCCATACGCTCTGGTAACCTCGGAATCGCTGATTCATCGATCTCATCAATAAAAATACCGGGTGACACAAATTTAAATTTATCTACTGACATGTTTGTTGCTCCTCAATTAGACAAGTTCTGAAATTCTTACGAACTTTTTCTTTAATAAATAGTCACAGCTCTTTACAAAGACCCTTAAAATCTGAATTCACCATCCTCATCCTGTACTATAACGCGTTCTCGGGCAAACCTTATTTGCACGGGGTTTTCACGACGAACAACCCTGGGCTGTTTCTGGTTCTTTCCATCCCCTATCAAATAGCCAAAAACGTTTATGTTAACAACAGTTTCATACTTTCTTTCATTCGATTCAAAGTTGGAAATATTGTTTGTCATAGAATAGCCTTCTTGTATGAACGCCTCGTATTGATTTGAATTGTGTTCAATTATAACCCTCTTGTGTCCATTCGAAACTCTGATAAAAGGAACCATCAAATCATTCATTTGTTCTTGGTACTCGGTTCTTAATGTAATAGCATAATCAATCTCAACATAAATTGGAATTGGAATTGATATAGTTTCATAAACTATCTTTTTATTTTTTTTGAAGCGGCCGAATGGATAATTTTGCTGGCCGCCTCGTCGGTAAGCATCAGCATTAGCAAAATTACTCGTTTTATCTTGCTGTATTACCTTATTTATAGTTAAATAGCCGCCTTTGAGGTCACCCATTGGATCGGCCATGGCGTATGGAATAACCCTGCTTTTAGCAGTCTTTTTAATACTCTTTCGTTCAACAGAAATCATTGGTAATATAACCTGCCCGGTAAGATCTCGTTCAATATTTTCATTCTTTATACTATGAGAACGTTCTGCACCAGACCATATGACTGGCACTTTCTTAAATCCTTTATTTGTTTTTGTTCTCAAGTCCATTGTTTCATTTAATAAACGATACAATGCAAAATCAATATCTTCTAGTTCAGACTTAAATCTGGGGACATCGCGTGAAGTTTTTTCTTCGTTTCTTGTTTTATGTGCCATCGAAGTATCCCTCTCTAGACTTGATGCATTCTGCACTAATTTCTATACGACGATCTGCTTGACCAAATAATTCTTTTGGTTCTGTCAATTTAACAATTTCATAAAAGTTTTTTCCATAAGCAACAAAGTCACCCTCTCTTACAAATAAATTTTGATCCTCAGTTAATCTTCTTTTGTGAAAGTGTACTGTTAATTTTGCTGTTTTGTCTATACCATATTTGTCTGTCGCTGTTGTCTCACCTTGAAATTGAACCAGGGCATAAATTCTCACTGGGGATAAGAAAGTTTTCACAACAGCCTCATTATAAAGTGAATGATAATCTGTATGTTCAATATCGATAGGATAATACACTATAGTTTGCCCGATGACGCGTTCAATTAATTCGTCGTTAATTTGTTTAACAAGATCACGCTCTTTTTCACCCAAAAACAAAGGCGGTGGGGGTTGTGCGGGCTGCGTCCATTTATTTTTTTCATTGGCCACTTATTTTACCCCACGTAAATAAACATAGGAATTTTCTTCCCTGTTTCTAAAGTATTGTCTGTTATCGCTTTCTGTATCTCCGTCATCTTTTGATACGTTAATTCATCAAGTACTTTCTGCAACTCCTCTCTTAGTTCTTTTTGTTCAGCCTTTCCTTGAGTGACCAAATCTTTGCCGTTTAAAGTAACGTTAGCGTTTGGTATTGGTATTGCACCAAACTTTGAACGGACTTGGCCTAGAATTTCTTTAGCCAGCGATAAAGAGAACCTACGAATCCACTGTTTACCAATTGAGTTTATACTAGAATAAGGTATATTAGCCAATGGTAGAGTATTCATGCTGTTAACACCAGCAATTCGATCGTTTCTACCGTCTGTTTCTTCCCATGGATCAGAATCAATTGAGAACTCAAACCATATTTGGCCCGGGCCGACGGACGTTGAAAGAGGATATATTCTTAATTTGTTATTTTTGATTTCATAAGAATAATGTGAATTTCTGGTATAAATTGCTTCTTCATATGCCATTGCTTGTGCTTTGTTCTGCCATGGCGGGATTATTTCAAAAGTTGAATCATCCGCATACATACCATATGTTGCCAAATTGCCAACGGCGTTTAAACCACCATAATATCCATAGAATCTCCACATTGCATGGGGTGTTTTAAAGAACACACGATGGATGGTGACTCTCTTATTACCAATCTTATTATAATAAGGCTTGTCACTATCCGTAGCTGCCGAACTAGATACTGCAGCCTGTAAATCATAATCTTGCCTATCTTGTGCTGTGTCAACTGATGCAGAATATATTGGAGTTGAACCGCCTAGGCCGGCCTCTGAGGTAGTACCATCCATTACTTTGTTGGCATACCCTAACATAAATTTAGGGTACTTAAGCTCTACTTGGCTTCCGCTTAAGCTGTCCGTTCGTTGACCATCATGATCAAAAGTGCCAGTCGTGGCGCCCAGGGAACTATGAAGAATATTTTTTGCTTGATGTATATTAACAATATATGAATATTCTAATACTGCTTCTTCGTATGAAGAATAGACAATCTTCTCGTCTAATTCAATATCTAGGACATCGCCACCGAGCTTCTTAAAAGTATAAGCGACCTGTTCTACTGCACCTGAAACAAAGTTTGCATCGTATAGCTCGTTTGTGGTACCATCAACCTTGGTCTCCGATACGTACAAGCCATATGGATAGTTAGTTGATACACTGGCAACCGAAAATGTACCTGTAATAGGCAGAGCCACTGCAGAAGTCTGAGAAGTCGGTGTTAAAGTTGGTGTTGCCATTCATGGGATCTCCTATCAGTATAATTAGTTAGGAGATGATGAATCAGGTACCTTTCTTTGTAGTCTTCTTCTTTCTTTTCGTGGTACGGGGCTTGAAGATTGCTTTTTTCTTTGTGGCTTTTTTTACCACAGGCTTTATAATCTCTTCAATTTTTTCAATAACTTCAACTACTTCTTCTACCGCTGCTTCAACAACAGCTTCAACAACTGTTTCTTTAGCCTGTTTGATTTGTACAGCTTCTTCTTCAGTAATCACACCGTCAGCTTCAGCTTCCTCGATTACCTCGCGCAATTTAGTTGCAGCCTTGGCATAAGGATGGGAAGCATGTTTTCTTCCATATTTCTGAGGATATCTTCTAATTCTTGCTTTTTTGCCCATCGTAGGTCTCCTTAGTTACGTAATAAATAGTATAGATATAACAAAAAACCCCTTGTCTGTAAAAGAGCAAGGGGCTTGATGTTGATAAGGCTTCTATTATTTGTTATGTTCCAGTATACTGGAGCGGAGTGGAACTGCCTGGGCGGCTTAATTGCTTCGTATTATCCGCTAAATACTGCGCTTGAATCGGCTGCGTCACAGCGAACAAGCCCAGTAGCAACCCAATCTGTTCCGTTGCTGACAACTTCTACCCATGAACCTGCCAGGATTTTGTTACTAGTAGATCCAATGGTGAGCACTTCGTGGTTATCCCCAGCGACGGCTCTGTCTGCCTGGGTGGTGTGAAAGTCAAGCTCTCCAGCGTTGGTATCAGCGTTTTCATCAGCACAGAGTACTGTGCCAATCCAAGATTCATCTGTGCTAGCAGTGGTAAGAACCAGGGCGGTGGCACTTGTAACATTGGCGCTGAAGACAAACTTAAAATAAGCACCATCTGCTGCGGACGGAAGCGTCACGGACGCCGCGGCGCCGACCAAATAAAGTTCTCCAGTTTCCGCTGCAGCGATAGTCTTATTCCCTGTAAGGGTCTCCACTCTCATTTTAGAGGCAATTCTTGATGCTCTTCCTACTTTAGCCATGTTCGTTTTCTCCTTTTAAAAAAGGCTTCTTGCCTTA
>Ga0098047_10001142_pt1 | contig 10909 bp, 3 predicted proteins | sample 12_taG_FD_92585 | JGI IMG/M metagenome (GOLD analysis project Ga0098047, IMG submission 92585) | Marine viral communities from the Subarctic Pacific Ocean - 12_ETSP_OMZ_AT15267 metaG | ecosystem: Environmental > Aquatic > Marine > Oceanic | place: Subarctic Pacific Ocean | collected 2015-01-16 | reverse complement strand
TAATGAACCTAGCTACGCTTGTCGGCAACAATACGCTGATAGAGCAGTACCTTGCTGGACTCATAGACCCCGCAGACTTTCAGGATTTAATAACTAAGGCTCATGGCGTTCGTGGTCAACACCACAGGGTGTACATTGGAACCCCGTTTGACGCAAACATTAATCCCGGCTCTCATAGGATTAAGACACAAGACCACGTTGGCGGGGGAGGGGAGGACCCGTCAACGATAGCTTTGCCAACAGACCTAGACCTTAAGGCTCAGCTTGACATATCAGTTAAAAACGCAGCGTATGGACACCCGCTCGCCCCGCTTATAGCAAATGGTATATGGTCTAATGTTACTTGGCCTAATGAGGTTGGGCTTACGTCTAGAAGAACGTGCTTAATATGGGAGCGTCTTGGGAAAAACCCAACAGCCACAGGCGGCATTGCTGGGTATCCAACGCCGCTATTGTCTTATGAGCATTCATGGCATAATTGGCGGTGGGACGGCGACCTGCTTGGGGACTTTCACCCTGGCGGCGTCAGCTATGCGTGGGACTTGCAGGAGTATGTATACGAGAATTATTTAATGCATCAGCAGGATGACGCAGACAGGTTCTACTACGATAGGTGGATGACCGTGCCGCACTGCTCTAAGCGTATATGGATTCCAGAGCCGTGCGTTCTAATAGTGGTAGCGTCGGCGTATGGTACGTGTAACTCGTCACTTGGCGGCAGAGTTACTGGTAATGGTGTCGGTTCGCCCGGCGAAGACTTAAGCGCCAATACCGGCACTTGGCCCGCTGGTCATGTCGGGCCTCAAACAGATAGGTCTAACGAGTTTAGGCTTTTTTTGGATTCAGACGGTCGCCCTTCTTACGGAAGCCCATCGTGGAGCTGGAGGTGTGGAGAGGCAAAACTTAGCAATCATAGAACACTAGCTACCAATTGGATACCACACACAAATACAACTGACCAGCCCAGCACTGGAATAAACATAACAAGCATGCCGAGGTCTAGGTTTACGGTCGCCCATGAGTTTAAGGTTCCCGCTGCTGGGTATTACAATATATCCATGAGGTATTCTTCAAACTATTTCTATGGGGCGCTGACCGAGCCCGGAGTTGGCCGGAATCCTGATGACGTATGGAATGAATACTACGCTGGGTATGGAATGGCAGACCATTGGATTGCCCGGTGGGAGCATGCACAAATAGGCGCACTTGCTGTCTTTGGTCAAAGCGATGTTGAGAACAACGCTGCGTCAGACGGACACGACACGTACACGTCGTTTAATTTAACATGATAAAAGATTTCCGAATGAAGGAAGTTAACTTTAGTCTTGAACAAAATGGACATAGGCCAGTGAAGTCTGTGCGTGAGCTTGAGTCATCGTTGTCTGGAACTACGTATACTCCTGTTAACGATAAGGCTAGGTCTATTTCTGGATCTATAGCAAGGGTTCAGTTTGTATTAGACGGGGAGCAGTAATGGCAGGCGCATATTGGTCAAACGTTGGCGGGATGACGGATGAGGAATACTCATACCTTCTAAGCCAGGACATAGAAACGCAACAAGCGCAGGCTGGAGCGACTAGCATTATTGGCGGCGCTGTAAGTGGTGCCGCAGCGGGTGCCGTTGCTGGCCCTATAGGTGCGTTAATAGGTGCTATTGCTGGCGGCATTGCTGGTACTGTTAATGCATTTGTTCAGGGTGAGGCTATCGCCGCCGCCGCACTTGAAGAACATCGTGACCAGCAGGAAATAGAGGAAATGTTTAGGGAGGCCCGAGATTTACGGGGCCACTTTGACAGGGAGATAGCAGCATTCCTTACTCCGTTGCAGCAGCAATTCCAGAATAGAATGCAGCAGTTTGGCGCACAAGCATCACAGGCCGGATTAACAGGAGCACAGGCATTCGGCGCACAAATGAACGCCGAGCGCATGTATGGAGAAACTGTCGGCGCACATCTTTCTGAGGTATATACTGCTGCCTCTGCGTCAACCGCACAGGAGGGTGCTAGGCGTCTACAGGAAGTAGAGCTTAAGGCTGGCATAAAGCTGAACACTAGGCGTGCGGATCTTGAAGAAAAGATTGCAACCGCTGAGGTTACTGGTGCACTAATGAGTGGCGTGACAGGGGCTATCGGTGCCGTTGCTGGCGGCTTTAAGGGCGAGAGTGACGAAATACCTGGGTATGCTCAGGACATAATGAAAGAGCTTCAGGGGTTGAAGACTTCGCAGCAAGCTCTTACTTCTTCTGGCGCTGACGATTACTTTAAGGGCGAGGAAACATTCTCAGTACCAACAGTGCGCGAAGCAGACACACCGTATTTGGAATCACGACCAGAGCGACAACCGTGGAGCCTTGAATAATGGCTAAATCAGATGTAGCAATGTTGGGAGCAACCGCTGGCGTTGCTGGATTTTTCACTGGCGCGGAGCGCGGCATTGAAAAGGGGCAGGAAATTGCCCACAAAATGCGCCAGCAAAACAGGGACTTCTTTTCTAATATGTCTAACGTGCAGTTAGGCTTAACCCAGCTAAAGGAGCGGGCTAGGCAGCACGATGAAATGCAGGACTTCTATTACGCTCAATTGAAGCAGCTAGATATGTCGCAGATTAAGGATAGAAAACAGCGGCAATCTATGGAGACTACCAGACTAAACTTTGACAAAATAAAGTATGAGACTGAGCGTGAGTTTAAGGCAGAACAGGGCATTCTAGATCGTAAGTCTGCCGAGTCTCGAGCATACCATGCCGCCGCTGCCGGTAAGCACATGGCAAAGCAGAGTGCTAGAAATGAAACAAAGAAGTTCATAACTGAGAATATCCGTGGAGCATTTACAGATCCGGTCACTGGTCAAATGATGAACATGGAGCAGATAAAGCAGCACATGACCAAGGACTACAGGGGTGATGAGTCTGGTCGTGATGCTTTCTTCGATAGAGCTATGGCTTCATGGTTGTCTAACCTAACAACTCGCGCACATGCGTTCGACCCAAAGGTAGCTAAGAATATAGACTCAGAACTTGTTAAGAGTTTGTTGCAGTTTGAGGCCGGAGCCTATGAGCGTGGTAATGAGGACTTCGATAAGAAGTTTCACTTGAAGCACGGTGTACAGGTTCAGGCTGATACTGAGTCAAGGCTTGAAAATTATTACGATGACATTGACAATGCTCGCGTGTCTGGCTTTACTTACGGGCCTAATCTTAGGCCGCAGATAAAGGGCCTTGAAATGCCGCAGGGGTCGCCGGAATGGGTTAAGGCGAATAATAAAAAGATTATATTCGACCAAGCCATTACAGCCTCTAAGGATGGAACAAATCCAGTAGACGTAATAAGGAGTGTGAATCAAGCACTGGAGTTTGAAGAACCCGGATATGTTGATAAAATGTCACAGAGCGACAAAATTGCTTTGGATTTTTACTTCCGAAATGAGGGAGCAAATGTGCCGTTTAGCGGGCTGGGTGCTCTTGAGCGAGATAAGCTTTTCCGTATGCATGAAGGAGTCGGTGCTCCTGGGGCCACTACTGCGCCTCAGCCTACTGGTGGAGTGAGGGAGTCTAACCAGATCTCTCGGCCCGAACAGGGCCGAGAAACGGCAGCTAATAGGGACAGCATTGGAAGGAACGTAGTAACCGCTCAAAAGACATACGATGTTTCGCATAAGGCTTCTCTCGGAGAACTAACCGAAGTTATTGCAACAATGAAAACAGGTTGGGGTCATGGCGACAACAAGTTACTGCTGGCGAAAGACCCAGCGGTTAGAGAAGCGGCCATGCGTAGAATGTGGGATGACAAGAGTTTCTCTGGTATGAGGCAGCTAGCCGGGGCTATGCCGGATTCCAGATCATTCCGAACCTCGGATGACGAGTTGCTTGATAATTATGACGGTGAGTACCACTCTGTCCCTTATGCCAGGGCTAATATGAAAGAGCTATACACGAAGTCGCTTCATGGCGCGAGTAGACTAAAGAGCAGAAACGCTGCATTAGCCAATGCAAAGCGTAGATTTGATCAGGTTGACAACAAGGATGTTGTTGTTACTGGTGAGCACTATGGTGACACCGATATTGAGCGTCGTGGACTTGGTGAGGGCGGTACGTATATTACTGGTAACGCAGTTAGGCGACCAGCATTGCCACCAGTGCCGTATAAGCCAGCGTCGTCAGATGAGGAATACCATCAAATCGTTGACGCAGCAATATTGCCACCTGCATTGAAGGTGCGACCAAATGCAGACGAGTATGACTACAAAACGAGTATTAATACTGCCAGTGAGATTAACTCTGTTATGCGAATGCCGCATGGTGAGTTCGTTAAATGGGTTGACCAGCAGGTTAACGGAAGCAAGCATCAAAGGGTGGTCAATCCGACTGGAATAATCGAGCAGTTTGATAGGATAGTATCAGGCCCAGGTGGCATTCGTCAATCTGGAGACACCATTACCGAGCAGGCCAAGGGTGATACCAAACAGCGTCTTTATATTATCGGAGAAATACTAGCAATTGACCCGGCCATAGTTACTGATATTATCGGAGGCGCGTCTAAGTATGCTGGCTCTAGCGACGAGGGCTCATTAGAGGGGTTTGAGTTTGAGAAAGATATGGAACTTGCCGAGGCTATGGCGCAAATGCCGGAACAGCCACAAGTACCCGAGGGTGAGTTTGATGTTGAGCCAGAACGACTGCCGCTACATGCACCACTTATGCAATCAGGAAAGCCGTATAATGATTCGCAAATGAAAGATATGGATCATGCCTTTGAGCGTTTGAAGACCATAGTGCCAATGGGTAGGGAGGGGTTGCCCCTAAAGGAAGGCGAGTCTAAAAAGCAAGATATGCGAATGGCAGATCACATTTGGCAATATCTCTTGGAGAGCGAGAGTAGTTGGGGCACATGGATGGACCTAGATAAAGATGACCCCAACACAATACTTAACCTTGCGCCGCATATAGGGTCAATGTTGACTAGTGCCGGGTTGTCTGAATGGGGCGACCACCTTGCGGATCATCTCCACGAGAAACTCTACAAAAAACTCTCTGATGAGCAGCTAAAAGAACTTAAGAAGGGCTTTGGTTACGAGGGTAGTTATACGCCACACGGGACAGCTAAGGCTGAATGGGCTATTGGCGAGCCCGGCTCGCCCTACTCGGCTGCTGGCGAGGCTGAGCCTACATCTACTGTTAGTGTTGGCGAGGCTGTGCCTACATCACCACTAGCACCAGAGGCTACTGTTAGTGTTGGCGAGGCTGTTCCTACATCACCACTAGCACCAAAGCCTGATGATGAAGAATGGGATCCGCTAGCGTTTGCAGAAATACCTGAACAAAAGCCTGAACAAAAGCCTGATGATGAAGAATGGGATCCGCTATCGCTTCCAGAAATACCTGAAAGCAGTAAAGACATTAGCAGGATACCCGGCATGAAAGCGGCTGTCGATAAGGCTGGCTTTGTTCTTGGAGAGACATCCCTTGTGGATATGATGGCTAATAAGGGGGTTGCTGAAATCCTAAATGCTAATCAGGGATGGTCGTATGGCGGGCCACTTGGTGAGGGCATCGAGGCAGTAAAGCTGGAAATAAATATGGTTGGTGAGCCGACTGAAAACATAATAAAGGCAATAGACACCATAATAGCATATGACCAGAGGCAGGTAAGTCCTGACAAATATCAGCAACTACTAAAGAGTACTAAGTTTAGGGAGCTTGCAGAATACCCGCCAGATAAGCTTGATATGATTAAGCGAATGCTTATTGATGCATCTAAGAAAGAAGTAGCGACATCTAAGAAGAAGGGTCCATCTAAGGGTTAATAGCTATGACAGAATATGACCTAGATTTCAGACCAAAACACCCCACCCCTGAGGAAACCATGTTCCCCAAGGGGGACTATGACCCAAAGCTGCGCGCCCATACCGGGCAGAGCCCAGGCGTCGCATTGATGAGCAAGCTTATGGGTGTTACGCCGCCTGACCTTGAGTCGGACAGGAGTGCGCCGCCGTGGACCTCTGGAACGTGGTTAAGTAAAGAAGCTATCTATAACCAGGGTGGCGACAGAGAGGATATTTGGGACTCTGCTGTTGCAGCGCATAAACGAGGCGACCTAGCCGACGGCGACCTAGAGTATATTAAATCTGCTGTGTATCCAGAGGGGCAGCGCAGTAGGTTTACAAGAATAATGGGCTATGAAGAAGACGCTGGTTGGATGCGCGACGTTTTCTCAGTGGTTGAAACTTTAAGCGGGTATCGGTTTTTCAAGTCAGTTACTTCTGCGGCAACGAAAGGTATACTTGGTCAGGATGACGACGATGGTATATTCGGTGTTAAGTTTGGGTTTAGCACAGAAGAATTTGCTAAGGAGTGGTCGTCTAGAAATTACTACAAAGATGTCATCAGTGGGTATGGTGTAGATATAGGGTGGAAGACAGGGCTAGCACTAGATATAGTCATGGACCCCATTACATGGCTTACGTTTGGCCTCGGCGCAGCATCTAAGGTTTCGATTCAGGCTGGCGGGAAAGCCTCTGCGGTACTAGCTAAGAATATAAACCACACAGCGAGGGCATCTAAAATATCCGGCGGCGCAAGCTTAACGCTTACCCCATATGGTAATGATATAATAAAGCTGGCTACCGATGATTATATTAATCGCGTGATACCTCAGATGTATGATATGTTTGGCGTGCCCAAGGGGCAGCTAATGCCAGAGCATGTGCTTAGGTTTATGAATAAAAGCGACACCGCTGCCGATGATATAGTTGACCTTGCTGTTACTAACTTTGAGGACTATGCGCTTAGGCACTTTAACGGCATGCGTGGCGTAGGTGAGCGCGGTGTTGAGCATGCTGGCAAGTATGCATTTAGGCACAGTATAGGGTCGCTTAGAACCGTATCATCCAGAGCTAGCATGAGCAATGGCCCAAGGTCTATGTTCATGGAAACCGCTACGTTTATGAATAAGCCGCGCGGTTTTTACGGCGACCACATACTAGGCTCTTTGGCGCAGGCACAAAAGGGTGTAGCGCAAAAGCTTGACGGGTTTGGCGCTGAAATGGCTACCAGGGCTAACAGTCCAGATTCTCTAGTATGGGCCACACAAATAGGTTCTAGCGTGGCTGAGAAAACTTATAGCGCAACTACATCTGTTCGTAACTTCTTTACTGCTGCCGTTGAAAGGCTCCCGCTAGACCAGCGCGCGAGGGTTTCTGCGTTCAAGACAGCTAGTGATCATGAAATGGCCAACACTGCGGCCATGATTAGGGATAAGTTCACCACAGGGGTGTCTAAGATTGATCCCATAACTGGCAAAGAGTACACGTATAAGCTAAACAAGGCTGACAGGCAATTAATATCAAAGCACATGGATAACCCGGAAGTGCACGATTTGCCCGAACACCTGTTCCAATTTAAGTCGTGGGTAGACGACCAGTTCAAGCAGATAAATAAGTTTGAGGAAGCTTGGGGTGTTAACGGTAATACATTAGACCACTACATATCCCACCTCTACTCGTCAAAGGCGGGCGAGAAATTAAACAAGGCAGTGAGGGCGCATGCTGCCAGGGCTGGCGGGCAGTTGGATAGCTCGCTTGATCCTAAGTATATAATGAACAGGAATAACTTTGCACTGAACAGGACAATAGCAACCCTCGACGATGCTGAGAAGTGGCTAGGCAAGGGGATGGTTGAGACTGACGTTGCTAATATACTTTTCCGCAGGTGGCAGGTTGCGCGTAATGTTGTGTCTAAGCAGCAGATACAAAACTTCATGATAACAGAGGCCGGTATAGGCGGGCTTGCTGATTCTTTTATATTCCAGGGCAGGTCGTTTAGGCAAATGCTAAGGGGTATGAACTATAAAAATAGTTATCTTTCGCTTGGTGATTCAGGCAAGGCAAGGGATGCGGTAAAGCAAGAGATATTTGGTTTAGTTGAGGACGCATCTAAGCTTGACCTTAGGTTGCTGGCAAAGCAGGGTCAGGAGGCAGCAGACGGCGCACTAAAGAAAACTGTTGGACACAAGCGTAAAATACCCGAGGGTTCCACTGAGTATACAATGGGGTCGTCTAATATAAGGCGTGAGGTAGTAAGGGAAGATGGTAAGTGGAAGCAAATATCAATAGATGATACGACCCACAAGAGAATAGAGTCTAAAACAATACCGTGGTTTGATAGCATTGGTGACACTAAAGCTCTGTCTAAAAAGAAGCTACAAAATACTATTAAGTCTAACAGGGATAAGCTTAACGAGATTTCAAGGAAGGTGTTCGACGGCAAGAGCGTAGCAGACCTAACGCAAGCGGAAGCTGAAATGCTACGTGATATGCTAACAACAGTCATAGGCACACGAACGGTTCGTAAGGGGCAGAAGTTTGTGCCACCGTCTTTTGGTGGACAAAACCTTGTAGTGGCAAACTTTATCAATGACGGTGTTAGTGCTGTTGTCCAGCCAGTAAGATACTTTGCCAAGGAAACGGACGCACTACCGCTTGGCCCGTACTCACAGGGCAGACTAATACCTCTCGGCACAGAGGTTATGAACATAGCCGATAAAGATATTAACCGTGTCGCTAGGGATTTACTTAAGCGGCGTGGTGTCAAGCCCGCTGGTGTAGGCGCAAGGGCTACGCAGTATTCAGATGAGCAGGTTGTTAACGTTGTTAACGAGCTTCGTCATGGTAGTGATATACCGGCCAATAGAAACATAGCTGAGGCTGAGGCTTACCTTAAGCGGTTAGGCGTTAAGCCCACTGATGGTGAGAAGTATGGCAGTGACCAGATATTCAGCGCCATAGAGAACCTAATAACGCCTAGCGTTAAGAAGGTGTCTGCCGACAGTAGCTCTATATTCAAACTTGAAATGGCTGCGGCTAGAGGTATAATAAAAGATTCAGATGCGGAGATTAAATTTCTGCGCGGGCAGAGAGATAAGCTGCGTGAATCTATTGACGTTGCTGGTGGCGGAAAGAAGTATGAGCAGGTGTGGAATAAAATGGGTAAGACCATTGATGATTACGAGAAGGCACTTGCAAAGCTACGTAACGAACTTAAGCTTAAGGCCAAGGCTGTTGCGGCAGGTAAGAAGGTGGCGGTTAAGAGAATAGATAAGGCTGCGTTAAGGGTTAATGACTTGCGCGCAAAGATAGACCCGCTTGCTGAACAGCTAGATGATTTGTTCAGAAAGCAGGGGCTAGATACTATGGGCGACCAGCTTAAGAATATGCGCGCCCGCAAGACTGCTGCTAAAACATTCGGCTCTCGCGCTAAGGCTAGGCGTATGCGCGTTGGTAATGATATGGCAGGCCAGTACGTACTACCAGAGGATATGGTGCGTGCGCTTGAGGAATTAACTGGTCACGCTTTTGCGGAGATTCCTGCTGGCAAGCTACTAAAGGGCTGGCAGGAGTATCAAAGGTATTGGAAGATAGGTCTTACATTACCATTCTCCGAGCATCACTTTAGGAATGGCCTGACAAACGTAGGACTAACGGCTACCGTGCTTGGCGTGAGAATGCTTAATCCGACTAACTGGAAACCAGCATTCCTGGTTATAGGTAAGCAGGTCGCTCAGGCGCACAGGGGTTCACTACCAACGCTAAGTAAGATAATGCCAGAGGGCGCGCGAAAGGCCACTGCCGATAACTTTGAGAAAATATCAAAGTCATGGGGTAATCAGAAGGTAACTGACAGGCTTGGCAGAACGTACACTGTAGATCAGATTTCTGAGGAAGCGGTAAAGCGCGGGCTTAATCATGCGTTTGTCCATGCAGAGCTTGGGTATACCCCGTTCCCCATGTTTGACAGCGCACATCATGGTATACTAACACCGTCCTCAAAGGCTGCAAGGGCTACACATCAGGCTACCGTTGGCGCGTCGGCGGCGTCAGAGCTTGTGGTAGATGTACCATTTAGAATAACAATGTTTACCGACCAGATACTACAAGGTAAAAGCTTCGACGAAGCTGCCGAGGTTGTAAAGACATACCTTAATGATTGGGGCAGACTCAGTAAGGGAGAGAAGACGGTAGCTAGAACACTAATACCGTTTTACTCATGGACACAGTTTAGTCTTGAGCGTGCATTCAAGGATATGTTCCTGCACCCTGACAAGTTTGTTTTCCCGAACAAGGTATTCCAGAATCTTAGCGCCGACGAACCCAGCATTGGCGGGCCTAGCTGGATTAAAGAAAAGCTTGGTATATCAGAAGAACCAAACGAGCATGGCTATATTAAAAAGCTTACGGGGTTTGGTGTAAATCAAGAGGAAGCGATAAAGCAGTGGGGTGCAATGAAAGACCTGGCTACGCACTTCCTTGGGGATACCATTGGTATGAAGGGTGCCGCTGAATGGCTATCACCAGAAACAGGCGGGGTTGTTACACCCGAGCAGGCACCATATAGGTTCCTGGCGCAGAGCGACTTTATTATCAAGGCTGCGATGGAGTTGGCTACTGGTAGGGAGCTATTCTCTGGAGCAGCAATATCTGGAGACGTATCACTACTTGGTAAGTCTAGGCTTGAATCAGGTTACGCATTCTCCAGACTCGACGACCCGTCCGGTGCGCTTGAGAACGTTCTTACTATTGGTGGTCATGGCGGCAAGTGGCTTAAGACATTCCTTGAGTACAAGGAAGACCCCGCTGATCCTAAGTCAGCAGTGGTTAATGCTAAGAAGCGTTGGTTCCTTGGACAGCTACCAACAGCAAGAATACTATCCACGTATGAGAAGCATGTAAGGAACTACGCCCCAGGCGAAGTGAACTATAGGAAGTCAGCACTCGCAATGATGGGCATGCATGCATACTGGTATCACCCAGGTGAGCGCAAGTATTACTTGGATAGGTCTAGGATTAAATACGCGCAGCGGCTACTCAGGCAGGCGCACGTCATAGATACAGGGGTGTTCTGGAGTGACCCGGTTCTT
>Ga0098047_10001139_pt1 | contig 10914 bp, 10 predicted proteins | sample 12_taG_FD_92585 | JGI IMG/M metagenome (GOLD analysis project Ga0098047, IMG submission 92585) | Marine viral communities from the Subarctic Pacific Ocean - 12_ETSP_OMZ_AT15267 metaG | ecosystem: Environmental > Aquatic > Marine > Oceanic | place: Subarctic Pacific Ocean | collected 2015-01-16 | reverse complement strand
AGTCGGAGCATATACTCCGGCCTTGATTCCGTGCTTCATCTTTGCAGCAGGGGTTGCCTCGGCAATCATCGAAGACGTTACCTTATTAACTTCTCCGAACTCTACTCCATAGAACTTTGAAATATCCTTAATCAAAGACTTTAACTGAAGTGTGTTCCAGTTTGAAATTGGGATAACCGAGTTCTTGCCCCAGTCTTCCATCAGCATTTCCTTGAGTTCCATCGGCTCTGCAACATCATAATCAATGTCGGGGTAATCCGTCGCATCCTTGCGCAGGAACCTCTCGAAGAGGAGCCCATACTTGATGGGGTCAATCTGTGTGATACCCAGGACGTACGCCGCTAGCGAGCCAGCAGCAGAGCCTCGGCCTGGGCCAGTCAACTGAACCTCGTTGGCCTTGTCGGCAATCGCCTTCATAGTCAGGAAGTACTTGCTGAATCCTCGGTCCTCGATAACATCAAGTTCCTGTTGCAGTCGAGTGGTGTACTCTTCGTTCTCGTGGAGGTCGCGGTGGCGTAGCCCTTCCAATGCATAGTTGACAAGCGCCTCGGCATCTGTAAATCCTGCGGGGACCACAAAGTCTGGGAGCTTTACTGTTGTGTCGGGGGTAAAGGACTCGATTCGATTGAACGCGATATTGTGTGTTTCAGTAATGGAATCCATAACAAGCTGGTCATTATACTCGAAGCCCCCCGTCTTGGAGTAATATTTATAGGAGTCCCACATTTGGTTGCCGTTCTTGGGATACAGCTCGTATCCGATTTCTTCAACACCAGCAGGAAGCTCTGTGTTGTCTTCGGCCCACGCTGGGGTTCCCTTACCAAGCCAGCCTAGGCGCTTGTATAGCTCTCGGTCCTTCCAGGCTTCGTTGTTAGGATAATGACTATCAGCTGTAGATATCAGCGTGATGTCAAACTCTTTACACACCTCAATAATATACTGATTGAGTTCATGTTGCTCTGCGATATTGTTCCACTGGAGTTCTCCGTACCAGCGGTCCCCAAAGATCTCTACGAAACGGCGACTGGTTTCCCTCATCGCTTCCCTCACGGCCTCAGACCCTTCCTCTCGGTTAGCCCAATAGTTCCCCGCATAAGGTCCGCCCAAGCATGCGGACGAAGCAATGACGCCTTCAGAGTACTTGTCGAGCAACTTGTAATCAACACGAGGGTAACGATAGAAATTCTCTTCCCGGTACGATTCCGAGATTAACTTGAATAGGTTGTTCAGTCCCGTCTGGTTCTGCGCCAGCAACACCAAGTGGCGTCGACGATTGATAACAGACTTGATGGCCTTCTTGGAAGCCTCCTCGTCTTCCACGGTCGCCCCCGAAGTATCCCCCTCTTTAGCCAGAGACTTCGCCTGCTTCGCGTCTTCTTTAATACGATTATAGTCCTCGCGCCACTCATCAATGGAAGGGAGGAAGTATGCTTCCACCCCAAAGATGGGCTTAAATTCCTTTCCTTCGGACTTCATCTTCTGCCAGTGTAAAAACTGGTGTGAGAATCCATTCATATTCCCATGGTCCGTGAGAGCTAAAGCTTCGCCCCCGTTCTCGTAACAAAAATCCATATGCTCATCCGGATACCCGATAGCATCAAAGATGGAGCCCGCTACGCTGTGCGCGTGGAGCCCCACAAAAGGAATCTTCTTCTCTGTCATTTACTTCTCCCTCGATACATTGTTTTACGATTAGGTCGCTTAGTTTTGCTCCCTAATTCCGATGATATAAATTTAACATACCCAGCCCATCTTGTCAAGTCATAAAAATTATCTATCTCCTGTGTGGCGCAGGCAGTACCACCGCCGAACACATCCTCTAAACCAAAGCCGAGCGCCTTGTATCGTTCATGGGGGGGCAGGGGCTCAGTGGGCCACGACTCGTCATCAGGTGCTTTATAATAAGATGCGTTGGAAGTAATAACTTTTTTGGCCCGACGCCACTCGTCCGCATCCAATACAAAGCTCAGGGGTAATCCATCTCTTACTGTTTTGCCTTTATAAGAAAAATAAAAGGGAGCATTTTTACGAAGCGCTGAGCGATGACGCAGCACCTCTTTGGGATCAAGCATCCCCAAGGGAAACGCAACATAGTACTGAGTGGGCTGCGTCCAGCGTGAAAACATCGTACCAATCCAATATGCCACATTCGCTCCATAAATGATTGACCATGCATAACAGTCCACCTTGTCTCGATGCTTGGGGTGAATAGGCACATAATAGATGGGGACCTCAACATGTTTCATTTCGCTGAAACGCACAAAGGAGCCTCGCTGCAAGCTATCAATATCCGTGGCGCGGTCGCCTAGGCGGTGACGCAGGAGGGGTGCGATATCATCATTGGCGATAATCCAAATAGAAGTACAGCCGGCATGTAGACACTCATAGATGGTGGCCTCAATGGCGGTATAATTAGGGCCCACTGGCACGAGAGAAGCATCCCATTCCATCCCAAAATCTGAACCCATGCCAGCTACCGGGACAATAGCTGGCATGTTAAGCTTTTTAGCCATGTAACATAACTCGCCTATCTAGGGTGCCCAGCACTTTAAACTTAAAATTGTTTTTGTTGGTGTGCCGCAAGGAGTGACTGATTTTAATAGGGCGCCCGTCGGCCGCTTTAATGTCATGTTGTTTAAGTTTTCGTTCAACGAGCAGTCGCACGATGGTTTCGGAAAAATCAAAGTTTTTCACATCGGCGTCGGGAATAATACTGCGGACGATAATATCCTTGAATTCCCCGGCTGTGTCGCGGTCTATTCTATTGGAAGGAACAAACTTAATACTTTTTATAAACGGCTCCTTAAACAGGAGGGTATAATTTACTCCCAAACGAGATCCCTGCGTGATGTCAAACAAATCGTACACCACATGATCTTCTATCTGTTCTTCGACTTCAATATTTGTAAAATTATCTAAATCGAAAATGTGGAGGGTCCCAAACTTAATCATCACTTTGGTATTATTTTGAGTTATAACTTTAAGAAGGTGGCCCTCCAACCCAAGGCCCTGAATGTCAAAAGGAATAGGAAGTAGCGATCTCATCCCCAAATCAAAAATCCCCTCATACCATTTATGTTTAATATCTTCGTGTCCCACCACATAATGGAAAGGTCGCTGTTCGCTATTCACAATTAAATAATAACCGTGTTCTCGCGCAAACGACACGGCCTCCTCTCGCCACCCCACAACTAGGTTGTCGATGATATATTCAAGAGGAGGGAGCTCTATCATAGTGCTATTGTAGCACCGATGATGAGGGCAGTCAAGGGGTTTCTGACAAAATGCCGATCACGTGGTTTTCTTTTATGACCGTAAAAGTCTCGCCCTTGTGCTGAATGTCTCGTAGCATCTGTGCCTCCACAACAAGTTGCAATCCGGGGCCCCAGAGAACCCCCGAATCTCCCGAGCAGTTAACCACTTCCACCACTGCGAAGGGGCTTTCTACGGCGCGATAATCCTGGGGTAACAGGATGCCGATGTCTTCTGTGTCGGTGTCCTCAATAGTTCGTACTACGAGGTAATTATTTACTGGTGATAGATTCATTTTGTCTTCCTTTTCGTTTATCGTTATCAATTGCGTTTAATATCGTGATTAGTAGGCCAGGACACGAGCGAGAGATTGACGCGTCCAGGTGGCTCCCCTCCGAGTTGTGATTTCCAATGGCCCGTTGAGCTGAGCCACACACTCATTAAGATTGTAGCCGCACTTACGGAGATTACCAACAATATCCTGAATACGGGTATTGAACTGGCGGGCGTTAGCCTTGCGAACCTTGAGGCCCGCCGGGATAGCGTCGGTCCTGATGTTGGGATTTCCGAACTTTCTATTAGGGTCTTGTTCTCTGAGGCGGTGAAACGATTCTTTAATAAGCGTTGATGTCGTCATATTTTTGTCCCTATGGTGAGCATGCCCGTGACATGCTCCACAAAGCGGTACCGTTTGACTACCGGAGCGGCTCCGTGGTACCACGTGATGCCTATGTAATTCGGGCCCTCTATCCCCACACTCAAAGCATCGATCCTCTCCTATCCACATTTAGCAAAGCCACAGTTCTTGCAAGTCACACAGCCCTCAACGTAAACAAGGCCCTCAGTTTCACATTCCGAACAAGTTTTTTCTGTGGCTGTCTGGCCATCCGGAATATAATTTTTCAATATACGAGCGATACATTTAGCAAAACTAAACATGTCACTATCCCGATCCTTCTGGAGTTGTTCTACGACATATTGAATATTCGCTCCGTGGCGCATTCCCAATGAAATCATGCGCGTAAAAGCGGAGTGATTAGGATTATCAAAAACTTTTACTAAGTCCTTGATGATTACCATGTCCCCATTCTTTCCCACCTTCAGATCATAAATGGAATTCATTGTTTTACGAGGGTTCTTCACGAGAATCCCTTCGGCCTTATCCCGAGGAATTTCAATTAAGTTGGAGAGGCCTCCCATCACTTCGTAAGGTTTCTCATCTAGCATGCCTATCACAATGATCCATTTCTCGCCCTGGATAGTAGTGTGATGAATATTACACGGAAGTTCGATAGGACGTTTTGGCGCTCGATGCTGAGGGAAGAGACTCTGCGGGCCCACATCAGGGAGGAGGACGCCGGACCTGGAGCCTTCCACGTATACGGTGAGCCCCTTCAAACCACGGCGCCATCCTTCCATGTATAACTCCCCCACCAGGCTTGCCTCGGTCCCCTTGGGAAGGTTGATGGTCGAGCTAATACTATGATCGATACTTTGCTGAATGATGGCCTGAACTGCTATGCGCTGTTGCCAATCGATGCTGTCTGACTCTACAAAAAAGGCTGGCAGAGCGCCGGGATCCTTAAACGGGTGCCAATTATACCACGCTTGAACATTATGATGAAATACTTCATATTCGAGCCAACGATCTCCTAATTCATCCACGTGGTCTGCGTCCAGATGTTGTTCGTCATGTGAGAGCTTCCTCCGGCGCGTGTAAGAGTTTCTAAACACAGGTTCGAGCCCAGAAGATGTTTGTGACATAATGGAAACGGACCCAGTGGGCGCATTGGTAAGAATGGAAATGTTCCGGCGCCCGTGTTGCGCAATCAGCAGCTGAATCTCTGGAGGGAGCCTCTGAATAAACTCGTTGTTTTCCTCCACGCTCCAGTCAAAAGCCGGGAAGGCGCCGCGTTCTTGCGCAAGGTGGGTACTTTCTTCGTATGCCGTGTCACGTAAGGTGCGATATATTTGCTCAATAATTACAAGAGCTTCGTCACTATCATACGCCAGGTTCAGGCATGCCAATGCGTCGGCTAGCCCATGCGTCCCGAGCCCTGTTCGGCGCCCCCTAAAGGCGGCTCCGTACAACTTTTGCCACAGTTCTTTTTCGTCCGCCGTATCGGCCACCTGTCGAATCTTCTCGAGCTTTTCCAGCTCTAACTCCACTAAATCGTCAGAAAGCCGCATCGCCGCCCCTGCCACGTGCCGCAACTTGGCAAAGTCAAACTCTGCATTTTTTTCAAAAGAATTTTTTACGAGGCTTTTTAAATTCAAAGAGACAAGCCTACAAGAATCATAGGCCGAGAGGGGGATCTCCCCACACGGATTTGTTGTCTTGGTTTTAAATTCGTCATATGAATGAGCCGGGAGTGTCTTGGTTATATTATCCCACATGAGCAATCCTGGCTCCGCGGTGGTGGTCGCCGACTCAACAATACTGTTCCATAATGAAACCGCATCCACCTCTGCCGTATACTCAGGCTCCTCTGCGCCGACAGGGAACTCCAAAGTAAAGGATTCGTTGTTTTCAACGGCCTCCATAAAGCTATCACTTATTTTAACCGACACATTCGCCCCCGTTACCTTTGTGAGATCACGTTTCATCTTAACAAAGTTCTCGATGTCGGGATGGCGGATGTCCATCGAAATCATGAGGGCACCGCGGCGACCGTTCTGGCCAATCATACGACAAACATAAGAGTAAAAATCAGCGAAACTCCAAGCCCCAGTAGTAGTGCGAGCAGAGTTGTTAACGGGAGTACCCTCGGGACGCAGACCAGAAATATCAACCCCAACACCACAGCGACGCTTAAACAAGTTCGCAAGGTCTTTACCAGCGTCCATAATGGACGAAACACTATCTTGAGGATTCTCGACCACCACACAGTTAGATAAAGATACATTAACATAATCATTTCCTATTCCCATCATTGGAGAGCCCTGAGGGACGATGTACTTAAAGTCTTTGAAAAAAGAGTAAATTTCATTCTCCGTAAGATAAGAATTCTTCCCACCCTCAAACTTCGCTTCTATTCTCGCAAACTCTTTAGCCATGCGGCGATGCATAGCATCCGGTGTGCGCTCTACAAAATTGCCCCTTTTATCCCGCAAACAATACTTCGTCATAAAAACATTAGTAGCCAACTCATCCCCACCAAAATAATCGCGGGTGGCCTCGCGTACATCACTGTCCTCAAACATTTCTAGCCTCCTTTATTCTGCTTAAATTTCTTATATTTTTCAAATAAATCTTCTTTTTGCTTCTTAGACGTCACTTCAACCAGGGCATCCAATTCGGACGCTTCCAACACCTTAATACAAACATTGGAAGTATCCATAAAAAGAGGAAAGACGAGGCCATCTGGGCCGTTTCGATTTTTGGCCACGAAAAGGCGCCCTCCATTGCTCATTTTATCTTCGAGCGTCCGCGAAATAGTAAAAATAAAATCTGCTACAAAACACTTATTAAAAGCTTCGGAAATAGATTCCATTGTAATAACCTCAGCATTCAGCCCTGACCGATTCGTTTGTGATGCGGTCCACACAGGCACTTCATACTCAGTAGCAATGGCCCGGAGCTCTTCGTAAATAGATTCCAGCTCATTCCGCTTTTCTTTGAGATAGCGGACAGGGCGTAACAAATCCCCGTAATCAATGATAATCATATCGACGACCTTATTGCGCATCTTAAGTTTTTCTAAATGATTACGAATCGTCTGTGTGGTAGCAGTTTTGGTGGGGTATTCCTTAACAATCAGTTGGCCCTCGATATCCTGGACCTCTTCATAAATCTTTTCCTTGAAGGCTACGAGATTCTCGAGAGGAATTGTGGTTAGGCACGCATCATAGCGGGAGGCGACTACCGTGTCTTGAAGTTCTAAAGTATAGTGAACTACAGTCTTTCCCTGTTTAAGAGCTTGAGTTCCTAAGTGAACAAGAGCCATACTCTTGCCGGCCCCAGTAGGAGCGACAACGACACCAAGCTCCTTCTGTCCGAGCCCCCCTTTACATACGTCATCAATAATCTCCCACCCGGTGGTGGTAGGATTTCTAAAACGGGGCTTGAAGCGTTCTTCAAAATCTTTCTTATAATCGTAACCCTCATCCCCGTTAATGCCTAACTTAAGCGAATCATTAATAACTTGAGAAATTTCATCAAAAGATGAAGTTTGAAGTAAACCAATAGATTTCACCATGGCTGACTTTAGATTTTGTTTCTTACAAAAATCGAGGGATGTCGCTTTAATATAGCCCACGTCCGTTAAGTCAGTAACTTGACTTCGGACATAAAATTCTCGTACTTGTTTAACAGTAAGATCGTTTTCGTTGTCCAACTCAGAACGCAAAATAGTTTTCATAATATCGCGTGAGGGATGGACGCCGTACTTCTTACGATAATCAAAGATCTTATTGAGGAATAATTTAAGATAGTTTAATTCCAAAAATCCCACATCCAACACTTCTTCCAGCTGATCGGCAAAGGGACGGTCGTCTAAAATTACCATACACAATTTTTCCTGGAATGTTTTACCATACTTAGAAAAATTTAGGGGAGCCCCGTTGAGTTTCATTGCTTCTCTCACTGTGACATCCCAGAGCTTTGCAGTATTCGTTCCGTACAAAAGCGATTCATTGTTGCATGTAAATCTTCCCAGTTAAAGACTCCAAAGCCGTCTTGGTTCATCATGCGGATAACCTCTGTTTTATTATAATCATATTCAAAATTATCTAACGCATAATGTATCTTCTCCCGGCAATGGAGAGATAAAGCGGGCGCATAAAGTTGCATCAATTTATAGTTCTCTATAATTACATCTCTGTGGGACGAAACGTTAGTGAAAAACTGTGCCTTTGAATCGGTGTTTAAACAAAAATCAAAAATATCCTGTAAAGTCGCATCCTTATCTTCTCTCAAAAATTTTAAATTTTTTGAAATACTTTTTAAGCCTGCGCGGGGAACACCACGCAAATTGTCGGAGGGGTCGCCCGCCATCGCTCGGGCCAGTGCAAAATTCCGTGGATGAATATCAAAATCCTCCACCACATTCAACTTATTATGAACCTTCTTTTGAATAGGGCGAAACAATACCGTCTCGTCATCACAGAGTTGAATAAAATCTTTATCACTGGAAACAATTACCTTTTGCCATCCCTTAAAATGGTCGAGGCGAGTAGCATAGGCGATCACGTCGTCGGCCTCTACCTCATCAAACCGTAGTTGAACTACCGGAAGCTCATTAAGGTATTCCATCAGGCGCAGCTGCTGCCACGCCATATTAGCTCGCTGTTGCTCATCGGTCAAATCGGTTTGACGATTGACCCGGATGGGCTTCCGGCCGGCCTTATAATTCTTGTTTTGCTCACGTCTCTTGCGGCTCCCGCCCGGGCCGTCCCAGATAATCATCACCGTGTCTGGCTTGAGGTCCCTACACAGCTTCTGTAAGATGCCTAGGAAGCCCTTCAAGCCACCAATGGGCTGCCCGTGAGTAGACAGGCTCGGGTTGACGATAAACGCCCTGAAATAGGCGTTGAGAGCGTCGACGATCATTACTCTTTTCATGTGTATCCCCTAACGTATGAAGCTCCTATGAGTATACCTCACGGGAGCTTCAGTGTCAAGGGTTGTTTTCTATTCTTTATCTACGTCGTAGAAATCCTCGGCGCTTCCCTCGCGTGTATCAAACTTACGAATGATCTGTTCATCCATAATCTCGAGGACGCGAGTTTTGAACTTCTTGTCTTTAAGCTTTTCAATCCAGTGAGCACTCTGGAACTTCTCTTCTTTACCGTCCTTGTGGACCAGAGAAAACCAAGCGCCAGCTTGCTTGAGATTGTCGGAACCCTTGATTGCCTCCAGCCAGCTCTCTTGGTCCTGAATGCCAACGGTGTCAGTTCCCCAGAGGATCTTGAAGGCACAGTTGCGCCCCTGTGTGCCGAAGCGGGACTTCTCCAGCTTGACCTTCACCTCAGAGCCGATGCGAAAGCCACTCTCATCCTCGATGAAAGCAGACTTGGCCTTGCGTCCCGTAAGCCACACGCGCAGCGAATATACATAATGCATAGCCTTTCCGCCGGGGGTGATGAAGGGTGTCGTCATGGCGACAATGCGGGCGTTGGGTCCTTGTGGGATGTTGGTCTTCAACTGGTTGAGAACCAGAAAGGCTGACTTAGTATTTGCAATTGGGATTGTCAGCTTGGACATTCCCTTTGAAAGTATACGTGCCTTCATTGCCATGGTGGATTGAGGATTAAAGTCCCCCTCCACATCTGTGATGGTTGGAGTCATAGCCAAGGAGTCCCAGATGAACAGGGTTCTTTCTGCTCCTGACTTCAGAACGTTTTCAACAGTTTCTAGTACATGTTCAACCGACTGGGCTTGAACATAAATGAGTTCGTTTATGTCACATCCAGCGCGTTCAAGGAAGCCCGGGTCAATCGCTGATTCAGAATCCATATAGATAACATTCATCCCCATCTTCTGGGCATTCCCTGCGATCTGCGCAGCCATAAAAGATTTGCCGGTTGACTCCAAGCCCGCAATCTCTGTGAATTTGCCCACGGGAATACCGGCTAGGTGTCCTCTACAAACAATAGAATCCAACCAACGGGAGCCAGTCGGTATCCATTCTTTTACTTCGGTTGGATTCGCTTCGTTAAGATTATGGGCAACGTCAAGCCCTGAGGTTTTGTTAATGAGAGTCCTCAATCCATCAACTGATATTTTGCCTGCCTTCGATTTACTTTTTCTCATCTAATCCTCCATATTGAGCGGCGATCTCAGAAATAAAGTCGCGTTGAAGCATGCTCACTTGTTCACTAATTTCGTTCATTTGCCGGCGCGTGTCCAGCAACACGACGTACAGGAGTGCCCAACTTACAAGTATGACTACGGACCAGACATTCATGACAATGTGAGAAGCCCATTGGGGGTTTGTACTACGACATCAAAGCCTCCCACAAACGCATCGGCAAGACGTCCTCCTAAATTATACAACTCTTGCGCGAGGACCTTAACATTAGAAGATACTTCACATGTACCGCGTTTATGGTCATGACGCTCTGTAGCGATAGTCAACAGATCATACTGATATGCCTCTTCCTGGATCTTTTCTGTCAGATACTCTTCAAACCATCCTTCGCGATCATACTCTTCCAACATGCCTTCATCACGCATATGGGCGAGGATATCTTCATCATAGCGCGACAAGACTTTAATGTCACCCGGGCATGCCAGAAGAGCTGCCAACATCTCAGCCGTATTTGTCTCAGCCAAAGCCACTCCAACATAGTCATCTGAGATATGCCACACGCTAGCACTGTCCGTGTAATTTAAATAAACATAATCTTCTCCGCTCACTCCAAGTTCGCGGAGGATATCATTAATTGTTCCCATTTTATAATTCCTTTCATATAGGTTGAGGCATCTGTATTCCCATGCCTCCCTGCGGCTGGCAGAGCTTAACCTGCGTTTTTGGCCTCTTGGACTTCGACGCGAAGTTCCTGAGCCAACGTCTTAACTTCTTGCATGGTTTTGCGCACACGAGTTCCGGCGGCACCATTGCCGCGTTCAAAAAACTTAGCGTGATCATCGCGAGTTTCCTCAAGGAGCATAATCATCTGTTCAAGTAGATTCGTTTCTGTAGTCATAACTCTTCCTTT
>Ga0098047_10001135_pt1 | contig 10942 bp, 13 predicted proteins | sample 12_taG_FD_92585 | JGI IMG/M metagenome (GOLD analysis project Ga0098047, IMG submission 92585) | Marine viral communities from the Subarctic Pacific Ocean - 12_ETSP_OMZ_AT15267 metaG | ecosystem: Environmental > Aquatic > Marine > Oceanic | place: Subarctic Pacific Ocean | collected 2015-01-16 | reverse complement strand
CCTTAAAAAAGTAATAAAGGGAGAAAACGAATATGCCAGCGACTTCGATCTTAAGGAATTTGAAATAGAACCATATATCTGCAAAGACACTAAACCTTTTACTTTTACAGATGATGAGAAAGAGGTGTTGAAGGGGGTTATTATCTAAGACTTATGAACAATGAAATACAAGAGTTAAAAAAAAGAATAAAAATATTAAAGGGTAAATTAAAAGGAAAAAAAGAAACTAGAGCACAATTTATATCAAGAAACTTAAAACTACTAAAAGACCTCGGTATCACTATGGAAGAAGATGAAACAAAAGCAGCTCGAAAGTGGTATTCAAGACTATATAATAAATTATGAAGCTATATGCTCACCAACAAAAACTTTTAGACTTAAATAAAAAGAAATTACTTTTAGCGCACAGTACCGGAACAGGTAAGACAGTATCTGCATTAGCTTTAACCCAAAAAAACAATCAAACAGCTCTAGTCATAGTCCCTAAGGCCTTAAAGGAAAACTGGAGAAGGAATATTGAGACTCATGGTTTTAATACTAACCATAAAATAGTAAGTAAAGAGGAATTTCGTAGAGATTGGGATATTTTACCGTACTATAATGCAATCATCATAGATGAGTTTCATTTTTTTGGAAACCTTAAGAGTCAGATGTCTAAGGGATTACAAAAATACATCAAAAAACACGATCCGGAATATATTTATGGACTCACCGCCACTCCTTTTTGTTCTTCACCTATGAATATTTTTGCACTAGCAACTCATCTAGGCCATAAATGGAATTATTGGAATTTTTTTAATAGATTTTTTAATCAAGTACAAATGGGAAGAAGAAACGTGCCTGTACAAAGAACAGGGATAGAAGATGAAGTAGCTGAACTTGTTCGTGATATAGGTGATACCTGTAAACTAGAAGATTGTGTTGATGTTCCGGAACAGACTTTTGAAACAGTCTATCTTGAGCTAACGGCAGAGCAAAAAAAGGCCATAAAAGAGATAGATGCACCGGAAGCCATCACTAGATTTACACATCAACATACGATAGAAAATGGAGTCAAAATAGGCGATGGTTATGTCGCGGACACCTATTACAAGGCCCTTAAAAACGATTACATAGCCTCGTTTTCTGACGAAAATCCGAAATTTGCTGTAATATGTAGATATAATTTACAGTTGTCAAATCTACAAAAAATCCTAGAAGAAAAAGGGAAAAAGGTATTTTTAATAAATGGAAATGTAAAAAACAGAGATGAGGTTGTCCAAGAAGTAGAGAATACCTCTGAATGTATTATATTAATTCAAGCCGACTGTGCCATAGGTTTTGAAATACCATCAGTTCCGATTATGATCTTCGCTTCTCTTTCTTATTCCTTTGTATCTTACAAACAATCTCTAGGAAGAATTTTAAGAATTAATAAATTAAAAAAAAATATCTATCAGCATTTAGTTATTAAGGATGGTGTAGATGAAGCTGTTTATAATTGTATTATGAAAAAGCAAGATTTTAATATAGCTATATACAATAAAGAAAATTCATAGTATATTATATTAATGTTAAGGCGTGAAGCACAATTCACTACAAAATTCCAAAAATGGTTAAAATATAAATGGAGTAAAGAGCCTAACGCATATTTTGAATTAAAGGTTTCACGAGGAATATCACTACCTTTTTCTGATGTCAAAGAGCATCAGATATTTAATTTATTACAACCAAGAATAATACATAAATTTAGTGATGCGTTGAGATGGGGTACATTATTTGATGTAATATTATGTACCGGTAAAGGATATGTAGTAATACAATATTACAAACCAGGAAACAAAGAGTTCTTTATTATCCCTATAAAAGACTTCTTAAAAGAAAAAGAAACGTCAAAAAGAAAATCCCTAACTGAAGATCGAGCTAGGGAAATAGGTGGTTCTTATTATTTAAAGTGATTCCTCTTTCATTTCTTTCATTTGTCCAAAAAGTTTATTAAATTCAGTATCGGTATTAGCTAGTAGCTGATCCTCTGTCATGTCTTCTTCTTCCATATATCCTGTATAATTACCTTTAGCATATTGCTCATCTTCATCGTCGTGCTCAATTAAGGTCTCATCTATTTCTTTAATACCTTCATATTTACACATAACTTCTTTATACTCATCTTTAAGTGTCCAAGTATCTCCTTTTGGACCACCTGTCCCACCGGTACGTGTTGTCATCTGGAGAGCATTTAACTGGTTACACCATGCGCGTATAGTATTTGTTGGGTAGTTTAATTTTTGTGCCAGGGCTTTTGTTGTAGCTTCTCGGTATTGAGCAAGAACATTTAATACTATACGTCTTTCTACTGGTACACTATCAAGGGCTGTCTTATATAAAATTCTAGCATTTAAATCACTTAGTTTTTTTTCATCTGCGATAATCATTAAGGCCATGGCTATATTTACAAGCATCATAGCCATTCTAGGTGGCATCTCTCTGTCCCCCACAAATTCAACCATAGTAGGATCTTTCTTACTCATGGTTACAGGACTTCTCGCCTTTGTGGCAAAGTCAGCCACATCAATCATGGCATCTCGTATTTCCTCAGGTATGGTTAATAGTTCATCTGTTACAGAATTAAGTTTTCCATTAATAAATTCAGAAACAAGCTCTGCAACTTCATCAGCTTTAACAGATAGATTCTTTTGATTATCCATAGCCTTTTTAGTTATGTCTTTTGAGTCAGCCACGTTCATAACATAGTTAATAAACCTCTCTCCTTGTTCAGAAAATTGTCTCATCTTCCTCTGAGAAGCGATAGTTCCACCCGCTATAATACCGATCTTACCCCTCCACTCAACATCATTTGCATTACCGGTTCTTTTTGTAAATTCACCATCATAGATTGCTCTTAGTTGTCCCATAATCTCTCGTAAACCCTCATCATTCATATTAGTGATAGTAGTAAAGTCCTTAAAGGTTAGTACACCATTATTTGCTTTCCATAATAAAGAAACCTCCTCATCCCTTGAAAGACCTGAAGCGAAAGTGTTTGTGGTTAATGTGTCGATTGGAACTACCCATGATCCACACTTATCTATTATGGACATTAATGCTGTCTTACCAGAACTCGAACCCGCCAAAAGTAGTAACCAAATAGGTTTATCTGAGAGGCCTAACTTATTACCTAAAACAGTTGCAAGAATGATACGAATTATCCCTTCATCTTCTAAAAGGTATAGTTCTTTTATTTTATCTTCAACTTGTTTTATTGTTAGGTCTGACATAGTTTTTTAACTGCAGATATAAAATCTTCATTAGGATTAATTTTTAATAAAATATCTATTGAGTCAAAGTCTCCACACCCTGCGAAACAATGAGCTTTATTTCTTTTTTTATCCCAACTTAAGCTAGGTGTTCTTTCAGGGCCATGCCAAAGGCAATCCACGAATCCTCTATTATTAAACTCAAGTAGTTCATTTATAGGATATTCTTTTGCCTTTTGTATATCTAAAATGTTTTTTTTACTACCCTTAAAAAGAAATTTCATCTTTTTATTTTTAGTAATATAATCTTCTATTTCATCACTAAGAACTTGTTTCCATAATTCATTTCCTTTAGTGTAATGTAAACTATCTTGAAGTTTTTTTATATGACTAGATGTTTCCTTGATTAGTTCATTATATTCTTTTTTTTTAAGGTCATATGGTACTTTAAAACGATTATCCCAATAGCTTAATACTTCTTTTCTTTTATTACCTATCAGGTTTTTTTCATAAGTATCCATATTTATCCACAACAAATTGTTGCATGATTAAATATATCATGTATACTGATTATATACAAAAATTAAATGTGTAAAACTATGAAAGAAATTATTCCAACAAAGAAACACCTTCTTGTAAAGAGGGCAAAAATAATGAAATTCCTTAAGAAAGAAGGGTATTCAGGGGAGGATATAGCCACTATTTTTAATATAGATCGCTCAGGAGTTAGTCGAATCTTGAAAGCAGAGGAGAAGTATAAAGGTTTAGTAAGGAAAGTACTGAAGAATTAGTTAGTAAGGTATTGTATATAAGAATATATTGTATATAACACTTTACTAATTGTCGGGTTAGTAAAAATAGTTGATTATCAATTAATAAAATAATTATATATGCCATTAATAGCAAAAGATAACGCAAAAGATTTTAGCCCACTTGAGGCTGGCACACATTTAAGTAGAGTAGTAGGGATAATTTATATTGGGACTATCACCGATACCTTTAAGGGTGAAGATGTTACCCGAAAGCGAGTTCAAATCACTTTTGAAACTCCAAGTGCATTAAGAGACGATAGTACACCATTCTTGATTTCTCAAGAATTTACATTATCAATGAATAAAAACGGTAACTTGTTACCTTTCGTTGAGTCAATGTTAGGGCGTAAACTTCCTAAAGAGGAACGAGATGAGTTTGATGTTTATGGATTGTTGGGACAATCTGCGATGTTAAACGTACTTCATTCAGAACCTAATGCAGAGGGTCGGGTTTATGCAAATATCAAAAGCGTAAGTCCAGTTCCTGCTGGAATGGAAGTACCTGAGCAAGCAACAGAATCATATATGTTTGACTATGAAGATAACTTTAATGCTGACTTTGTATGGGGACTATATGAAAACTCAATGTTGTATCGAAAGATTTCACGTTCAGAAGAATGGTTATCTAAGGGGTTGTCACGACCTAATAGTGATGAAGAAGCTTTCTAGTTATGAATCCACAAGAAATTGAAAAAATAATTCAAGAAAAAGTTACTAATGTTTGGGAGCCTAGACACGATGATATGGGTCATAGGTACGCAAACTTAAAAACTGGACATATACAACGCTCTGTTACCACAAAGCTTGCTATATTGTCGAAACCACATTTGATTTCTTGGGCTGTTAAAATAGGAGCACAATGGCTCCTACAAGAAGACAGACTTAATCGGTTCGCTACGGAAAGGTTCCGTGGCGACATGATTAAGGGGATGCAATTAGCCCATACAGATATACGAGATGATGCCGGAGATGTTGGTACAGTAGCCCACAACGCTGCTGAGCGATATATAAATGAATGGATAGCTATAGGAGAAAGACCTAATGATATTAAACTATTTGCACCTAGAGGGTGTGACTCAAGAGCGATAGCTTCCATGAGAGCAGTAGAAGCTTTTTTTAAAAAAAACGATATAGTTCCTTTAGCTTCTGAGATATTAGTAGGCGACATAAGATACAGTGCTGGTACTTTAGATCTACTCTGTTTAATGGATGGAAAGCTGACATTAATAGATTTTAAAACCTCAAACGCGATAGATCAGACAGGATATAGTGCTCAGGTTGCAGCTTATAAATACTTTTTTGAAGGGATGACAGGCCTTAAAGTTAAGAAAACTAAAATATTACATCTTTCAAAAGACTACGATAAATTCACTGTTTATAATGTGAAATATCTACCTAAAGCATGGAAAGCATTTAAAAGTATTTGTTATTTATATGATTGGATATACCAAACCAAAAACAAAGTAGTGAAAGATATTAAGAGGATAAAAATATGAGGTAATGTTCCTAATAGACCTAATAAAATCAGTAATATTCGGCTTAATATACTACACACTATATTGGTTTATAGACTTAACACATAAACTAGATCACCTAACAGGACACATAGTATTAAGCAGAAACTTCTTATTGAATATAATCGGAGCAATCTTATTTATTCCAGTAAAATTATTAGTATTAATCAGTAAGGTATTATCACCATTACTACATATATTTCAATGAGTTTAAAATATGAAAACACAAACAAAATTTAGAGCTTGGATTCCCGAAGAAAAGAAAATGATATATTGGACACTTAATGATCTACTTGTAAGGGTCGGTTGTGATATAGATGATTATGGTGACGATGTACCAAATGCCCTTTTTGATTGGATGCAATCCACCGGTTTAAAAGACATTAAAGATGTTGAGATATTTGAAGACGATTTTATTAAAATAGTCCATAAAGATTTTAAAGAAAATGACATACCTGTTATTGGAAGGGTTATTTTTAATCAAGATGTGTGTTCTTTTATGATTAAAATTGGTGATATAGAAGAAGATTTAGTCGATTGGGTTGATTATGAAATTATTGGTCATGTTAATGATAACCTTGAAGAGTTGAAATAATCTTATGAAAAATATAATAGATAAAAAAATTGAAAAGTTTGATGAGTTTTGGATGAAAACTATTGGTAGTGGAGCAACCCAACATGAGATATATTTATTTGATTTTATAAAACCATTAGTAAAAGAATTTATTAAACAATCATTAGAAGAGTCAATAAGAGAATTTAAAGAAAAAATATTAGAAGATTTAAAAGGAAAATAAAATATGAATCAACAACAAAAAGATACTCTAAATGAGTATTCACAATTAAAAAAAGACATTAAATTCCTTGAAGAAAAGGCTAAGATTTTAAATGGTCAAGTACTAGAGATAATGCAAGTAAATAGATTAGAAGAAATTGATGTTTCTGATCTAGGTAAATTATCTTTAGGTTCACGGAGAAAGTGGAACTATAGTAATAAACTTAAAGAGACAGAAGCTGAACTTAAAGACATGAAAAAAACTGAAGAACAAACAGGAGAAGCAGATTACCAAGAAACACATTACGTTATGTTTAAAGCTTATGAAAAAAATCAATAAAAGACTAATTTTTACAATCTTATTTCTTGTAATTTATATTACAATATTAATTGTACTACCTGCTGGAGATGGTTGGGATTATATGCCTACTGACTCAAGGTTATTTTAACCTTATCTACTTCATGATTTAATGCAAAGAGTTTAGGGGCTATCCTTATAACATCTTCATCTGAGTCGATAGTTAATAATAGATCAAAGGTCATACTTTTAATATTTTCAGGTAGATCTATTTTTTTATTTATATCACGAATATCAGTTAAAGTGTCTGACATTTTTGTGTAGATTTTTTTAGTTTGTTTTATGTCGTACTTTTCATTAAATGAATACTGAAGGGGGTGGTGTTTAATAATTTCATCGTACTGTTGATTAACTAACTTCCTATTTTCATAAAATCTATTGTATGCTCTACCTGTCATAACATACTGGCGCTCTTGTATAATTAATGGATTACCTGGAGTTTTTCCTACCGCTAAACCACCAATCACTCCAAATTGGTTTTTAACCCAGTACTCAACCATCATGGGTGATGCACCTAATAATTTTCCTATAAACTTAGCACTCTCTGAAGTGTATGAAGTATATTGCATTTGTTTTGGTAAATCTTCCATATATGGAGGTACAATAGGAGATAGATTTGGGAATGTTTTCTGATTAAACCCAACCTCAATAGAAGGACTAATAGCTTGAGGTAGCCAGCTTGCTAAGGCCTTCTTAGGCTCCCAGAAATGAACCTGCTCAGGAACAGTAGAAGCTACAACATCTACATAGTCTTTAAATACTGCTTCGTTTCCTTGATAGTGCTGTGCTAAATATAAATATGACATACCTGTAAAAACCCCCATTTGTTCAGGTATTCTTATTTTTATTAATTTTTCTCCACCTGGGGTTGGTAAATAAATATATCTTGATAAATTCCTTACAGGTTGTTCTGCTAACAGTCTTTTCTGCTTTTCAGATCCCATTTCATATGCTGATATAGCTGCTGTAAGTCCAGCAATTATAATACTTGCTATAACTGAGCCCATTCTTTTTGGGTTATCTTTTGATGCCCTACCAAACTTGTATAGTACTTGAACTATTGCATTAAGATAAGGAATCGACTTAACAAACTCTTGACCAAACCTACCAGCTAAATTACCTTGAAGTTGGAATGGTGTTGTAACTTCTGAAGCTCTAAACATAGCAACACTCATAGGTTCTCCTTTTTCAACAGATCTTTGGAATTCAGAAAAACGTGTTGCAATTTCAGATAAGTTTGCAGGGGTTTCAAAAACATTCAAGGTTGAGTCAATAACATCTGAAACTTGTTCAATTTTTGTTTCTCCTCCGGTTAATTTATGTGATATATCCTCAGGTGATAAATCATAAAAAGCAGCTAATGTTTGCCTTCTACCGCCTAATGCTATATATGCCTGCATACCAGTATCACTTTTTATATATTTAATTAAACCTTTAACCGGGTCCGCTACTGGAGTAAATCCAGATTTTGTCTGTGCTAGTGCAGAAAATTGATCAACAGTAATGTTACTAACTGCGAATAATGGATTAGCAGAAGTTGTAAGTCTAGTAAATAATGATGATGGAATCCTTAATAACTGTACGAATCCATCAAACTCCTTTCCTCTTAGGTTTTTTGTAACAGCAATAAATTCAGGTCCTGCTTTATAAAATTCCCTTTTTCCTCCTCTGAATACTCTGATAATTCCTGGGTCATTTTCTTGTGGGAAGCTTATCTTACCTTCAGAGTCAATAGCTGGCTTAGCTGGCATTTTTTCAAACCTCCTTGCAATTTCAGGATTATCCTTTGTTAAATTAGCTACCTTAACCCATAGTCTATTTTCTAATGCCTTACCTATAATTTCATTAATAGATTCTATTTGAGAAAATACAGGATCAATAATATCAAGCTGACTACCAGACCTTTCCTTAAAAGAGGTTACTTTACTTTTGCTCGATGTCTTATGTGTCCCAACTGCATTAAGATCTTCATCAATAAATCTTCTAAATGAAGCATAACCTGGTTCATTTTTATATTGTTCACCAAGCTCCTTACTTATCAAGTCATTTTCGATAGATAGGTCTATTAAATTTTCATTAACTTTATCGTATAAATATGTAGCCCTCTCGAAAGGTTTTTGATATTTTTCTATTGTAGCCGTTGCATCCTGTAATGAAAAATCATCATTCTCGATTGTCTTTTCTAGTTTCTTTATACTGGAACTAATAAGCTCAACATCTTCTTCACTTAATTCACTTCTACTTAATTCATTTTTTAAGTCATTAAGTTTATTGTTATCAGCGACAACCCTTCTTGCAACTAAATAGACCCTAAACACTTTTTGATTGTGTTCCGGACTTGAAGGTGTATCTAATTCAACCTTTTTTACTTCATTTAAATAATCAGCTACACTTCCTTCCTCAATCCTAAAATTACCGTCACGTAAAAGTATGGGCGACTTATTCCCCCTTACCCAGTTCGCAACGATTGAATTTTTATTCATTATATTAAAGGCTTGAACATAAGGGTCATCCCATGTTTCTGCAACCCCTGCCTTCTGACCATATCTTTTTAGTGGCTCAAAGCGATTAAATACTTCATACTCAGCTCTTTGTTTCCATGTAAAACCCTTCTGATTATCTACAACTTCTTTACCTGTACGAATACGAGAACCTATTCTTTGTTCAGGTGACAACTTCGCATAGTCTTCAACTAGTTGATTCATTCTATCTAGTAGTTTTGTAAATTGAGGATTGTAATATTGGCCCCCCGGTTCTATAAAAGAATCCACTAGATCAGGATATTTAGCCTTAATAGAAGCTGGGTCATAAAGATAATTTTCAAAAAATACTGCTAATCCTTCTTGGATTCTCAACTTTAATGGATGAGTTCTTTTACCCTTAAGGTAGAGATCTTCATATATATCAGTAAGTCTTTTCCTTATTTCAGCACCGCGTCCAGTACTATCTATTATCTTTTTTGAAAAATCTAATTGCTCGTCTATTGCATGAACTGCTTCATGGGTGACAGTTGTAACATCATAAAGTGCTTGAACTCTAACTTTCTCTGTTAATTGTTTATATACACCGAGCTGTCTTCCTCTCAGCCCTCTCTCACTAATAGGAATACCAAATTCCGCAAGTATTGCTTTGGCTCTCTCTGATACTTTGAAATCTTCTGGTACTTTTTGAACATCATCTACTTTGGCTTCTGATTGTCTTTCGGTTATCTTTTTTAATGTCTTATTTCCATAAGGAGAAGATAGGGATGATAGTTCTGTCTTGGTTTTAGGTTTCTTGGGTGGTAGTGTTTTAGGTGAAATTTCATCTGATATACGTTGTTCTTTAACTTTAGGTTTAACTTTAACTAACGTCTCTTGAATTACTTTTGGTTTTTTCCAGATTGTTGTTATTTTTTTTCCAGAACCTTGAAGGTCTACTGGCATAATTAATCCAACATTTTTCCCTTTACTCTTAACAACTATAGGTTTCTTGGGTTCAACTGCCATGAAAGTAGCATTAGGATATTTCTTATTAAAATAATCATAATACTTTCTTTGCATTGAAACATTTATTCCATCACCCTCAAGCCTTACAAATTCTAATTCTTCATCCGTTTGAACTTCTACTATTTCAACCTTTTTTAAATCTTCTTCTTTAGGGATTATAGCTTCCACACCTTCTTGTTTAGGGGCATCTTTAATCTTAGGAATATCAATATTACTATTAAATTCTAAAATAAAACTATCAGTTACATATGGTTTTCCGTCAAACTTACCTACGGAAAAATTACTTTTATCATAGACACGTTTAACAGGAACAGCTCTTGCTGGTTTATATGGCTCGAATGTTGGCTGTGATAGTTCGCTCTCTGGTGTGATTTTTACATCTTCAATAACAGTATCTAATTTACCTTCAATTTCATTTATTTTTCTTATAACATCTTCACCTTTTTTTATAGCCCTATTAACTTTTTGTATTAAATTTTTACTTCCAGAGTCTTGAGCTAGTTTTTTAGTTGTCTCAATAAGATGAGTATCTATCTTAGAATCAATAGGGTTTTCTATTGCAGTAATTGCACTATCAACTTGTTTAGTTATTTCAGTTTTACTTAATGGAATACTAGATGATTCTGGTACCACATTCACTTTAGTATTTGTAATTTCTGTCGGCTTAATTGTTCGAGAAATCAAAGGTACCACCATATTATTAGGTGCTTTATTAACATCTGCCTTGAACTTCTTCATAAAGGTCTCTAGGTGAGAAGGTTT
>Ga0098047_10001133_pt1 | contig 10949 bp, 10 predicted proteins | sample 12_taG_FD_92585 | JGI IMG/M metagenome (GOLD analysis project Ga0098047, IMG submission 92585) | Marine viral communities from the Subarctic Pacific Ocean - 12_ETSP_OMZ_AT15267 metaG | ecosystem: Environmental > Aquatic > Marine > Oceanic | place: Subarctic Pacific Ocean | collected 2015-01-16 | reverse complement strand
TTCCACCGGTAACATCATGAGTAATACAAGGTTCTTAAGAAACAAAGACCTTATTGACCAACGACAGTTAGATACAGTAGCTGTCGTTGGAGCAGGGGGGATAGGTTCAGCAGTAATACAATTATTAGCTATAATGGGATTTAAAGATATATATATTTATGATCCTGATTTTATGGAGCATCATAATTTATCTACCACATTGTATCCAGCATCAGCGATAGGTAAAAGAAAAGTACAAGCTGCTAAATCAATGGCATTATCATATAATCCTGCTATAAATATAATTGAACATCCTATGAAGTTTGATAATGATACACCGATTTGTAAAAAGATGATAGTTTGTATAGATAATATGGAAGATAGATTAGCAATGTATGATCGCTGGAGAATGTGTGATAATGGTCTTATGTTGGGTAATAAATATAGTGCAGGATTTTTCATAGATGGAAGAATGGATGCATTAGCATTTGAAGTGGTCACGATGACAGCAAGAGATGTTCCTGTTGACTATTATGACCATTGGACTTCCAGTGCGAATATAGAGGATGCACCTTGTACTATGAAACATACTATCTTTACAGCTAATCTTGTAGCCGGTATGATTGTTAATCAGATATTTTGTTTATCTGGTAATAGAGGATATTATCAATATCTATGGATGGATTTATTAACAAACAACATTAAAAAAGAAGGATTTAAAATAAATTCAATAGAAAAATACATAAAAAGTTCGTATATTCCACTAACCTTAACCGAGGAGAAATAACAATGACAGACGAGAGAGAGACCATTAGCTCTATAATGGACTATTTGGGACAGATGTCATCCCACTTACTAGAAATAACTCAAACTATATCCCTCTTTGGGAACATTCTCAGGAGATTAGAGAATGAGTTATCTAATAGCCCCTACCTCGCAACCGAACCAAAAGAAGCTGACGAAATTGAGAAGTTAGAGGCTCTCAAAGAGTTAGCAGGGAGGACAGCATGAATGGAAATTCAATAACTGATTTTGCTAAGTTTGTAGGACCGATTAAAACTATAGATATACATGGCAAACCATATGTCACAGTTCCAGAACGTGTAAGAGTATTTCACAACTTACATCAAAATGGTAGTATAACAGCGGAATTAGTATATGCAGAAGGTGGTATTTATATTATGAAAGCCACTGTTATTCCTGAAATGGAAAATCCTGATAGATGTTTTACTGGCTATGCAAAGGAAGATGAATCAAAGAGTCAAATTAATAAAACCAGTGCTATAGAGAACTGTGAAACTTCGGCAGTCGGTAGAGCTTTGGGCTTTGCTGGACTAGGTAGTGAAGACAGTATTGCATCAGCCGAAGAAGTACAGAATGCAATACATCAACAAGGACCACAGGATAAACACCTGTCATCCATAAGAGAGGAAGGTAAATAATGCCTTATAGACCAGACGATAAACAATCCTTTAAAAATGGTGCAACGCCACCATGGTTAGGATTTCAGAATGCTAAAATACTGTCATTCACAGATGAATCCAGTAAGTTTGAATGGGCAGATGTATATCTTATCATTGAATTACAGACTGCAGGAAGTGAATATCCGGTAAAAATGCGTCTTAGTGGTTCATTTGAACGAGATACTGATGGTAGCCTGATGAATAATCCCTTGCTAAAGAAGTTTTATAGTGTTGCTGATGCTATAGGATTCGGTGGTGGATTTGATATGAATGGCAATTGGGTATCAAAAGTAGATGAATCAATTGATAATATTGCATCATTCTTAAATAATAACTATACAGATAATACTGGTGCTGAAATTTATCCGTATACTATTTATGTCTATAAAAAGAAAGTTCTGGATAAGACTACTAATGAAGAAAAAGTCTGGACAGAAGTAGTTCAAAGAATGGCTAAATCTGAAGATAGAAAACAAATGAAATCTCTAAATAGCTATGTCCAATGGGCTAAAGATAATGACATTATAAAAGAACATATAGAAGAGCCAGAACCAGAACCTTGGGATGAAACATCAACACCAACAAGTTCAGCTCCAACGGTATCATTGAAGACCGGTTATAAGGCAAATTAATGTTTGTCGAGTTGGCACTCAGGAGTCCTGCATCAAGGGGTTCCTTAGTAGACCTCGATAAATTAGAAAAAGCAGTAACGGTACATGGGAAAAATATTCCTGTGTACCGTTCTGTCTATCTTTATGATAAAGATGGTTATGAATATGTAAATAAAAATAAAAGTGTTAGGGGATATATGGGATGGAGAGGAATAGATTATTTACCCATTGACATTGATAAAGTTAAAGATAAAAATCCTCTCATATCAGGTAAGAAAACAATAGCTAAAGCAAAAATAGTAAATCAAAAATTATTAGGATTAGGATTGAAGGATGATTCCTATTGTATATTTTTTAGTGGAACAGGATTTCATTTCTTATTACCCAGCTCATTATTCGGATTTGAAAATCATGAGGGTAATGATTTGCCTTATATTGTTAAATCAACAATGAAAAAATTATTACCAGAAGCTGATATGTCAATCTATTCAAGGTCAGCTTTATATAGATGTGCTGCTACCAAGAACTATAAAACACAATTATATAAAACATACATTACATCAGAACAATTAGAGGAATTACCATATACAACAATAGCAGCAAAAGGAAGAAAGTGGGATGTTAATGACTTCCATACATTCCCATCAGAAGAACAATCTGGATATTTAGAAAGCTATGTAACATTTGATTCACCCAGCGTTAAAGCATTCTTTAAAACCAGTAGTCATACAAATGTTGTACCTTGTATTCAAGATATGTACAATAACCCACCAGCTGAAGGGAATCGACATAATACTTTAATGAGGATTGTTTCTCATTTTAGGAGAAATGGTATTCCTATAGATGCTACGATAGCAGCAATGGAAGAATGGAACAAAGGTGAAGATAGGATCAAGGATTCTGAACTCCTTTCATCTATTAACGATGTATATACAAAAGGTTATCAATATGGTTGCATGGACAGTATGATGATGACCTATTGTCAATCTCATTGTATTTACTTTAAGAGAAAGGATTACCTTATGAACATATTAAACGTAGACGATTTGCAAGTAATGCTAAATAAAAGAATGAAGAGAGATTTTTCTGGTGTCAGTATTAATTTATCAAAACTTTATGGATTGGTAGGAGTAGACTCAGTTATATATCCGGGAGAGTTAGTTACTATTGTAGGACCAACAGGTACCAACAAAACTACTCTTGCTCAGAATATTGCATTAGCATATAATGCTATAGAAGATAAGATAGAAAAAGAACTACAAATTCCAACATTGTATTTATCATTAGAGTTAGCACCGTGGTTAATGCATAGAAGAAATATACAAATTGTTTCTGATACAGAAACAGAACTTATACAAAAAGGAGATACTAGTAGAACCTTATATGATATACATAGAGAAGAAATTGATCACATTCAAATACAAACTGTGAGTCCAACTGTAGAAAAAATTAGAGAACAGATAAGGAAAACATCTCCAGCCTGTATAGTAATAGATTATATAGATTTAATAGAACCACCAAATTACACGAGAGGTGAATATGAATCTATAAGGCATATATCCCACGCATTAAGTAACTTAGCAGTCAATTATGATATGATTATTATACAGTTGAGTCAGACGTCAAGAGAATATTCTAGAGCGGGAACATTAGACCTCTACGCAGGCAAAGGAAGTGGAGCCATAGAGAATGCCTCAAGAAAGTTGCTTGTGTTAGAAGGCGAAGCAAAGGAACGAAAAAGGAGGCTAAAAATGGTGAAAAGTACAGATGGAGAACTCTGGTCAGTTGATTTAAAATTTCACGATTCATTTAGATTGAAAAGAATATGAAAAAACGACCAAGAGATATAGTCAAATTATTCATAGATATTATTCTATGGAAGAATTACAAAATAAGTCGATGGGGTATAGATATTTTTCTAATATCTCTCTTTAGACTTTCCCTAGAATTTGAAAAAAATTCAAAATGGTATTGTATAAAAATTTCATTGGCGTTCTGGAAACTTTCTGGAACATTCCAATTCATTCTAGAGAAGCCATATAGGTGATAGCAGTAACGAAATCGGGACGTGGGGACGATAGTCAATCCCCACGAACCCGATTTTTTAGTAACGATGAAATACGATCAGAGTGCTTTTAGAGAGAAATTAGTAAGTATTCACGGTAGACAATGGCATAAAGCTTGGCTTAGATTGTCACGTAAAGCATCAGCTTTGAAACAAGCTCTAAGAAAAAGGTCGAAGATGCATCAGGTGCTCTTTGAAATAGAGCTTGAAGACATAAAGAAGATGTTTTACGATGCCTATGGTGAGTCATGTAAATACTGTGACAGAATATTGAATGTCTCAACAATGGTATGCGATCATATAATTCCGTTATCTAAAGATGGAGAATCAACACCAAAGAATCTACAGATCATATGCAAACAGTGCAATACACGGAAGGGACCATTAAAAGAAAAAGACTTTTGCCTTATATTAGCTTGGGTAAAAGAACAGACAAAAGAAGTTCAAAGCTATATACTAAAAAAATTAGCCAAAGGAGGTAAATATTGAGCAATATAATTAAAGTTCCTTTTAAAGGATGGATGATAAACAATGCAAAAGAAAAATCAGAAAATTTGGGAGCAATAAATAATTCTATTCTAAAAGGAAAAGGAAACTTTGCCGGATATCTTGGTGAAGAAATTGTAGCCCATTATATTAAAGCTGATATAGTTAGTAATTCTGAATATAATCACGATCTCCTAAAAAATAATCAGAGAATAGAAGTTAAAACTAAACGTAGAACAGTAGAACCGCAAGATCATTACGATGCAAGCGTTGCCTATACGAGTAGACACCAAAGTCCAGATTTATATATATTTACGAGTATTCAATTTAAGAATGGTACTCCTATCAAAGCATGGATATGCGGTAAAAAAGAACCAAAAGAATACTTTAAAAGAGCTACATTCCATGCAAAAGGAGACATAGACCCTTCCAATCAATGGAAAGTGTCCACAGATTGCTACAACCTACCATACGAGGAATTAGACCCCGTAAAAGGAGAAACACAATGAAGGAAATAAAAGAATCTTGTCCTAAATGTGGCAAGAACCTTATAGAAGCAGAAATTAAAAATGGTACCGACAATTCTTTACCTGCTGTAATGTGTGAAGAAGAGTGTGGATTTGTAGATAATTTAATTGAAGAAGGACAATATCTTTACACCCTGCTTGGTTGGGATGTAGATGTAGACGAAAATGGTCCATTCATAGTAAACAAGGAGGCAACATGGCAAAAAAGTTAACACATGGATATGTAAAAGGTAAAACCTATTATAAAAATGAATCTGAAGACCAGAGATTACGAATGGGTGGTAGTTCTTGGACAATTTCTCTTAAAGATATTGAAGAAGAAGACATAGAAAAAATACAGTATAGAACCGATGAACATATCTATAAAATTGATTATAAACATGCATGCAATGTTGGTTGGGAAGCTACTTTCAAAGATGAAAAGAAATTAATTGTTCCAGTAAAAAATTGGACAATTATAACATTGAAACAAGAAGATGAACCATTACCAGCTGAAGCATATGATCCACCATTATTAAATACAATAGCAGGAAATGTTATTAATAATAAAAAACCTTTCATACAGAGATTGCAAGGACAACTAAAAGATGCAGAACATATTATAAAAGCAACTCTTATACGCAAAGAATATGTTACTCCGACATACTTAGCCAAAATGTCTGAAGAATATGCTGAAAAATATAGCTTGGAGATATAGTCATGCACAAATTAGCACTAAAATCAGATAATATCAAAAAGGTAAGAGTCTCAGAGAAAGAACATACTCTTATGATAGAATTATTATATGATGAAATACGAATACTAGTACAAGAATGCAATGACGCAACTATACCAGAAGAGAAAGACTTTTATGGTAAAGAAAAATCACTGGCTATATTACTACTGAGAAAAATACTACCTGATGAACCCGGTGGAGCTATGAATAGAGCTAAACGTATAATTAATAATTCGGAGAGTAGATTATTTGATACAAAGAATCAAGTAAAACCATTTAATACCTTAAACAATGATCCTATAAACAATGCAATTCGTAAAGACGCACCTGATTTATCTACAGATGAAGAAATGCAAAAAGCAATAAAGAGAGAAACAAGTAGTAGAATGGGACAGGCAGGCTGTCGAGGAGGTGAATGTGATTAAAGAAAAGATACCTCGAACATCTAAAGTTGCTAAAAAATCTTGTTCAAATTATACTAGAGATGATGAATGTGCAGGCTTTATGTTTCATTTTAATAAAGAATTAGGAGCGTTAGTAACATTTGTTGATCCAGTTTTTGCAGGTGAACCTTGTGCTGTAAAGGATGGCTGTGACTTTTTTGAGGATGTTGTTGTTCAAGGAATAACAGAGAGGTAAAACTCTTTGTTATTCTTTTTTTTTAAAAGGTATTATTATAGGAAGGGCTAATTAGCCTCCCGGCTTTAAACGCTCCTGCTCCTGCATAGCTTTAAAATATTTCCCAAACTGCATATAAGGTATACCGGTAGTTTTCTCTACTGTTCTCATCGGATTTTCTATAATCCCACCGGGTCCTACGACATCTCTCATTAACCTACCAAATGGAAACATAGTCCATATATAATAGTCAGCTAACCTACTGTAATCGTCCGTTACCATGGCTTTAAACATGGGAGGTAACAATCGCAAAGCAGGAGGAGTAATTATTTGCAAAGGTTGAAATGGATAAGGATAAGCACCAAAGAATGCACGTTCCCGCTCTTTATCGTCACCAAACATCAGGTCAGCTGTGTCTTGGAACCAGTTCCATGGTGCCGGTAAGGCATTCTCAAAGATAGAATACATGAATATATTACTTAGTCCTAACATAAACATATCAGCAATAGCTAATCGTTTAAACGCCTCAAACTGTTGCGTACCTTCTTTCCATCCATAGATATGAGCTTGCTCTACAATCTGCCTTCTAAATCTAACGGAGTTCCATGCCCAGATTTGGAAACGTGTCATTACTTTCCCAAGTTGACTATTAGCAAAAGCAGGTCTATAAGGTGCACTATACAAGAACTGAGTAGCCTTAACGCCCTTCTTAGCCATCTCTATCAAGGTTTGGTTATCAAACTCAGGAGTAAGATTACCAAACTTTTCTCTTGCTTGGAGATAGTGAGCCATGAATGCATCCCTTCTCAAGAACCTCTCCGGCACCCGCATAAACGATGCAGCTTTATTAAATGCACTCTCCGTGATTCCATGTTTCTGTGCAATCCGATATAAATTCCTATCCGGTAAGTTCGGGTCCTTCTTAATAGCACCTATTGCCTCACGAACAGCTTTTTGCATATTGGCACTTTTAATATTGGGATTCATATCAGCTTCAAAGATTAAGAACTCTTCTATTATACCAAGACTTTTAACCCAATCGTTTACATCTTCCATGCTTTTCCAATTCTTATTCACATGGAGTCTCAAATATTTTATACTCTTTGCATTCTTATAATGCTCCCAGCCGGTACTAATCAAAGTATGTACACTACCACCATAAAGGTTAGCAACGGTACTCTTAGGATGAGCAAGTAACGTAGCCAGCTGATACTTAGCTTCCATCTGTCCCAACTTTTTCAAGGTATTGAAGTCCACATCCTTCAAAGTTTTTAAATCTTCATCTGTTAAAGAACCGGTAATTGGTATCCCAGCTAATTTTTGCACACCTTTTCTTAGTCCCAGCATTTCCCTAGCCTTATTAAGTCTGCGAGCTACCATATTATCAGCAAACCAAGCATAAGCAGTACCTTTTATATTCATCTGTGGATTATCTAGGACATACTTGGGTATATTAGTAGGATTCCCACCAGCCTGTTCATGATAGAGGTAAAGAAACTCAGACCATAGATCAGTCAACTCTCTTCCTAATCTTTTAGTAGGAGCTTTTTTACTTGTTTTAAATTGATATATTTTATCTCTACCTGCTACATCTGCTACCTGCTGATGAAAAGTATTAATAACATTTTTTACATATCTTTCATAAGCATCAGGTGAGACAATCCATCCTTCTTGATGAGAATCTCGACTAAACTGACTAGTAACTTTTCTATTCTTATTAAATCTCTTAAAACCATTGACCATGACATCTCTTTTGTCATTTGCGAGACCATGCAATACCTCCGCAACATCTTTCCAACTCTCTTCTAATTGAGTTCCTTTAACAAAATCACCCTCCAATTGCCTATGTCTTAATATGGCAGATTGGATCAGTCTTTGTCTTTCTTTTGAATGCTTTGACAGATCAGGGTCAACACTTAAATGCTCAATATATTTCAATAGTCCTTTCGCTGCCAATTTTCTTTCATAGGAAATATGAGGGAAATAAACATTAAAGCTATACCCACCAGTATCTTTTATATCTTCTTTAACAGATTTTAAGCTACCTAAAAAGTTTATATTCCCCTCACGACCAGCCTCACTTGTATAAGCCCCATGCATTTCATGTAGCTGCATATATCTAACAATTCTATTTAAATTATCCATCCCCAGCTCTAAAGGTATCTTATTATCTTGAGCATTCTTTAAAAACTTCTTACGCATCCTTCTTAATACCTTTAAATGGTCCTTTACAATCTGAGATACTTGAGCATCAGTTAGGTCTCCAATATCTTTATATAAACGCTCTCCTCCTTTTGTAAAATGAGACAATTCTAAATCAATGAAATCAAGCTTTTCTAATTCTACCATGATATCATCTAAATATTTTTTTGAAATTTTGCCATCGCCCACGTGCCACGTATGCAATTTAGCATTTTCTATTTCTAATTTTCTTGCAATCTCATTTGCTAATTGGCTTCCTTTAACTTTCCTTCCTCCAATAACATATTCTTTATTCTTTACTATATGCCAATCATTCTCTGTTATAGCTCTTTCTAAAGCTTCTCTATAGACACGTTCTAAGAATGCTTTTTCTTTTGGAGAATCAAATAATCCTTCTAAACTCCGTTTCTCTAAATTCTCTTTTACTACACCGGAAAAAGGAATCTCGGACAGATCGTCTTCAAGTCGTACTTTTCCAAAAGACTCCATCATCCTACCAGCCATCTCAAATATCTTATATCCATCTTCTAAAATAAATATCTCACTAAGTTCCTTCTGAAATTCTACTCTATATTCATCCTGTTCCTTAAGGATTAACATTTGAGCATTACCATGCAAGTCCCTTAATTCATTTACAATCTGAGTTGGTTGTAAAATGTTACCCATTATAGGATCACCACGTTTATTCTTAAAGAGAGCTTTTCTTTTTATAAAATCTATATCATGTCTCATTAGCAGCTTGTTATTAGCTTCTGGAAAATTATAGTATATACGCTTGGGTAACTGGTCAGCTTTACTCTTAGAAAAGAAATCCAAAACGGTATTAATAAATCCTTTATCCCTGATATTTTTGAACCAGTTATCTAGAACTCTTAAATCACGTGATGTCATAGCATTAACATCTTTATGTAAGACTCCTCTTACTATCTGATTAAAATACTTACCCATTATGGGTGTATCTCCAAAGTAGTATTCTATATGATCTATTATACTATTAATAACCTTCCCTTCTTCCTTACTCACCTTCCCAGTTTTCAATCCCTCAAAAGGAGCTATCTCATCAATGTATTTATTACTCTCTACAGACTTCGAATTAGTATTTAAATGAGACCCAGTTACTGTTAAACCATCTGCCGTCGGAATCAGTCTAGGCTCTTCAAGATTCTCAGCATATTCTTTTGCACCTTTTATCTCTTCAGGAGTCAACGTATCATCAACTTTATCAAATACTTTACTGTATTCTTTAAAGTATTCCTTTATACTGTTATCTGAAACAGCAGATGAAGAAAACCCGATTTTAACCAAAGAAGTTTTATGTCCAGTATCAATCTTATCTTTAGAAGACATTACTTCCTCTGGATTAATAGTACCTGCTGCAGCTTGAAGCATAGACTGCTGCTTAGATTCCTTTCTATTTAATGTGCCAAGCATAAAATGATCAAATAGTTTTTTTTGTTCATTAGACTTTAATCCATCACGATAATCTTGCATTTCTCGATCTAATTCAGCTCTAGGAATAATTTTAGAGGTCTCTTTGGAATCAGCTAGATTTTGTTGCTGCTCAAACAATGTATCTTTATATCCGATTTGTCCACGCAAAGGTTCTTTTCCATCATTAATTGCTGCCTGCAATTTGAATCGTTCCGTTTTCTTCCAAATAGAATTAATAACTCTTTTATCTTTTACTTTTCTCGCCCAATGATCTAGCAATTTAATAGATGTAATATCAGACAAATCATTAACAAATAAATCTTCCGCAGCTTTAATATAATCGTTCAACCATAATGCCCTTTTAGCAGGGATTTTTTTATCTTCCATGTATTCAGGTGACTTTCCATAATAATGATCCATTAAATCTATGTCCCATCTTTTCGGATCAAGCTGCCGTTCATACCCATATTTCTCAAACAAATGATTTGTAATTACTTTATTAATTACTTCTCCATCTGGTACCCATAAACTTCCTCTATCTAATTTGTCTCTAAGCCAATCAAATTTTTGCCCGGGCTTTACAAGATCATTATGATCATTATAAAGTTTTTTAACAGCCTCCTCTAGACCATTCTCTCCTTCTTCACGCTTTAACCTTCTAAAAATACTTTCACTAAAATCTATATCTTTCATATCATTAGCAATTAAAGCTAGATATGAATTTCTTTCTGCACCGACAAATCCCGGTTGGTGTAAAAACCCTTTCAAATCTGTATCATATCTTTTCCTATGGGCACTATACAATTCTTCTTGAGCCTTCTGTATCTCATAAGCATAATATCTTCTATTCTG
>Ga0098047_10001132_pt1 | contig 10950 bp, 2 predicted proteins | sample 12_taG_FD_92585 | JGI IMG/M metagenome (GOLD analysis project Ga0098047, IMG submission 92585) | Marine viral communities from the Subarctic Pacific Ocean - 12_ETSP_OMZ_AT15267 metaG | ecosystem: Environmental > Aquatic > Marine > Oceanic | place: Subarctic Pacific Ocean | collected 2015-01-16 | reverse complement strand
CGGTGATGAATAAAGATAAACACACTAAAGACCAATCGCCAAGTGTCATCATCAGTACTACAGTTCCAAGAAGATATACTGTTTTTTCACGCGCAGGAAAAACATTTTTAAAATTTGGTTATGGGTCAGAATCTTCATTAAAAAATGATAACGTAACTCACCCATCTAATGTAATATTAAAAATGCATGGTCGTGATTACGATAGTGATACATCTTTTGATCCTTCTAAGCTTCTTGAAACTGATAAATTTGGAGTTGCTCCATCTAATACAATATTGACTATAACCTATAGAGCGAATACTACTGAAAATTCTAATGTATCTTCTAGACAACTGAAGACCATTTCAGATCCGGTATATGTGTGGCCCTCCGGAGCAACAGACACTTCAAAAATTGATCTTGTTAAAAATGGATTGGAATGCACTAACGAAACGCCGATTACTGGTGACGTCTCAGCACCAACTGTTTCTGAGTTAAGACAGCGGATTAACGACACCTTCGCTACACAGAATAGAGCAGTCACAGCTGATGACTTTGCTGCTATGGTCTATAGAATGCCGGCAAAATATGGAAGAATTAAAAGGGCTAAATTGATTAGAGACCATGATTCCTTCAAAAGAAACTTGAATTTATATGTGCTTGGCGAGGATATAAAAGGTAATTTAGCCACTGCGAATAGTGTACTTAAAAATAACTTAAAGGTATGGATAAACAACTACAAGATGATCAATGATACAATTGACATTTTAGATCCAAGAATTATAAATATTGGTATTAATTTTACGGCAGTTGTGAATTATGATCAAGATAAGTTCGAGGCACTTCAGGCTGGGATATCGATTATCGAAGAGATGTTTGCTGAAAAATTGGATATAGGACAACCAATTTATATAGTGGACATTTATAATCAACTTAATAACTTAGAAGAAATAGTTGATGTTGTCGGCGTTGAAATAATTGACAAAGTTGGGGGTAACTATTCTGATGAAGCTATAGACTTAAAGCATCACACTTCAGCCGATGGCAGAATCCTATATACACCTGAAAATGCTGTTTATGAATTAAAACTCCCTAACATTGATATTAAGGGCACGATTAAATAATGGGTATTAAAAAATATATTGCAGATAAAGATAACACGATAACAAACGCTTACGGGTCGGATTTGTTGACTAGGTCAACCGGTTCAAACATGGGCGCCTCAGATATATTAGAAGTCTTTTCCTTATATGGGCAAGGTGGATATTCTACTTCTTCTGTGGAGTTGTCTAGAGCTTTGGTGGGCTTTCCAGTTAGTACTATTTCTGCAGATAGAACAGCTGGAACAATTCCTGTATCTGGTAGCGTTAGTTTTTATTTGAGGATGTACAACGCGCGCCATGGCGAACAGCTGCCTAGAGATCTCATACTTAATGTTTTGGCCGTATCTCAATCATGGGAAGAAGGCACTGGTTTGGATATGGAAGGCTATACCGATAAAACAAAAGATGCTATTGCAGGATCAAATTGGAAAAATGCCTCTAGTACTATTGCTAAAGCTACGTTAACAGACGCGATTGATGTATCTGGCGTCGCACAGAATGATGCGTTTACAATGACGGTACCGTCTGTCGCCGGCGGCGACGGTGTGGCCCACCAGTTCGTGTTTGATAATCACACTGACATCACCAACCTCACTGATACAACTGGTTTTGGTATCAATATCCAGCATGCCTCTGACGATGCTGCGATCGCAACTGTTCTTGTTAAGGCCATAAACGGATATTCCGATGCGCTTTACCAATACGGAGGCGCCGCACTCGACGCTGAATCCACACTAGCGGCCGGGACAATGGGCGTCACGGCGTCAATCGGAAGTACTACTTCTAAGGTTACTTTAACTATGGTCACGGCTGGATCCGCTGGAAACGTAGCAAACGTCCTCTCGGCGGACACCAACTTTGCTGAAGGATCCAAGCTGCTTGTAACAGCCTTCACCGACGGAGATGGCCCATGGGCTAATATTGGCGGTCACTATCATACCTCAACTTATATCGCCGGCGAGACTATGCCAAGTTACACCTCTACTTTTGCTGAGGGAGACGAAGATATGCTAGTCGATGTTACCGCTGCGGTAGAAGAGTGGATTGCTGAGAAGCAAGAGAATTATGGCTTCGGGGTTTTTGTAACATCAAGCCAGGAAGCTCATGTAACCGCTTCCGACAGCTATGTCTTGGCCAACACCAGTGGCCAAAAAACAAGTTATTACACGAAGAGATTTTTCTCAAGAACAAGTGAATTTTTCTTTAAAAAGCCAGCAATTGAAGCACGTTGGGACTCCAGAAAAATGGATAATCGCGGTAATTTCTATTATAGTAGTTCATTAGCTCCTGCGCAAGATAATTTAAATACTTTGTATCTGTATAACTATGTCAGAGGTCAGTTGGTTAATATACCTGCTATAGGAACAGGAAAAATACTTTTAAGTATTTATTCTGGATCGAGCGATGATACAGCTCCTTCAGGCTCGAAGCTGCAGCCAAGTAGAGCCGACGCCGCATCCGGAAATGGTTTTACAGGAGACACAACAAATTTAAATATTACTGGTGGATATGTCTCAACTGGTGTTTATTCGGCTTCTTTCGCTTTTACTGGATCAACTTCTTTAAAAACTATTTATGATGTGTGGCACAGTGGGACAATTGAGTATTCCACCGGCTCAATCAAGCCGCTAACGCTATCCACTCCTAGTTGGAATCAATACTCTCAATATACATCAAAAATAACTAATTTAAAACCAAAATATTCCAAAGAAGAAAAGGCTAGATTCAGAGCTGCTGCAAGGCCGAGAAATTTCAGCCCAACTATTTACACGGTTGCTAAGAGTGAGATAGAGAGTACAATTATACAAAGTGCTTCATATGAAATAATCAGAATGATTGATAACGCTACTATGATTGACCATTCGACTGGTAGCACCACATATCACACCTTCTTATCATATGATAAATCGGGTAGTTATTTTGATCTAGATATGACTTTATTAGAACCTGGCTACCTCTACGGTATAAAATTGGCTTATTATATTTCTGAAGGTTGGAGAGAGCAAGAAGAAGTATTCAAATTTAGAGTCGAGGATAATTAAATATATAAAGTTGGGTTAATTCATGAGCATAAAAGACTTATTCGACAAAGGTCATTCTCTTAAATTTCTAAAAGATAAAAGTCAAGATAGTATGAGGGAAGACATTGAGTCTCCTAGGTACCTCGACGCTTATAACATAAAGAGAAATCGATTTATACCAGATGTTGATTTCACTACCGCTTCAAATTTCGCTAGATTTGGATTAGCTGAACTTTATTATGAAAATTCTATTAAGAGAATTTATGAAACTTATCCCTATGACGGCTCTTTGGCAGAGAAGACAGAATGGGAGAATGATAGTACTTACTTAGATCTTTATATTTTCGAAAATGAGTACCCTAGAACGAACGGCCATGTTGTTATCAACGGGACTACACATACATACACTGGCTCTCCAGCTAGTAACACGTATAGCAGTAGCTTGCCTGAATACATTTATTTTAAAGGTGGCCCCCATCCCGATCCCAATGGTGATTTCAAAAATGAATTTTCTGCAGGACCATCCAAGAAAGGTACCTCAAAGGCGAATATTTACCACACCGGAAGCCAGAGAGCAAATAATTTAGAAATTGACATGGACAAGGGAGTCACTGTCGAATTTTGGATGAAGAAAGATGGCTGGGCTTCTACCGATAGCAGTGAAATATATGAGTATATATTTAATGTCGTTGCCTCGGGGTCAACAGGCAGCGATTATGCTAATTTTAGAGTGGGTTTGAGGGGTGACCAGCCCACAAATATGAATTTTAATATTGAATCTGGCTCTGGACCCACTTCAATAAGTTTTAATTTAGATACAGGACTAGATGAAATTGCTGATAGTAGTTGGCACCACTATGCGTTTACTGCAAAATCGCAAGGTGGGGACACTGTTTGCAACTTATATGTTGACGGAGAACATATAAAAAGAGATACAGACGGCGACACGATAAACTTAGTGACTGGTACTATGGTCGCAGCCCTAGGCGCCCTCGCAGGCCCGAGAGGCACCAGTTTAAGTGTTGCCGGCCGAGGTTGGGGCAACATAGTCTCTGCCTCCTTCGACGAATTTCGATATTGGAAAACTGTTAGAACAGGGCAGCAGATTGGCAGATATTACCGCGCGCCCGTGGACGGCGGCACAAATACAGACAACATAAAGTACGATGATATTTCGAACAAGGTGGATCTAGGTGTATATTTTAAATTTAATGAGGGGATAACTGGAATTTCCACAACAGATAAAACTGTTTTAGATTATTCTGGCCGGATTTCAAACGGCGAATTCATTAATTACGGATCCTCAGCTCGTTCAACCGTGTCGGCCATAGTTGAAGCCGGCGCCGCATCAAAAGAGTTTAAAGACCCTGTGTTATATGCAACTCATCCTAGTGTTGACAGCTTGTTGTCTAGTAAGAAAATATCCGGATCAGCTCATGACCATGAAAATTTCGCATCAATTTATAAAAGTATGCCGGCATGGATCCTCGACCAAGATGATGCTGAATCAGGACATTTAAAGCATTTTTGTCAAATAATGGCAAGTTATTTCGATGATCTCTATCTTCAGATTGAAAAAGTGCCGAGATTAAAAGATATTAATTATCCATCTGACAACGATTATGAAAAGCCTCTGCCATTTGCGGATAGATTACTGGCCGGAAGAGGCTACGCTGCCCCAGAATTATTTGCAGATGCTTCTTTGCTGGAAAAATACCTTGACCGCGCAGAGAAAAAGCTCTTTGAGAAGAAGTTGTATGAAGTAAAAAACACTATCTATCAAAATATATATAATAATTTAGCCTACATACAAAAAACAAAGGGTACCTCAAAATCAATTAGAAATTTTTTGAGGTGCTTTGGCGTTGATGAAGAACTAATAAAATTAAATATTTATGCCAGCAACGACGAATATAAATTAAAAGATAACTTCACAAACACTGCACACAAGAAAAAATATCTAGATTTTGATGATCCCGAAACTCGCCTAGCTGCTACTGGTAGATACGCCGGCGCATATTCAGCAACGGCATATCAGCACAAAGACTCAGATGATTCAAATTCAATATCTTATATTCCTGCTTCACCAGATAACATGGTCACTGGCTCGTCTCTTACCTTAGAGGCGGAAGTGTTTTTCCCAAAAAGAACTATAGCCAACGATGATAACTATTCTTTATACCCATCGACTGAAGTTTCTTTGTTCGGTTTAAATGCTGTTAGAGCATCAGATGATGATTACGCCTACGACGAAGATAACAGAATTAATTTTAATGTTATAGCTTATAAGCCAGATCAAGATAAGAGAAATATACAATTTAAAGTTGTTTCTACCGCATCAGCAAACTCTATTACTGATATTATAACACCCAACACCTATACAGCGTCTTATGACAATGAAAAATGGAATCTGGCTTTTAGACTTAGGCCAACAAATGAATTCGCTCCAATAGCTTCTGGTAGTTTGGAGCCGGCCGACAGTGGATATACTTACGAGCTATATGGTGTAAACTACCTCTCTGACGTGTTAAAGAATGAATTTACAATATCTGGCACTATGAGTACGGAAGACGGTCATACCTTCTTTACCAAACCAAAAAGAGTTTTTGCCGGCGCTTTTAGAAACCACTATACCAGCAGCGTCAGAAGATATTCAGACGTTAAGATTTCCTCAGTTAAATTTTGGTTTGATGATGTATCCGATGAGGCGATTAAGGGTCATGCTAGAGATGCCAGCAATTATGGGGCTTTATATCCTTTTAGAGACAGAAACCCTCTGCTATCATCGAGTGTACCACAAATAAAAACTCTTGCATTAAACTGGGCTATGGATAATGTCACTGGTTCTGATGATGATGGCAGATTTTTGATTAAAGATTTCACTTCAGGATCTCTTAGCAGACGCCAAGGTGCTGGATACGGAACATTATCTTCTGTGACTGAATATTCTTATACTGCCCGCGGCGACTTTTTCACTTCCGAGACAGCATATCAGAACCAAGCAGTAGATATTGAGTTTGTACAGACTGCTAAACAAAATTTACCTGAAGTGGTTAATAGCGATGATATGACCCAGATCTTGAATAAGCAAGACGATGTGGTGTTTACGAGAGATACAACATATGTGCAGCACACACTTTCAATCGAAAAGAGCATGTATCAGATTGTTTCTGATGAGATGCTCAGGATGTTCTCGACAATTACCGATTTTAATAATTTAATTGGAGAACCTGTCAATCGTTATCGTGCTAGCTATAAACAGATGAGTAAGTTGAGAGATATTTTCTTTGAAAAAGTTGAAAATGCTCCGGATTTAGAAAAATTTATTGAATATTATAAGTGGATAGATGATGCGATAACAGCAATGATCATTCAATTGGTCCCGGCTTCTTCTAATACTAGCGGGCTGTTGAGAAATATGGTCGAGAGCCATGTTTTAGAAAGAAATAAATATTGGACTAAATTTCCAACATTGTCGATGAAACCTCCACCGATTCAAGCGCCCCTGCAAGGGATTGGTACTTTACCATTTAGTACGCATGTTACTGACCAACCTGCCATCGCGGGCGATATTGACGCGATATCATATTCATCGAAAGGATACAAGTTCTTGCAGCCTCCTGTACCTCAGTCTGCCAGGCCCCAAAATAAGGGAGCTGCTTGGTGGAGAGCGAGAGCTGAGAGAGATCTCAATGAAATTTCTTCAAGCGCCCCGGGCCTAAACAATCTTAGAAATATTATTTTAAAGACATCTCAAACAATTATTTCTGCTTCGAACGAGCCAACATTAAAAGATTCTGATGGCAATAAATATGCTTCTTCGTTTTTCAAAGTTAGATCAGTTAGCCCTACCGCCCATTATCACGTTAGAAAATCTCATAATTATAAGGCCGGCTCAAATCCAAGAGTAAATAAGATACATGATTTTTATAAAAGTGTTATAAAATGGGGCAGCGATGATGATTTTATTTTTATAGACCTGGATGACGAGAATAAGTCGCGCGACATTGACGATCGAATTATACCGCCTGAGTTACATAAAAAATTATTTGTAATGAAAGCTTACAGCATGAATTCTACAAATCCGGATATGGATTCCACACCACAGTATGATGACTTTAAAAGTACTTTATTGTTGCCTTTTAGCATCTATTCTTCATCAATTAATTCTGGTTATATAGGACAATTTCAAGCTAGTTCTATTAACCTTAATTTTACAAATATGCATGACGACAAGTATGGTCCACATTCTGAGATACCTATGCAGGGTCCATTCGCTGAGAAATATGTTGGCGGTATGCAACATCGCCATATAGAAGTTGCGCAAAACCCCGGCGCTCAGATGACAAGGCCGGAGGGCTGGCACTTACAAGCATTTTTGAATTCTTCCACCACAGAGTATCTTATAAACGAGGATTTTTCTGAAGCGACAACCACTCCGACGGCCAACACCAAGATGATGGGCCCCGCTGCCGGGTCTGCTGTTGGCGACCCCGGAGAAGAAGAATATTGGAGAAATGGCGCCGGCGCAGATAATGAGTGGACTTTCCTAGAAGGCCCCGGAGCAGCATCTCCACAGACCGGCCCAACACAGGGCTTCGACGCCGGCGGCTATGCATATTGTAGAGTCTCCCCAGAGAAGGTCGGCCAAACTTTTGGTCTTGTTACTCCCCTGATCGATCTTTTAGATGTGGCAGACGACGATAGTGTGAAATTATCATTTTATTACCACATGTTTGGAACCAATGTGGGCGGTCTTAAGGTACAAGCTTGCACCAACCCCAACTTCATAACGGACGTGACCGATCTTGATGTTGGATTCTACACCGGTCCATCATCCGCATATAGCCTAAGCGCGGTAGGTACAATTTTCGGTAGTCAACAAGCATCTTCTGCTGACGGTTATCGCTTTGCCCATTACACTTTTGGTTCAGAGCATTTAGGAAAAAGGTTTTATATAAGATTTTTGTATACTGCAGGATCCTTACAACATAGTGATATAGCTATTGATCTTGTAAAAGTATATAAATCGACCGCCGGCGACGGCCCGGAACAGAATTCCTTTAAATTATTTGATCCCTCCTTCGACAACCATCACCGGCCACGCGCAGTCTGGACGAGACAGGGATATGCAAAACGACCTGTGAATATTCGTAATATTCATATGACAGGTAGTACTACTGGTTCAGGCCCAACAATAGCTGGAAATTATTTAAATAAATATGAAGTCATTAATACTGTTAGCCCGGAGGCTAACGATCCATGGTTTGTTAAGAATGCTGATAGCTTGTCTAGAGTAGATCAAGAAACAATTAATCTAGATGTTGCTAGTATTACAACAAGGCTTGGTATCGACGACGGTTTAGGCGTCCCACGCTCCGATCGAAATTTTGTCGACCCCGCAGCCGAGGACCCGGATTCTCCACTACAACTTCGCCGTGACGGAGAAACCAGTATTAACTTTACTTTATTAGATAGAACATTTTTGACTGGATCAGCTACCTCGACACCGCCGGGAATTAGAAATAGAACTAGAATAAACTCTAAGTTTAGTTCGCCGGGCGGCTTTGAAGTTATGTCGAGAGGGTTCCACGATGTCGAGCATGAAACTTACTCTGTTTATAACGCAATGCCATGGAGAAATAGCTGGGTTAGAAGGGTTTATAATTCCCATCTTCAAGCTCATATGGGTAGATATGGCGTCAGTGGACATACCCAGGGCGTGGAAGCCACAACTTATATAAAGTTTACTGGCGTTCCTAGTAACGGCGAAGTCCTGACGCTAACCGATGCACTCGGAAATATTGTGAACTTTAAAGTAGATACGAGCAGCAACGTCGCCGCAGATGGTCGTCTTCACAGCGATGGAATAAGTGTGAATATTCCTCTGTCGGGGGTCTCCTCCGCAGCCATCGCCGGGGCCATCTTGAGAGCAGTCATTAATAGTGTCACAGCATATAGTAATAATTTAAGTTTATATATTGTTTCCGACGCTGCACCCGGCGAGACTCACGACTACCAACTGCTGACTCAGGCTCACAAGACGGCCGACGGTAATACTACAGTACTTAATAATTTTACAAATACTACTATGCCTTTTGGTTCCTTTTTTAGCTCCGGCTCCGGACCCACTGCAAGAATTTATGGCTCCGAAGCGCCTGGGGTGATCCGCGCTATTGATTACGATATCACCGGGGATGCTGCAAAACACAAATATCATAGAAACAATATAGAAAGAATAGAGATGGGCCCAGCTACTGGTTCATACTATGGGTCTGGCAGCACGGGCGTAACTCTTAGCAGAGCAAACAATACTTATATTGCGGTTGGCGATCATAATTCATATTCTTTTGGTAACGCGTCGGTGGACACAGCTTTTTCTTTTAGCGCTTGGATCAATATGACTGACGCAACTACGTTTCCAATTATAACAAAGATGGGATCTAGCTCACCTTTAGAATGGTGGTTTCTAACAGCCGTCGACGATAGCTTATCTATATTAATTAATGACAACGCTAGCGGTAATTATTTGGCTTATGCAACGGAGGATGCGCTTACAAGTTATGAAGGCTCTTGGATACACGTCGCCGCAACTATACCGGCAGGCTCGGGAACAGACAGAGAGTTGAAGCTTTATGTAAACGGCGCAGCCCAGGCCACGACCAAGAGTATGGTAGGAACATATGTAGCCATGCATGCCGGCAGCAATCCTGTCCTTATAGGCGCCCTCGTCCTCAGCTCCGGCACGAACTACGCGAATGGATTTATAGACGAGGTAAGTATCTGGAACGCAGAACTTACAGCTGAGGATGTATCAGAATTGTACCATGGTGCTGCAAAAGACAGCTTAGAGCTGATCAAAGCTGGCCCGGGCGACTTATCTAGACACACAAAAGCTAGTAATTTGGTTTCTTGGTGGCATATGGGTGATGCCGGGGACACACTCTTCGGCACCACTCGCCTAAACGCCTCCAAGGATGTGAAGGGATTGAATGATGCTACATATGTAAATTCTGATTATTCCACTTTGGTTCCTGGCCCGGGCTGGAGTGAAGGATACACCCGCGTAACTGGTTCTCATCACGATAATGCTTTTGTTTCTCATATGATACCAAGAACAGATCAACAAACAAGATGGATAACAGCATCGATAATTTAGGGTATAATCTAATTATATGAAAGGATTGAGGTAAAAAATGGCTTTAAGCGGATCATTAAATTTTACAACTGCGAGCTTTGTCGGCATATTCGCTAATGGCGGAGTAATTTATTTTGGCAAGGACATCGTCAACCGCCACTACGGCGACGCCAGCGACGTATCTTATCTACCAGTAGATTTTGTTGGCTTGAATACCTGTATATATGAGCCAATCACTGCTAGCCAAAATACTTTGGGATATCCAGCAGGCGCCTTCACCGGCCAGGCGCCGGCCTTTTTGCCGCCGGACAACTTCCGCGCTACATACGCTTATAAAGGCGGCCTCGTTGCCGAATCATCCACGGCCGCCTATTCCATCGCGAATGTTCTTAATTCAATTCTTGTTAATCGCAACGGTCCTTACCAGCACCCTTCTTGGAAACAAATAAGAGGTAGTGAACATCCTGTTGCTAGAACATTGCGTTTAAATAATACAATGTCTATTGATTTAAATCAGCCGATAAAAAGAATTGATAGATACGATTTTGACACCGCCCACCCACAACCCCCAGACAGACTAAGACATAGAAAATATACGGACCAATCGAAGTGGGCCAACCTTAGACAATACTATGAGCCTAGCGTCGTAACAAACAAACCACTCCTCTATACTATAGGAGGCGCCAGAGCTAAACAGCCTTTAATGAAT
>Ga0098047_10001131_pt1 | contig 10950 bp, 7 predicted proteins | sample 12_taG_FD_92585 | JGI IMG/M metagenome (GOLD analysis project Ga0098047, IMG submission 92585) | Marine viral communities from the Subarctic Pacific Ocean - 12_ETSP_OMZ_AT15267 metaG | ecosystem: Environmental > Aquatic > Marine > Oceanic | place: Subarctic Pacific Ocean | collected 2015-01-16 | reverse complement strand
TCAGCCAGGATAGGGAGGAAAGTATCCCAAACTGAACTGGGAAACGCATGTGGCGTGACACAGGGTCACATTAGTAACCTTGTGCTAGGAAGGCAACACGCATCAGTCGAACTGATGGGCCGTATTGCAGATTACTTGGCGAGTGTGGACAAAGAGTCTTCTTATACTGCCGATTACTTGTTAGGTAATAATTCCAGTACAATAGGAACCAATGCACGTACACCAATACCATTAGGTAACGATTTTATCGTTATCCCCGAAGTGGCAGCGATACCTTGTGGCGGCTTTGAAGCCATCACATCAGAAGAGGTAAAGGAGTGGCATCTAGTGCCTAAATCATTGGTAGGATCAGCCAAGATCATCGTCAAGGCTGTTGGTGATTCGATGAGTCCCTACATCATCGAAGGTGACCTCTTGATGGTGGAAGAGATCGACGTGCTAGACGTGCAGTCGGATGACGTGGTGATCGCCGAGATTGAAGGTGAGTTCAGTTGCAAACGTATCAGCAAAGCTGAAGGTGCCATTGCTCTGCTGCCTGATAATCCGCACTACCGTCCGATCTTCATCAACGGTCAAACGGTTAGAATTGTGGGCAGAGTGGTAGGACTGCATCGTAAAGTTTAGACATAAAAAAAACCCCGGCCACGCCAATGTCCAGGGCTATCACTATGTCTCTAAAAGGTGTCAGAATTTAGATGGTGTAATTATACCATTTGAATTCTGATACTGTTATGCCATTACTAATTTCACTAATATGCCGGCTAGAGCAGTAGCACTAACTACACCGATGGCTGATAGCGTCTTGTTCGACGTTTCCAAACGCCCTATAGCCACCTGTACTGCCACCAGATTCTCTTCCACTTTGGCTAGTCGTATCGACAGATCTTTCAACTGTGCTTCGTAACCATCAGCCATTGTTTTTCTTCCTGTCATTATCAGTCTCAGAGTTATCGGACATTATCGGTTTCTGAGCTTAGGCACGGGTGCTTAAAAATTGAATTAGTACTTAGGCGAACGAGTAAATGATTCTAGCAGCCTGTCAACATCCCGATTAGCCCTAACACCTTGATTGGCTACCTGTTGCAAGGCAGACCGTTGTTGCGGGTTAGTCACTTTATCCAACATCGGATTGATAACCTGTTGCTGGAACCCAGGGGCCGTCTGCTCTTCATGCCGCCTTGCCCTTCTTAAATCCCTAGCCACTGCTACTAACTGACCTCGGTGCCGTACCCCCCAATCCACCATCTCATCAGCCCGTCTTCCACCAATCCCTGGGATAGCCCTTAATAACTCGCCCCAAAGTTTTGGCCGAGCCAACGGCGCAGTAGCCAGTGCCGCTATCATGGCAAGGATTCCCTTCTCGCCCCGTCCCATGCGAGGCCCAGTAATAGTACTCGGCCAGTCATCAGCAAACTGCGCCCCCACGATTTCTGCAAACAATGGCGTTTGAGTCTGTTCTTCCAATTTAGACATTAACTGACGACCATACTCACGATCTGATTCCAAAATGCTGAGAACTTTCTTCAAAGACTCATCTTGAGACACCTTGTTCAAAACATCAAAGCTAAGGGTTTCGTCCAACCCCTTTAACAGCCCAGTAGCTTGCTCATACTCTTTACAAAGATCGTCGTATCCATCGATCTTTCCCAACTCTTCCTTGATCGAATACCTTAACTTACTTATCGCTAACTTGGAACGTGATGGCGTACCGATAGCATCGTCTTTCATCATTTCCAATCGGTTATCCAACTGCTTCTTCAACTTATCCATTGCCTTGCCGTTAGTCAAATCATCAACCGTATAAATGACATCATCCGACTTGCCGCTGACACCATCCAGAAAGGTCTTCACCTTTTCCAAACTCATACTTAAATGCCCAGTATCAGTCTCACCCCATAAAGTTGAATCTGTATACCTCTCGTTAGCCGGCAAGTCCATGTCGAACTCAAATTTATCCTGTATCTCATCAAAGGTTTGCCTTAAACCTTCCACGCTCAACGGCTTATCAGCCAAACCTAAACTATCTAGCTTCTTGCTATACTCTCTTGCTCTCTTAGACCTCAACTCTTCTACTGCACTGGTAGTCAACTCTACCAACCCGGCAGAATCTACCCTCTCTGTGCCTCTTCGCCAAGCATCTCTGGCATCTATTATCTTATCATCAGTCGCTGCCCTGAATATCCTAGCTGTTTCACGTACTGCTATCTCACTGGTTCCTGTTGACTTGGCTATAATCACCGCTGTAGCTAACCCCACCCATTCCGGCACTTTGAAAGGCGTTAATACGGCTTGTTCTATCCATTTGGGGGTTAACACCTTACCGACTTCCTTGGCTGCACTAACTGCTGGCTTCAACTTGGCATAAGCTGCCTTACCCCCAGTAGTCAAAGCTAACTGGCCTAAATCCACCCTCTCACCAGCTTTAAGTATCCCTCGACTGACTTCGGACCCCTTCTTACCGACCTTGCCCAAAGCCCGACTCGCTTGCCCCACCTTTGTGCCAATAGCACCAACCTTACTTAACTTCTCGGCCTTACTCAACCATTTAGCCACTTGTGCGCTGCCACCAACAGCACCGCCAACACCGGTTATAAACATAGACACATCGCCCAGAAAGCCTATAGGATCATAATAAGCTGTTTCCAAAGCCGCTTCCCTCGACCCAAAATACCTATCCGTGTACATCTTCGTTACAGCATCCCACACTTCCTCACCTTTGCCCGACTCATCGCCAACAGCCTTATTCTTGACCTTTGAAGCCACACTACTGACTAAGGCACCCATACCTTGTGCCGTCTGCCAGGGGTGTCGGGCTACACCATATATATCCTTGCCAAACTGTAAAGCCGATTGCGGTACATTAGTGAGTGCGAATTGCCCTAACGACTTATCCCCAGTATCAGCCCAACTGTATCCTGAAGGACTCTCTGCCACTGGTTCAGCGGCAACTGGCGGTTGGGGCGCAACTGATGGTTCAGCAGCAACTGGCGGTTGAGGCGCAATCGGTTCCACCTCTTGCACTAAGCTGAACTCTAGGTCATACCCTTTAGATTCTAGTTGCTCAAACACCTCTTGCGGTGAATAACCTTTGTCCTTATGCAGTTCCAAGAACTGATCAAACTTCTGTCTAGTAATACCCATCTCTAGTTCCCCCAGTCAAAACTGCCAATATCGCCAGTCAAACCGCTCTGCCCCTGACTCACCCCAGAATAACCACCAGGATCATAACCGCCAGTCAATCGGTGGATTGTATCTTCAAACTGTTTTACGCTTTCTTGCGTTCTCTGTAGGAAACTCATGCCATCAACTGTTCCCGTTGTTGAACTAGCCCTCTTATGACCGTGTTCCTTGAGGTCTTTAACTAGCGAAGCGTCTTTACGAAAGTCTTCCCAATTCTTATTGCCGCCACCTTTCTCAGGCGATTCCAACCATTCATTTTTCTTCTGCTGATGCAAGGCAGTCAATTTCTCATACTTATCGATTATGCCATCATTGTCCAAATCCACCGCCCCCTCAACAGAAACCTCACCCTTGAAGTTTATCCTAGTCCCGTCAGATAAATTGAACCCTCGACCAGTAGCTAGATGTGCAAATTCCTCGCCATCAGTACCTGTCAGTTTAGCCGAGGCATCAGCCACCTGACCGTAAACGCTGATATAATGCCTCAACCTATTTAACTCACTGGCTTTCATCAGCATGGCTCCCATTCTTGCTACTGCCTCTCTGCTATTAGGCGACAAATAACCACCGTGAGACAAGTTGCCAATCTTACCAATCCATTGCTCAGTCAACCCCATATCAGCCAACAGCCTTTTATATTCCTGTTCCCTGACCACTGAACCTGGGTCTAGCATCTTTATAAAGGTGGTGGTAATAGTCTGGTCAATAGCCACATAGTTTGGCTTGTCACCGTCACGTTTAGCCCTTTCCGTCTCATCCCCAGCCATCTGAAGGGCTGTGCGTAAGCTCTGGTAATTAGTAGCTATATCTATATGATTTCTGATAGTTCTATTACTTGATTGCAAGTAGCTACGCCCCTGCATCATAGCCATACTAACTGCTGACCCAGCAGATTCACGATCAAGCATCCGGCCATCAGGGGTCATCAATTTTACAACCTCATACCCACCCTTCTTGCGGGGATCAGCCTCATCGGTCAGAATAGCTAGGCCATTTTTCACATCAAACTGAATACGAGGGTCAGAGGGGGTTAAACCCTGCAAGTCTTCCCGTCTAGCCGAAGCACCCACACTATACAGCTTCCGTTCTTCGATAGAGACAATAGGATTTTGGGCCTCTAAGTTCTGCGCCTTCTCAGCCGCTGCTTTGTCTTTATCATACAAGTAACCATCCTGCCTCAATGTATCTGCTATGTATTGGCCCCTATCCCCTGGCTTGACATTTCCCAGGTTAAGTTCCATCTCAAAAGCACGTTCAGCGTCAAGATGGGCTTTCTGGAATGGACTCAGCGTTGCCGTACCATCAGCCTTTTTCTCTCTAAGAGCCAAGTCTCGCTCTTCCATATTCCGTTGTCTTTCTATCTCAATTGGATCTAACTTTAGTTTCCCCAAGGCAACTAACTGTCTCGATCTGTCCAACTGGGACTGTTTATACTGTTCATCTATGTCGGCCATCGCCTGTCGTTGCCGTTGCAGGTCGCCTTTCTCTCTAGCATCCATGAAAGAATTGACAGTATTGGCTACTGCCGCCGAAAGCAATAATCCTCTGTTGACAGCCATGACTAAGACCCCTTCTGGTAACGTAGATACAAGTTAATTACTTTGGGTAGATACTTCCGAGTCTCTGATGACCACTTCCTACCACTATCCAATGCTGTTGGCCCCATGTTGTAAGCGGCTAATGCCTGTTCCAGGTCATTGTCATACCTCTTCAGCATCTTCGCCAAATACTTGGCCCCGCCCTCAATGTTCTCTTCTGGACTATAACGGTTTTCGACTTCCATATCAGTGGCCGCATCTTCCATCAACTGCATCAGTCCTACTGCACCCGCCGGTGAAACGGCATCGCTTTCACCGCCAGACTCAACATAGATCACTGCCCGTAAGAGATCGGCTGGCATATTATACTTATCGGCCACTGCCTCAATTGTGCTGTCATACTCACGGACACGCTTGTCGATAGAGCGATTAAAGTCTGGGTTATGGGTATACCATTCCGGGTTTCTGATAGTGGGTTGAGATGCAGCCTCTTGCCTAATCTGGCTCATAACTTCAGGCTCAACCATCTCAAGGGGTGGGGGGCCGGAAGGCGAAGGTGTTATCCTGTCTAGCGTTAACAACTGTTCCAGTTCAGCCCCTGGCAGGTTTCTATAGCCGCCAGATGGCAAACGTTTTTTAGGCTGACCAGAAGAGTCGAGATTGGTAGCCGCCACTGGCCGTGTGCCAACTGATGATGCGGGAACACCCTGCTCTGTCAAACGAGTAATAGCATCTTCTCTAGCTGAAGGGGGAATCTCAGACACTTCCGGTGTTCTGTCTGCAAACTGTTGCCATACAGACCAGTCATGGACCGGTGTGGCTTCTTGAGGGGCCGTAGACAAAGTCTCATCAACAGCAGCCCAAGCAGCCGTTGTCAAAGGTAATGAATCATTAACCGGAGAATCCCAACCTTCTTCTTTGCCCTGAACCAATTCTTGCAACCTGTCGGACACACCTGCCAATTGGTTGCGAGTAACAATATCGGTGCGGTCTGGCACACCATCACCTAAGCCGAAGTTTGGCATAGGGGCTAAGGCCGGGGCTGGACTAGCCATTGAAGCCGTACCGTAATCACTGCCACCAGTATCCGTACCACCACCTAACACATCCAGATCAGATAAAGAGCCACCGCTTAACTTGTCCCAAACATTCTCTTTCGCCCAGTTTGAGCCACCTATCTTACCTATCACATCTGTTAAGTACATTAACATCTTATTGCTTTCGGCCTGTTCTTGATTCTCTAGCTGTCGTTCCTGCAAACCTAACTGCCTCTCTTGCAAGCCCAATCGATCCTGATTCTGCATGTAACTAAGACGCATCTTACCCAATTCGCTTTGAACTCGACCCAAAGCCTGGGTCATAGCTTGGGACTGCAACCCTGAAGCCAAAGGCGAACCACCCAACCCACGTCGATTCAGCGACTGGCCCATCATCTGACCGACAGCATTGGCCCCTTGCATCGCATCTACCTGATAAGCGTTGGCGAAACCCTGCCAATCATCATTAGCAGCCTTCACCCTGGCCGACCGTTCTGGGTTGTTAAGATAATAGTCCCGTTCAGCCGTCCTAGCCTTTTCTTTCCTGGACTGCTTGCCTGACTTAAACAGTTCATCACTGAAAGGATCCATGGCTTGCCTCTTCACCCTGTCAATCACATGGTCAAACCCACTGAGTTCTGACAAATACCCCAATGATGGAACCCCTTTGCTTTCAAGCATATTACTTATAGCCAGCGGCCCAGATATCGGGCCACCATACTTTTTGCCACCCAGTTTTGCTAACTCTTCTAGTATGCCCATGTCATCGGCTCCTAAACTGTAATTCAAAGAAACGCACTGTTTGTGCGCCTGATAAGGTGAATCCTACCTTGTGCTTGTAGCCACGCTGGAAGGTGCGGATGGTGAAGTTGTTGCTTTTGCTCAAACTCTGATTAAAGACAGGTGTTGTGACCCCGTCAGCATACAAATCCAGGCTAACACCATTCTCAGTGGCCGGTGACTGCTCACTTTCGGTGCCTATTCGCACCGCATCTAAACGAGTTGGTTTGGTAAAGGCGAACTCTTGAGAGACATAAGACTGGGTGATAGCCGAAGAGTTGTCAGAGGTCTGACCGTGAGGGAAAACTTTGACCACATAAGGGCTACTGACATCACGGAAGGCATACAGCCCTAGATCAAAATCGCTCATTTTTATAGTGTTACTAGTGAACCCTTTCATACTGACATTGCCCAAACTGTGGGCTGTCCACTGATCACGCAACTCGTCAAACTGGAGTAGAGTCACATCCTCGCCACTCCTACGCACTACATAGATTGAGCCTTCGTGTGCCACCAACTGTTCAATATAGCTGTCATTAGGCCGCTCTAGGCTCTTCAGCAAACCCTCTATAACCTGAGAGATCCAAGCCACGTTACCATCACGGTCTATGCGATAAATCCTCTGATCGTTAGGAGAGTAGAAGTAGACGTTGCCCAACAATTCGGCTATACACTGTTCATCCTTGGCTCCCATCAAGGTCAGGTATTGACTCAAGTCCAGGTCAGTACCCGGTTGCTGCTTGCCGTAGATGCCACTGATCACGCCCTGTCCACGCACCAACTGGATCGAGTTCTTACTAAAAACGGACAGGTAGTCACGGGAAGCACCAATGCCAGTCACTTCGTCCCGCACATTAACAATATGCGGAATGACAGAACTTTGATCAGGGAAGACATCATAAAGTGGAGCCGCTGTCTCGTCCAAGGCTGAGAAAACTAACTGATCAGAGCTTCCTTCACCTTCCGCACCAGCAACACTCCCCCAAATCCTGCCACCATAAAGAGTGGTGTTGAGCAGATAATTAGGCGGTTTGGCTGCACCCTCCAACTGGCCGGCCAGTGGAGCCAGCCCGATAGATTCAGCATTATCAACAGACGTGCCAGACCCCGTACCCATGCTGGTTTTATCCACTGATGCTATCTGTTTCAAAGGTGCATTCTCTGCCATCACTCGCTCATATGTCTGCCCATCAGTGAAAGTGACCTCAGTCTCCTTCTCGGTGCGATAGATCACCAGTTTAGTAATCTGAGCATCCAGCCCAACGTTTGTTGGTAGCCCAATGGTAACCGGCCCGGTAGCAGGCTGTGTATATATCTTCCTCTCGGATAACGGACTCATAGCCCCAAACAAGCCTTCATAAGCAAAAGCGTAGGCATACTCTCCCGCTTCTACCAATCCTGAACCCGCACTGCTGAAACTAAAGTCATCTATATCCGGCGGGTCAATACCCCATTTATAAAGTGCTGGAGTACTAGCATTAGTATCTATCCAAAGCTGACCACTGGCTTGAGTATTAGTCAGGAAGACACGATTATTATCTGACACCACCACGCTGAACCGTCCACTGCAAGCCACATTCAAAGTACCAGGATCTGTCAGGCCAGTATTATTAGTCAGTTTGGCGAAGGTGGCATGGGCTGATCGGTAGTAGAGGTTTGACACCGTAGCAGAAGCCGTTGTCTGTACAAACAGCTTCCCATTGGCGAAGAAGATCTGCTTAACCGGGTTAGTCTCGGGATGGCTCTGGAAAGGCATGGTACTCAAAGCATCATGGTTAACCCAGCCACGACGAGTCTCCAACACACCATCGCTAGTGATATCGAAGTTCCTAATATCTGAGGCTCCTTGCGGAGAATACTCGTTGATACCTTGAGAAAAGTTAGTAACCGAATATAGTTTTTTCATGTCAAGACAAGGCTAGACGATGTATTTGCAACTTTAATATAATAATGGACTTTAATATTATCACCATTCTCCCAAACAGGAATGTCTGTTTCTGTAATAGTATGGTCACCAATAAGCAGGCCACCTACCCCCAACACCTGCAGCCCGGTAGGTCTGGCCGGTGAGGATATATCCGGGAACTCAATCGGGTCAGTAGGTGTGCCACCAAGAGCGGCGATATCGCCTGAAGGTGCCCCCCCAGACCCCACATCTACAATATCAGGATCGCCAACATAAACATAGGAATTAGTAGTCAGCGGATCGAAATGGCCCACATTGCCCGTCACATCTGGCTTATTGATAGTAACAGTGCCACCTGCAGCATCCAAATGAATCAGCTTCATACTCTTGATGGACGGGTCTGGACTGGTGACACCACCGGCTGGTGCATCCTTAACCGTACTGGCTAGAGTTTCTATCCAGGTTGTACCGGTAGAGGTCGAGGCTGTACTGCTGAAAGAAATAGTATAAGTAATAGTCACCTTGTCATTTTCGTCAATCTTTGACGGTGCCACATCCCCAGTTAAATCACTATGCCCCATGTCCGATTCGTCATTATCTGCTGCTGACCTGGCTACACCCAAAATAGTACTGCCGGCAGAGTTTAACAACTCCACCTTAACAATTCGGGTATTGGTTCCATCGGCTTCAAATCGGTTGCTAGAATCAAAATCATCAGTATTGGCATCAAACAAGAAATCGGCTACCTGATACTTAAGTTCAGCCGTGTAACCTGAGGTGGTCACACTTGGGGATATAGGGACATCGGTGTCATAGTTTTTGGTAGCCAGGGCATTGGTATTAAATAAATCAGCCGCATCAGCCGCATGGCCTAAAGCATAAATCTTAATCTTCTCCGGCTTGTAAGTGGAATTGAAAGCGTTACCCACATCATCAATTCTATCTGCCAACTCACGATGGATATTAGCACTTAAGTCATTATAAATACGCTGTTTCAACACTCGCCCATCAGCCTTCTTAATGGAAATATCTACTCGGCCTTGAAGGCCTACACCTAATTGCATCCTATACCCCTTTTAGTTTCTGAGTTCCATTGAAAATCGTGTCTCTATATTTGTGCCAGCCGGATAAGCCTCCCGAAGGGGCTGATCCAAGTCAGTTGTGCCGATAACCAGATCTGGTCGAGAGTAATGACGTGACACCCATTTAACATAATAGGGAGTGGCACTTCCGCTAACTCCATTCCACTCTAAGTCGCCTTCTGATGTGCCAATAAAAGTCCCGGTACCCTTTGGGATAAAATCCTTAGACACCAGATCAGCCGAAACAGCCTGCAACACAGCCCGATTAGGCACTACATACTTCTCATTGATAGCCACATAGACACCACCAGAATCAGGCCCACCTAACATTATCGATGCCACCTCTTTAAAATAGTTGTTAGCCAGATTAGTGTTGATCTCAGCCGGGGCAACGTTAATGGTATAAGCAACCTTGATGGTATCGGATGGATTGAAGAAGACACCATTAACCGCCGACCCAAAGGCATAGGCAATTACCCCACCTGCATAATTCTCAGGCGCAAGCCCTACATTGACTATATACATATTGTCCTGGCCCTGTTCAAACTGAATCCCCTCAATAAAGAAATACATACTGGCACCTGAAGTAGTGTGTCTGGTGCTAATACGTGCTATCTGGTACTGATTCAAATTATTGCCAACCCAAATAAAGTTAGGCACAAACTCATCGGGGAAAGATTCATCCTTTCTGATTTTACCTGCCAAAGCCTGAACAATAAGATCTTCAACGTGATTGCCGAGGCTGAAATCATGCTTGATCTCCCCATTAGAATCATAAATGCTAATCTGTATTCTTCCTGTCATACCCTAACGGTCTTCCTGTACGACGACAGAACTGGAATAATTGACTGTTATAGCCACTGTCTGCTCCACGGTGGGGTTATCCACCTTCTCTACTTGCACCCTAACCCCAGGCTGGTCAGATGCTCCTGGCCCATCATCCAGGGATAGGTCAATACTTTTGGTCAACTCACGACTGGCGGAAACCTCAGTCACACTAACCGTAACACCCCGTTGATTAGATGCTCCCAGCCCATCGTCCAGGGATAAGTCAACACTTTTGGTCAAGTGATGGACTCTGGATATAGCCAACACAGCAACTTTAGCCCCATCGGTTAGGGCCAGATCTATACTTTTAGTCAAATGACGACTAGTAGCCGGGGCTTTTTTCCCTTCCACATCGTCAGCCAAAAGCAGTTGAATAGACTTAGTTAGATCATGTCCAGTAGGCAATACACGGGCCACCGTAGAGCCATCGGTCAAAGACAACTCAATAGCCTTAGTCAGATTATGACTTGCAGCCTCTGCCACCCTACCTTCCACACCATCGGCCAAAAGAAAGTCGATACTCTTAGTCAGGTCATGGCCGGTAGGAGGAAGAACTCCGGCTGTAACATTATCAGCCAGGGATAGATCTAGGCTCTTAG
>Ga0098047_10001129_pt1 | contig 10955 bp, 20 predicted proteins | sample 12_taG_FD_92585 | JGI IMG/M metagenome (GOLD analysis project Ga0098047, IMG submission 92585) | Marine viral communities from the Subarctic Pacific Ocean - 12_ETSP_OMZ_AT15267 metaG | ecosystem: Environmental > Aquatic > Marine > Oceanic | place: Subarctic Pacific Ocean | collected 2015-01-16 | reverse complement strand
CGATCTTTGGGAATAGGAAGTGTAGGGGGTGGTGATCCAGATATATTTGGTTTTAATGTGGCTAATCCGTCTGTTCTCCAGATTGCTAACCCCCCAGATTCACCAGTACCTGCTTTACATATAAATTATGACTATGAAACAGACTTAATTCCAATGAGTTACAATTTTTGTGCCATATTAGGTCATAATTTTAAAACAACTGATGCTGAATGGGGTAGTTTAGCTTTTTATACAAGAGTAGATGGAGGTACAAGCGAAGTCATATCAGATTTAACAGGGAGTAGCCATACAGAAATAGCAAACCAAAACTTTGAATATGATGGTTATTCAATTATTGAATTTGCAGATACATTATCTGCTCCACATAATTCTGTCTTTTTTGGTGTATATACTTATTCTGGCAATCCAATAACAATAGGCAGATTCTTGGCAGGGAAAATTTATGAAATGCCCCATTCTGCGGATCTATCATTGTCGTTAGAATATTCTACAGGCACAAAAACGATAGAAACAAAAGGAGGGGCAAGTTTATCTAACACAATATGGCGGCCCCCTCTTTGGGGGGATTTAGCAGCATGGGAGCTGAATGATCCAGCTAATCCTACGCTTGGTCAAACTTTAGCACATAGTTCCAGGCGGATCTGGAATTTAAAGTTTAGCTTCATCTCAAAGGAAAATATGTTCGCTAAATATGACGCTTTAAATACACTCGCAGAAGATCCAAATGCAACTGATCCAGATCAATATACGCTAACTGGCTCAGATGACTTTTTTAGTAGAGTCTGGAATGTGGTCGGTAATCATTCAAAATTCATATTCCAGCCTGATAAAGATGTTGCTGATTTTGCGATAGCAAAATTTGATATGAGGGGCATAAAATTCACCCAGGTGGCCCATACGATTTGGTCATTTTCTGTAAAAATAAGAGAAGTATGGTAATATAAACCTTCCTCAATAGCCTACCTTGATTGCTCTCCAACGATACGATGGCTACGATGGATAACAAAAAACCCCTGGTTTGGTTCGCCAGGGGTTTTTGTTTCTATATTAAACAAAATTAGATAATCCGTACTGAATTTCCCCTATTTTCACATAAAAAGGGAAAATTCGGTACAACATAATTAAGAACCATAAGCCTAACCCTTACAGTTCCTTTTTAAAAAAGTAGTTTTTAACTACCTTAATCTCCTCTATAAAGGGGGGGGAATTTAATTCCCTTTTTATTAAACCTACAAAACCCCTGGGCTGACCACCTGGGGGTTTTTGTTTATTCTATATTAAAATAATAAATATAAAAAAAGTTATTGACATGTATTAAAAAAGCTCTATATTACCCCTGTTATGAGAAACAACAAACAAACAATGAAAGGGAGTCAAATGAAAAAAACAAATAATAATATAACCTTTGAAAATGTACCTGAATGGACTTATTGGAAAAACTCTAATACAGGGACTATATTAACTTTAGGCGTTTTTAGAGAACATGGTGTAAATAGAAATCACTTAAACATGGATACTTGCAACACAAGCAATGTATTAACCTATTACTATACTTGGGATGAAATAGTTGAAAAGTTTGAGTATTTAGGTAGTTCAGAAAGTGTTAGCGATGATTTTTATTCTAATTATTTATCAAATAAAAGGCTTTACAGGGAATATAAACTTGCTAAAAGCAGATTACCTTATTTGAGAAGGGCTTTAAAAAGAGAACCAAATGCAGGTCACGATGTTAATTTGGAAAGAATGTTATCTTATGTAGAGAAATATAATAATTTAGAAACATTCAAATATGAATGGGAGGTTGCATAATGGAAAACAATGCCTGGTTGGATTATTATGATGGATTACATCTCGATGGTAAACGAGTCAAAGATGTTGATGGCAACTATATCAATCATTTCAGTATGCCAATAGATAAAGATGGTGAAGGCAGAATCACAATCATGGTGGCAAAGTCTGAAGGTGGATATACAGCCGTAACTATCCATAACCATAAGAATGGAGCAACTGTAGTTGCTGATGATTGTGATCTTGACAGACTCGAAGTAATCAATCTTGAAAACAGAGAGGAGGTTGCATAATGAGAACAATGAGAGATTTTCTAACAGATTTATTATGTAAGCTAAACATGGCCCATAATAAACATGGCCGTCATGTCCCTAAATCTGATAGGGACCGGGTGCAGGACTTAATAGCTGATCCTAATAAAACAACGGAATCAGATATGAGAAGGTTTGATGAATTACGGAAAATATATGTGGAGGTTGTATAATGGATTGGACCTTTCCGGTTAATAGAAAGGTCGATTGCCCCAGATGTAGGGGGGCCGGATTTATGCCGGTGGAGGGGGATACCGGCCTCCCTGGGGTAACAGTTGAGATTATGTGTAAAAGATGTAAAGGAAACAAGGAAGTATTAGTAAGAGAAGATATTACACTTGAATCATTAAAGGAGTTGTTGAGGTGAAATACTATCAAATAAGAAATAAAAAATTAAATGAAATATATCAGTATTCTAAAATAAAAAAGGAGCTGAAGGATGAACAAAACAAAAATAATACTAAGGAACGATGTGAAGAAAAGAAGACAACAGCTTAATTTCTCTATTGACGATACACTGCACCTGGATGTTAAGGAATTGCATGTGAGAGAACTCCAGAAGGGGAAAAAATCTACCTTGATGGAATTTTATGAGATGATTATTGCAAAGGGGATCCGGGAATGGCGAAACCAGTAGTATATACAGAAGAACAGATTGAAAAGGCATCTTACCCTGATATAGAGAATACCCTTATAACCTCCAAAATACCCCTTTCTCGCCTGGATACCCCACATGGGAGGACTTATTACCAAAGGGGGTTAGAAGCTGAGAATAGAAGGTATTTATACTCATCTACAACTATTTTGGATAATGTCCTTGCTAAAGGTATTGGGTTTAGTAAGTGGTTGGGTAACTCATTAAGTTATGATGCTGCAATGATATATGCCAGGGAACGTGCAAACGTGGGGACATGCGTACATGCACTTTGTATGCACTTGATTTGGGGGGAAACAATAGACTGCACTCATGGATACTTCAATGAGGACTCAATGAGTATTGAAAGTATCCCAGACGAGGTTAAATTACGATTACAGGCATTTATTGATTTTTGCCATGAACATGAACCAGAATCAATTGCAACTGAAATTGGGCTATCTACGTTGGATGAAACTGATGATGGGGAGTTGTTATACCCATGGGCCGGTACTGCTGATAATGTGATGAAGATTAAAGACAAGATGTACCTCTTGGATATAAAAACCGGCAAGGAGTACAAACATCCGCATGAATTACAGCTTACATCTTATAAGATACTATGGGACCACATTTATGGCGAGGAGCATGGAAAGATAGACAAAATGGTTGGTCTTTATTTAAACAATAAAGGCAAATACAAATTGGTAGAATACAAATTTGCTATGGAGGAATGGTTCTGGATTTATGAAATATTTGAATACATGCTAAAAAACAAAAGAGGTAGTATGCCTAAAATAAAAATAAAGGAAGAATTGCCTAATAAATATTCAATAAAACCAATAAAAGGAGAAGAAGATGCTGGATAAAGAAAAACAACTAAAATTCCCTGATGGATCTAAGACCGAGGTTGTAATTAAGAGCATGGGAATGGAAGAAAACAGTTTTGGCAGTGAATACATAGTCAGGATTGAAGAAACCATTGATGGTTATGACCATTTTAAACCCTCAGATGGGCTTACAAGAAAAATAACAGAAGCTGGTCTTAGTGCAGGTGATAAGATAGTCATTGAAAAAGTGGGTCCCAGTGATAAATATCAGTATGGCTATTTCAGTGTAGAGATGGCTGATAACCCGGCTAATAAAATAGAAATGGATAAATATGCCACCGGTGAAGCAAAGGCTGTAGATCCTGCGGTCCATAGCCATCCAATGGGTGCTGGTTTTGCCCAGAAGGATGATAAGATGGCGGTACATGAGCTTTCACTAAGGGTTGAAGCTCTTGAAAAGACAATCTCAGAACTAAAAAAGAATGAATTACCCTTTTAATAAAATTGGGGGGACCAGGCTCCCTTTGGCCGGGAATCTCATAACAAAGCTTTACCGGCTTTTGTCCGGTCCCCCTTCCTATTAGAATGAAGATTAAATGCACAGAATGTAATAAAAGATATGATAGCTCCAGGGTAAAGCCATTATATGTATTTGATTATCTTTGTAAAAGATGTAATAAAAAATATGGACCGGAAAATGAATCTAAGAATATTAATCTATCTAAATCCCAGTAATATAGACAGGGTTACCCATGAATTTAATCTTGAGGGTGATTCAGGGTTTATCATGGTTAAAAATACTATACTGGCATTAAATAAAATCCAGGATTGGCACTATTATTTATTAGTTCCAAATGTTCATTGCTGGATAGATAGGCCAAGGAATGTTACGCTTGTTCAGTATCCATATATTAATGATGCTTTAAATTCCAGATTCCATTTTGATTCAAATGCAATTAATAACTATTTCAATGTATATAAGCATGATATAGATTTAATCTGGTCTATGTTGCCTGAGTTGGTTTCTAATTTAAAAGCATTTGCAAATAAAAGAAGGGAAGAGATACCGGTATTTACTTATATAAATTGGATGGACTATAGGCAAAATAAAGGCTATGAGCCAAGCTATCTATTAAGAATGTACGAAGGAATATTAGAGGCTGACGTAATAGGCATACAATCTGAACACATGAAAGAAACCATTAAAGACCTATTAAGTGCTTATGCCTTGCCAGATGAAAAAATACATATCATCCCCCCAAAAACAGAATACCCACATCAAGATCAAATTAACATTGGCGATTTAATTGGTTTTCCTCACAGAATATCAGAAGAAAGCGGTTTCAAGGAAATGTATCCACTCATTAAAGATAGATTGAAGTATAAATTATGGATCACTAATTTAAATAATGTCCATTTTGATTTTAATGATATGGTTATAAATAAATTTTATCCTACCAGGAATGATTATATAAAAGAATTGAACAATTTAAGATTTGGAATATCATACCATGTTAAATATTCAATGTGGTCAATGTCTGTCTTAGACATGATGGCCCAGGGTAAATGTGTTTTGGTTCCTAATAAAAATGCTTTCCCGGAAATGTTTGGGGATGATTATCCATTTTATTTTAATAATAAAAAGGAGTTTGTGGAGAAATTTGAATTATTGCAAACTATTGATGAAACACAATTATTGGCCTGGGGCCATACTTTACGGACAAGGGTCAGGGGCCGATATTCTTGGAATACTCATGCTAAACATTTATCAAAGCTGTTTATTGATTCTTTAACTTATAAAAAATCAAATAAAGCTGAAGTAATTGCTGAAATAATTAACAGTTACAACGCAATAACAAAGGGTGATTTAATAAATAAATCAATGACAGGATTTAATAGGAGGTGTTCAAGGGCCTGGAATAAATGCAGGATAGATCTAATGGCCAATTATGGAATTAAGGATGATATTAATAATGAATATACTATTTTTTATAAAAATTCAGAAAGATATAATGATAATGGGATTGAAAAAAGGGGCGGACCAGGTTTAGATAGGCAATTAACTATATACGATAATGGATGACTTTGGCAGAGGTGGTAGATGGATATGTTTTTTATGTGGTAGCTTTTATGATTGGATAGATGGTGATAATGGATTGTGTAAAGATTGCAAGGAAAGCAGAATGAGGCCCATAATGGCTCGTAAAACAGCGTTAAACAGGTTAAATGGCCTACCTAACAAGACAGCACAAAAAAGGGCCAGGAAAGCAGTATATACAAAGATAGTAAATTTGTTTAAATTAGGAAACGTGGAAAAGGGGCAAAAGATGTTAGATAATTTAAAGAAAAAAAGCTCTATAAGATGGGGACATGCTAAAAGATTATTAAAGAAAGAATTGGGTGGTTAAGAGGCCCAAGTCGGATATAAGGGCTATTACACAGGGCATTGGAAGGTGTCCTCGATTGGGATTATTCGCAAAGGGATTCGCAAACCTCAACAAGTAATAGCCCTTATTAACTTAAATAAGGAGATATATGAGTAAAGGTCGTAAATGCTGTATGGGACTATATGAGTCAATAGACGATACCCATTGGGAAAGAAAATGTAATAGATGTGGTCATATTAAAAGATTTGGAGGAAGGAGAAATAAACAACTAACGAATTGCTACAAAACACGTATTAATTAAAGGAAAATATGAGTAAATCCATTCACATGGAAAACCATGTTCTTTCAATGATTAAGGGAAGAACAAGCAACAATCCAATACTATCTAAGGAAATAGAACGAAGACTCCAGATTTCAGGTGTTATTATTCGTGATATAGTACATAGAGCCAGGACAGAAGAAAATATACCAATATGTGCTGAATCAAAGGGTTATTTTATGCCACAAAACAGCTTAGAGGCCAGGAGGACCATAAACTCCCTTCGATCCAGGGCAAAACAGAATAGGGAAGCTGCCGATGGGATAGAAAAACATTATAACAGTGATGGTCAATTAACCCTCATATAGTGGCCAGGAAAATAGCCATGAAGATCTATTTTGATGAAAACACTGGAGAGGTTGATCAAATTGAATGTACTAAGAGATTTGAGCATGAGGGATCATTATTTAAGATAGATGTCCTTAAAGATGCCATTGATGCCCTTACAAGTATATACCAATATGAAAGATCCCGGTTTTTTAATGAATTTAATGATATAGGTGAAGCATGAAGGTTAAATACACCAAATTTGAGGTAAAAATAGGTTCTAATGGGCATATTAAGTTAAATGGAAATGTAATTGCCATACTGGGACAATGGAATAAGTATGAAGATATAAAACTACCAACAAAAAGGAAAAAATAAAAGGAGAGTAAATGAAAAAAGTAGCTAAAAAGAAGAAAACAATAAATGATCTTGAAAAAGAGCTACAGGCGATACAAAAACACTTGCAGATAGAATGTAATAAATGTGATGGAACAGGTAAGCCACGAACCAAAACAGGAAAACCACCAGAAAGTGGTCATGGAGATGCTAAATGTGGTACTTGTAAGGGTGAGGGAAACCTTGGTAGCAGATTAAATCAGATAGAAGAAAATATAGTAAATATAAATAAAGAGGCAAAACAAATAAAGGCAACCCTAAATGCCTATATAAATAAAAATATAGTCGAAATAAAGGTATTGCCTGATGGTCATAATCCTAAATTGCATGGTTATAATGTAGACCCTACAAATTATGTGCTATATAGCGACAGAGAACTAAAAAAACTAAAATGGAAAAATGGATGGGTAGATTATTCAGGAAAATTTGATCTGGGTAATGAGGAAGAAATGAGTATAGTAATAGGTAAGGCAACTGCTCATTTTAAAACATATTTTGAGGATGGAGTTTACCATCGTAATAAAAGGTTTGGGGTGTTTCTATCAAATGCAACCACATCTGGAAAACTCTTAATTGAAGAATTTAATACGGGAGATTAATAATGAACAACATCAAGAATGTGATCTGGAAATCTGGTTTGTGCAAGGGTTATATTAGTTATAAACACTTACTGTTGGAATGAGAACCAAAATATATTGATAAATATACAACTGCATATAATTCTGATATTGTGAGAGCAATATTAAGTCACCAATAAAAGGAGAGCAAATGAAACCTAAAGTTAAAAAATCAAGTCAAACAATCCCAGAGGAAAAACCTACCAACGATCCTTATTATTATATTAATAAATATATTGAAATTATGAAATCTAATAAAGGAAAAAGAATAGAAATCATTGTAACAGGAGAAGGTTGTGATGCTCATTTTATATTTAATTCCTGGAAACATTGTCTTTTAAATGTTGCAAATATTTATGGTGATAAAGAAGGGGGTATTTAAATAATGTCAAGAAAAAGAATGGTTAGCCCTGAGTTTTACACCGATGAGAAGATACTTGAATTGCCTATACCAGCCCGTTTGATGTTTATTGGTATATGGAACCATGCAAATGATGAAGGTATCCTTAAAAACAGCTCTAAACAGCTTAAAATGCAAATCTACCCCGCTGATGAAGATATGACATTGAGCTTGATTAAACAATACCTGGATCTGATGGTTTCTCTTAAACTATTAACAAAAGGAACTAACATTGATGGGACTGATCTATTTAAAGTAACAAACTGGTCAGATCATCAAAAGATTAACAGGCCAACTCTCTCTAAGTATGTCTTTACTCCGTTACAACTCAGTGAGGACTCAGTGAGGACTCACGGAGGACTCAGTGAGGACTCACTGCCAATAGAAGCTAATATAAAAGAAGTTAAGTTAAAAGAAGTTAAGTTAAAAGAAGATAAGTTAAAGGTCAAAGAAAATTCATCAAAAGCAAAAGATGATAAGGATGAATTTACTTTTGACCGATTCTATCAGTTATATCCAAGGAAGATTAAGAAGAAAAATGCAGAAGCTGCCTTTAAACGCCTTTCTCATAAGGATAAAATATCAGCCATTCAAGGCATTGACAGGTATAACATGCACTGGTCCCGGAATAGGGTGGATAAGGAGTTTATTCCACATCCTGCTACATGGCTCAATGCCAGACAGTGGGAGGATGACCTGGTGATTGAGGAGAAGCAACCCAAATTCAAGGATGAGATGGATAGGCAGATATATGAACGTAACCAGAACGTGGTTAAAGAAACTAAGCGGATGACTGCCTATATTAAACATGCTGATGAAGTAGCATGTGATGAAGTACCGGATCTTAATGCAATGATGAAAAAGGAGTCTAATGCACAACCCATTAATGAAGCTATTGGACAGTTTATGTCCAAAGCTCAATCTAATACCAGCTCAGATGGAGAATAGGGTCTTTATAGGCATAGATCCTGGCATTAAGGGTGGTATAGCGGTTATATACAATGATGTCTACTATGTACAGCCTACACCCACTACAGTAGCTGGTATGGCTGATGGACTGATAACACTTAAACATATGGGGCCTAACCTGGCTATGTATACGGCTATTGAATTAGTACACTCATTCCCAGGGCAAGGAGTAGCAAGTACATTCAAGTTTGGCATGAATTATGGAGAGTGGTTAGGCATACTGGCTACACTCAAAATACCATATATCCAGGTAACACCACATAAGTGGATGAAGCACTATGGTGCTATGCCCAAGGATAAGAAGGATAGGAAGAACCATATCAAACACTTAGCACAGCAAAGGTTCCCTGATGTAGACATTACCCTGGCTACATCTGATGCTATGCTGATAGCTAACTACATGAGGGAAACTAATAAGCAATGAACTGTTATAGATGCAACACTGAGCTAATATGGGGCGGTGACTTTACCTTTGAGGACTATCACCATGAAGGTGAAGGGATAGTAACTAACCTGTCATGTAGTAAATGTAATGCATATGTTGAAGTATATCTACCTGATGACTGGGAGTGTAAGTAATATGCAGAGTTGTGGGTCAATCGACCCCACCAGGAGGCCCATATATAGCCTACAATTTTTTGTGACATGGTTTTAGTCTAATATCCCCTGTATAAACTTTACATAATATGTGTTATCAGTATAAGGGATTATTCTGTGACATATATGGACACATCCTATCACAACTTTGTGACGAGGTTGGGGAAATTTTGTGACATGCCCCTGGCATGGGGGGATTTATTTTTATACCCTTCGGGGTCCACCAAATGAGAATTTTAGGAATATAAAGACAATAGTTTTTAAATTAGTCTATGCAAAAACTAATTAATAAGACAAAATTTAATATAAAACAACTAACCGCTATAGAGAGAATAGCAGCAGATCCAGGCTATAAGACAAAGCAATTAGCAGAGGATCTAAAAGTGGAACAGGAAACGATTAGGACATGGAAGAATAATATTAACTTCATAAGTGCCGTATATGATCGTTTTATGGATATAGCAGGGAAACACATGCCAGACGTTATCCTGGCCCAGATAAGGGAAGCTAAGGCTGGTAATACACAAGCAGCAACCTTGGTACTGAAACATTTTGGAAAGTTCCAGGATACGATAACAATAAAAGTTGAGGCCCCATTTAATCAATTTTTAAAAAGCAGGGATATTGAGGATGCTGAGATGGTCCCAGCGGAAGCTGTTGAGATAGGAAATAGTTTTGAGATCCCTGGAAATATATTACCGGACCGGGATCCAATAAATGATTTACCAAAAACAAGGGTCCGTAGGGAAAATAAGAAGATTAAGAAGATCTATTCCAGGCAGAAGTATTTAGACAATAGGAATGAGCGTTATCATTGGCTTAAAAGGGCAAAGAAGGTAGGGATAGACCCAATGGGTAGAGGAAAGCCATCTCCGGAGAAATTAAGGGCCTGGCATGATAGTATCGTAAAGGCTGAGAATGATTTAGCTAATGGGATTACTCAAGATATACAAAAAAGCCCCAAATAGGGGCTATTTTGTGGATTGTATCACGTTTTAGTTATTTATCAGATCCGCATTATTCAAGTATAACACAACTTTAGCAGGGACAATTACTCTGCATCGTGGATTTTTCCATTTTTTAGTTTGTAGTTCAACCATAATTTCAACTGCTCTTTTTTCAGCATCAACCTGGTTATCAAAAGGATTTCCATGTTCTTTCCAGCCATATTTGTCGTAATCGACAAAATCGTCATGGCCATCGGTTTTAATCTGGATTATATATTCAGCCATTATATCACCTCCTTCCGTGAAAATTGGTTTTTATAATATTGACCACCATCTGTTTTATAATCAGTGATGGCATACATTAGGCCATCACATTTATAATAACCATTTCCACAAGATTGATAAACCTTGCCATCATATAGATAACCAAGGCCAATTCCACCACCGCTATTTATAGTGGAAACCAAAACACCATTAGATTGAATAAAAGATT
>Ga0098047_10001122_pt1 | contig 10985 bp, 23 predicted proteins | sample 12_taG_FD_92585 | JGI IMG/M metagenome (GOLD analysis project Ga0098047, IMG submission 92585) | Marine viral communities from the Subarctic Pacific Ocean - 12_ETSP_OMZ_AT15267 metaG | ecosystem: Environmental > Aquatic > Marine > Oceanic | place: Subarctic Pacific Ocean | collected 2015-01-16 | reverse complement strand
TGTGAGATATACACTTCGTCATTTTCGTCAAACTTTGAGAGTTCTTTTTTTAGTTCTTTTATATTCATTTTATTATTTTATTCTAATAATCACCGACCTTTAAGAGTATCGCTACTCATTACAGAGCATTATGCTGTTGCGATAATGCCCTGTATCAACAGCTATCCAATTTGTATGATGTGTCCACACTTCCTTCTGTATTATTTAGTTATTTACTAATCTAAAAATATCCTCATAATGTTCTTTCTCAAACATATCTCTGATAGTTTCAACTTTCTCGTCAAACTTATTGTTAAGTTCATCTAATCTTTTCTGGCTTTTCCTTTTAGTTTCCTCAATTATTACCTTAAAACCACTTGTTTTCTTATCTCCCATAAGCGTACAACTCATTATTTTAGTTCCATCCGCCATTTCTGTAATACTTAATGGGGTTAAGTGTAAGTAATATCCTCTGGGGTTTGTATTTCCACTAAAATAATTTATACCTCCTAAACTATAATTTACTTTTATCTCCAACTCCTTATAATCTGTTCCGTTGTTTAATTTTGTTCTCATATTATGTTATTTTTCTCTTTTGCTAATGATAAAGGTACTTCGCTAAAAAACTTATCTCTCTCAATACCAAGTCCAAATCTCCCTTTATACCCTTCTAATTCTGCTAAACTAAAACTTCCAAACTCATTCATTCCCACCTCATTAAACAATGATACATACCCATAAAAAGCTCTATCTGTTGGATAATACTCTGTTGCAAACCAAGTTCCCTGTCCTGTTGGATTAAAAAACTTTGCGATTACAATAGGGTCTGCTACATCACTCTGTCCTCCAATTGTCGCAAATCTTTTCTCCAACTCTTTTGTTAATAGTTTCATATTGTATTTATTATCTAATAAACATAAACTTCATATCCTAATGTTTCGCCTTTATCATCTAATACAACTCCTTGTAATGCCCCTCGCCAAGTTTCATTAGTATCGCCAAACCATACATCTATACTTCCATTTTTATTAAGTCCTATCTTTTTTACTTGTTCCACTTCCACTACATATGTATGCTCTTTAATGTGTTTCATATTGTTTTTCATATTGTATTTATTATCTATTTTCAAACTCTGTCTTTGTTATTTCTTTATCACATAAAGGACAAGAATAAATTATATTTTTCCAATCCCCATAATCACCTATGTTATAATCCTCCCTTTCAAAATCTACCTCCCCAAAACTTTCCACATCAGCAGAAAAATTAGCATATTCTATCTTTTTTTTACAATTTTTACACTTCATATTTCTTTGATTAAATTGACAATACTCCAACTGCTATAATCCAACCTAACAGCAAAAGTGCAAACGCAATACCAAACCCTTTGATATAACCCCAAACAAGCTCTCTAATTATTCGTCTTTGCCTGTACGCTTGTCGTGCTTTGTATCCTTTAATGTACTCGTCTTTTTGTTGTTTTGTTATATTCATTTTATTATTTTATTCCAATAATACTTTTGTAATTCTTTTATACCCTCATCATAAGTATCACAAACAGCTGTCGCTAAATCTATATCACTTCCAATAACCTCAAACCAGTTATTCATATCCCAATTAACATCATTATCCTCGTTCATTTTAATTAAATCCTTGTCATTTTCTAAATCATATCTAAATCCGTCTCTTGCTTTTCCGTCATACATACCACCTTTTCCGTCAAAAATCCTAATCTCGCCTGTCGCATATAATTTAGCATTATCCGTTTCTGCTATAAGTCCGTCATACCAAAAGCTGTCGTTATGCTTTTCTGATACTTTATTTTGATATATTTTCATAAACTATATTGACTACAATCTAATAATTTATCACTAATCATATCGCATAGTATTTTCTCGCCCTTATCACTATCAAAGGGAATAAAATCTATTTTACCGAAACTATCCCACCTACCCTCGCAACTTCTAAACTGCCTCATACGATAATCAACTGTATAATCTTTATATGTTTGTAATTTCATAAGCATATATTTTATTCTAATAATCTACGACCTTTATTAACTTACCTCTACACTTTCCATAGTTTTCTCGTCTTTTTTTTCAACAACATTTAATACTACTATTCCACTATCTGTGGATAGCATAGCAACCCATTTTTTATTCTCCCATACTTGCTCTACACTTGTGTCACCAGCTAATCTCTGTATAACATCTCTTGCTGTTTCGTCTGCTTTTTGTTTTTCACTTACTTGATATAGTAAAGCATTTACAAAAGATGTTATATTGCTATCGCCACAATTTATAAAGTAATTTTTATCATTTTTCATATTATTTATCGTTTATCGCCTCTTGTAATCTATCAAAAACAGGGTTTAACTCTGCGTTAAATATCTCATCACTTTCCTCTGATTGGAAGATTGACAATAATGTCCATAGTTCTTTTATTTCTTTTATATTCATTTTATTATTTTAAGTTCCAATAATCACCGACCTTTTGAGTATTGCTACTCATTACTGCTTACATTACGCTACTGCGACAATATAAGCAGTATCAGTAGCTATAATCCTAATTCTTGTGCTGTTCTATCTAACATAGCTAACTTTGTGATAGCGTCTGCTTTATGATATTTATCTATAATTTCAGGTCTGTTGTGCTGTTCGCACCACTTAAACAGTTGTTTTTCTACTGGTTTATATTGGAACGACATCATTTTTAGAATTGCCTCTGCACTTTTATTTGCTTTTTTCATATTATTTTTATGTTTTTACTTTTTGCTATTTCTTTTAGATAGTCATTATCGTAGTCAATCCTTCCCTCGTAGAAATCTATTTTAGTTTTATCATTTTCGTATGGAAGAATATGTTCTTTTATAAATCTTTTTCTTTTCATATTATTTGTTTTAGGTTTTATCAAAGCTGTTGCTGTTGTGTTTTTGTATCTCTTTCATATCTTTTTCGTAATCCTCTCTAATACTATCTGTGTCGTAGATAATCTCTCCATTATCAAGCGTTCCATAGTAAGTTTCTATTTCTATAATGTTTTTTTCTTCATTTATCATATTATTTGTTTGAATTAGTTTGTTGTATAAAGGTCTGTGTACCACTCGTTAAAATCCTCTGCTGTGTCGTCATACTGCTCTGCGAAGTCCTTGTCGTCCTCTCGTAGCTGTAAAAACTCGTCTAACGCTCTATCATCATTATCTATAACAGGTGTGTGTTGTTTTGTGTTGCGTGAGTAGTATTTAGGGGAGTGTAAGAAGTTTGAAATGTGTCTCATATATTATTAGACATTATTTTGATAATCTTTTTGATGTATCCATTTGCATACATTATATCCTTGTATTTAGTGTGGGTCATTTTTGGGCTTTGTATAATGGCTTAATATGGTTATTCACTAATTTTTAGTAGTCTTGGATTATAATTCCAGAAGTCCCACACTTCATAAACTTGTTATCCTCGCTGAACTCTATAACTTGTGTATTGTCTTGTAGTTCCTCTATGCTTTGAAGGTCTGGGTAATCTTTTTGTATCTCTTTGAAGTTTTCGTATTCTGTATATTCGCAACATAGTCCTACTGCGTCCAGCTCTATGATTTCGTCTGTGCTTTCCTCATATTCCTCTAAATAATTGAATAATGCTTGTAAGCCGTAATAACTAAAATTATTTTTATAACTACCATTAAAGCTATCACAGAACTGGTTAAAAGATATCGTTTGTTTCATATTATTTTTGTTGTGTTTGGTTTATAATAAACGACCCTCTGTTTGTTTATTGTGATAATTCAAAACCACACGCCGTCATAAACCTTTCAAAATCAAATCTTGGATTGTCAATTTGTAAGCGTTCTGCAAGTTCGTCTGCCAATACTTCAAGTGTTGCAAGGAATAAATCGTCTTTTTGTCTAACTGGCTCATTATTTGTAATGTAATGGCTTTTTGTGTGGCTTATAACATCTGCTATAAGCTCATAATCTTTTTTAGTCATATTATCTTTGTTGTTTGGTTTATAATAACCGACCTTTATTTATACTATACATACTAATTGTATGTCGTTTGTATGTCAAGGTTTTATTGCTGTTATAACATAAAATGTGAAGGCTTGTCAATTTTTTGTCTATTTATAGCGGTATAATAGGTGCTATGTCCAGCACCTATTATACTACATATACTATTATTATTATTTATTATTTTTTTTTATATTATAATATAATAGTATATGTATAGGTAGAAGGTTTTTTTTCTGTGATAGTATTATAGATATGAGTGTCGTGGCGTGTGGCGTGTGGCGTGTTGTGTGTTGTGTGGAAGGGATTACTCTTGCCCTCTAAATATAGGTGCTCATCTTATTGGTACTATTCGCACTTTACAACGCTTACAGCTCATTTTTGGGCGTTGTATAGGTGGCGTGTCGCACATTATACAATTGTGCGACCTATTTTTGACATAAGTCAGCCATATATTAAGGTTAAAGCTTGAATAGGGGTACTCTTTCATATATTTAGGCAAGGGGGGGGATATAGAGAGGCGTCTTGTATGGTGGTGATTACTTCCCCTCACCACACACCGCGGATCCCTAACTTTTTACACCACATATTACCCACTGTGTCAACCTCTTTATCCACACTTTTTTTTGACAAATACTATCATTAGTTTATTATTGTTAATAAACAGGAAGATTTGTAGGTCGTCTATTATCAAAAGTCGTAAAAAAAATTTTGAATTTTATTTTTCGGAAAAAATAAAATTCTTATATAATTATTATGGAACCAATTAAACAGGAAGATTTGGACAAGTACAATGCTAAGTTGGGAGTGCTAAACAAGGAATATGGCTTTATCCTTGCTTCAGAGTCATTTATTGACTCAACAGGTCTTATAAAGTCAAGGGTTGTTGTGTTACCTAAGAAAGATGTTAAAGAAGAACCTAAAAAATAATACTGATATTGTTGTTAGTACTGTGGCGGAAGATCTTATCCCTAAAGTTAAGGAGGGTACTGTTGGCACTGCCACTAAGAACTTCCCTGCTAAAGCTAGACAACGTCAAGTAAAAATATTACCGTCACATAGAATTATTTTTGAGGAGTATAAACGGCAAGGTTTTAGGAATATGGGTAAAGCTATCCGTAAGACAGGTATTTATTCGGAGAGTGTAGCGAAGCGTGTGAATGTGATTACAAAGAGTAAATCGTGGCAGACACTTATGCAGGAATATATGCCTGATGAGCATATTGCGCTACGCCACGCTGAAATTTTGGACAAGCGTGATTATAAGAAGCAGACAAAGGTGGATAAGGAGGGAATTCCAGTACTAGACGGTGCTGGTAATCGTATTATTGAGGAGGTGGATGCTGGACCAAATACTGCTGCGGTAACCAAGGGGTTGGAACTTAAATATCGTCTTGATGGTAAATTCCGTAGCGAGGAAGTAGCACCACCAAGCACGGTTATGTATAACTTATTTTATAAGCCGGAAGTTCGTAAGCAAATGGCAGCATTTGAGGATGGAATTAAACAATCGTTAATATATGAAATTAACAAAAAAAATAAAAAAGATATTCAGCAAGAAGCCGATAGAACCGCTGAAAGCGGAGATGTCACTGAAAGATTTACTGAAGTTGAGAGAGAGGATTGATCTTAATATTGAGCGCGCAAAGGAATTGGAGCCTCTTGGTGACGGTAAAGCGGTATTTCTTGGTGATATGACGGAAGATGAGCGTGAGGATTATATTAAGCAGGTTGACCGAGGTTGGGGAGGGTTTTATAAAAAAATTAAAAATCTGTGAAAATCTTTACAGAAGAATATAAAAAAGAAATATGTTAAAACCAACACAAAATGATCTTCTGGTGCAGATATTGCCAGAAATAGTTAAAAAAGGAGAGGAGAAAAAAGCAACTGATATGTTTACCGCTGAAGTATTAGCTGGAGGACCAGAAGTGAAAGCTATTAAAAAGGGCGATACTGTGGTATTTGCGCCATTTGGTATAGCTAATGTAGTTGTTGAGGGTAAGCAGTTAATCGTTGTTAATGAAGATATGATTAAGCTTTATGATAGAAAAAAAGCTAATTAAAAAGCTTCAGAAACGATATGAAATGCTTACGAAAAAGCGTGCAGACAGGATGGAGCGTGAACGTCCTTTACGTGAACGAGCGGAAGTGATATTCTCCGCGCCACGTGTTATTATGACCGATTTTTGGTGCCAGAAATGTAAGAGGGATTGTTCTGGTGTGGGATTCAGACGAGTTTGTACATCACGTAAGCTATTACCTACCGCGTGGCTGGAGGGGATTTGTCCTAAAGGGCATATTATTATGAGGTATATTACTGATAAGGAGGAGGATCCATACTATAATTTGTCTTTGATGGTACAAGAGCAAAGATATAAGATGGCGGACGATCTTTTGACACCTAATGATCCACGGTTTAAGGAGGTATATCCTAAGCAGTGGGCGGAGTTAATGAAGTGATAATAGAGAAAATATTAATCAATGACCAACAAAAAACCAGACATCAAACCTGAAGATCTGTCCATTATGGCGTGGATATTTGAGAATCAAGTTGTTTCCGAGAAAGGAGATCTGCTTGATTTTACTGATCGTATGTTCCTTTTAGACATCCTTACTGATTGGAATCAGGAGATTGTGATTAAGAAGTGCGCGCAGATTGGTGGTTCTGTGACATTTAATATTAAATCGCTTTTTGCGGTGATTAAATTTGGGTGGAATATTCTATACACTTTCCCCACTGACTCTGATGTTAGTGAGTTCGTTTCATCTAAAACAAATAAGATATTGCAGGCTAACCCACAGGTATTTCAAGGAATGAACACTGATAACATTGAGCGTAAAGAGCTTAATGGGCGCTTTATGTTCTTCAAGGGTACTGTTTCAAAGACTGCTGCGATTATGACCACAGCGGATTTGTTGATACATGATGAGGCATCACGCTCTGATCAGTCTGTGATTGATACTATGAAGTCACGTACTAAAGCTAGTAAGTATAAAGGGCGGTGGTTATTTTCTAACCCTACCACCGAGAAAGATGCTATTGATATTGCGTGGCAGCGGTCTGATAAAAAGGAATGGATGATTAAATGTCATAATCCTGAATGTAAGGAGGAGCAATTTCTTACTTTTCCTGAAAATATAAATTTTGAAACGAGAGAATTTCAATGTAAGGAGTGTAAGACTAAGCTTTATAAGGCAGATAGGCGTATGGGTAGATGGGTAGCGCAAAATCCAGGGAAAGAAGTTTCTGGTTATCATATCTCTTTGATGATGGCTCCGTGGGTTACAGCAGAGGAAATAATTAAGGATTCCGAGGGAGATCAAGAATATTTTTATAACTTCGTTTTGGGAGAACCTTATAGTCCTGGCGATATTAGAGTAGGTAGATCTACAATCCTTGATAATTGGACACCTAAGAATTTAGAAACTGGTAAATGGTTTTTAGGAGTGGATGTTGGGAATATTAAACACTATGTCCTTGGTAGTGAAAAGGGACCAACAAAAATAGGGAGATTTTCTAAATGGACTGATTTGGATGAGATAATGAAGCAGTATAAGCCTAAATTAGTTATTGATGCTATGCCGGACAACACAATGAGTAAGTATTACGTAGAGAATTACCGTAATGCGCTTATGAGTTTCTTCCAAGAAAACAAAAATAACCCTAAAACTATAGTCTGGTGGGGAGAGAATGATCGTGAGGGTGTTGTTTATAGCAACCGTAACCGTATTTTGGACCAATTAATTGACGAAATTCTTAATGCAAAGATATTATTTGGTTTATCTTCTGACTCGGAGATAAAAAACTACCTAAAACATTGGGAAACGCTTAGACGTGTGAAGATTGTAGATAATAAAGGTATTGAGAGTTATCAGTGGGACTCTACCACTGGTGAAGATCATTATGTTTTTGCTACTTTGTATTATTATTTAGCAACACTTGGAGATTTTGGTGTTGGTAAGTATATGCCGGAAGCTTTGCGTGGTACTGACTCTAAAATTTTAATTGGTAATGATAATGTTATGGGTGATCTCGGAGAAATACTTGCACAAAATAATGACTGGCAAGAACAAAATTAAAAGTTATTAACAGTTTTAGAAAAAATACTTGCATAAGTATTTTTTTTATGTGTTATAATTTATGGTATGAAAAATATCTCCCAATTAAATGACAAACAATTATGCAACTTAGTTGATAACCGCTGGAAATCATCTGAAACTATTTGGAATGTTATTGACAAAACTTACAAAGTCAATACAAATATTTATAAAAATGAGCCGGAGTATTTATCTCTTATTCCTGCTAAGAAAAGCAGAGTTCGCGCGAACCGTGTTTTTGTTAATATGGAGGCTGTAATTAACAGTCTTATCTCTAACCTCCCTAAATTGATTATTCTAAGTGGTAGAGATACACCTGAATCAAAAACTTTATCAACTCTCCAAGAAAAATTTTTCCAGATAAAATATACAGAGAGAAATGTGAAAGAGGATATGCGAAAAGGTTTGCGTAATTTATATTTCAGCCGACTGTTAGTATTAAAACCTTTTTGGAACGCAAAGATAAATGATTTTGATGTTCGTCCAATTGATTCGCGTAAAGTTAGATTTTCAAAAACTTCTACGTGTGAAGAAAATTCAGAATTTGCGATTGAAGAAATTACAGATAATATTTCTTCTGTACTAAAAAGATTTCCATCTAAGAAAGAAGAAATTTTAAAAGCGAATGGTTATACTTCTGATGATGATGTTTTAGTAGATAATAAAGAAGTAAAATATTTTGAAGCGTGGTGTTGGGATTATGTAATTTTCAAAATGGATAATATTATTCTTGGAAAGATCCGAAATCCATATTGGGATTGGGATGGAATTTTAATTACACAAGATGAAGCGGATCAACTTCAAGAAGCAGAGGGTGAGGAGCGAAGAAATATTTTAACTAACGCAAGGAATGATCAAAGTGAAAGAGTGGGAGCGCGAGATAGATATGCTGAATTAGTTGAATCTGGTGATTTGGTAGCTCTTGAAAATGCAGAGATTCCTTTGGAACTTGAAGCATATAAATTTAATCACTTTGATCATCCTAGAAAACCTTATATCTTTACAACTATTTTAAATAATGAAGATTCTCCTATTGGTCAAACAGACATGATTGCTCAAGCAGCACCGCTTCAGGAAAATATTGATGAAACTAAAAGAGATATTACACAGAACGCAAAACTGGTTAATGGAATTATAAAAGTAGATAGTACTGTTATGGATAAAGCAGATGCACAGCGTATGCGATTTGAAACAGAGGGAATTATTTGGGGTAAAGGGGCTGTGCAAGGTGTTCAACGTGAAACTGGACCAGCACTTCCAGCTTTTGTTGTTGCTAACATGGAAGATTCTCGTAGAGAAATTGATGACATCATGGCGGCATCATCTGCATTTAAAGGAATTAGAGAGGGACAAGAAACACGTGGAGGACGACTGGCTTTAATAGACCAGTCATTTTTGCGCCTTAATGAACTTGTACAAGTTATTGATTACGTTAACTATGAATTATTTAATTGGTTCTACCAACTTGCAAAAGTTAGATACACAGAACGTCATTATGCAAAGAGTCTTGGTAAAGCTGCGGCTGTTGAATTGATTAGTTTGTATCAAGATGACTTTGAAGATGGAACTGAAGTTAGAATTATCCAAGGTAAAACACTTCCTGAAGATCGTCAATTTAAATATGAACAAGCGCAGGCGGATATTGAAAAAGGATTATTGTCACCGACTGATTATTTTGAAACTGCAGGTTATGATTCTCCAGCACAGAAAGCAAAGAACCGAGTTATCTATGATTTGAATAAACCGTTTGCTGTTGGTATTCCACCAGAGGAAATGCAAGAGATAATTCCGGAACAAGAAGAAGAACCACCGAAGTTGTCAATTTCATATGACGATTTACCACCAGATGGACAGGTACAACTTGCTGCGAAAGCTGGTATAGAACTTAATCCTGAAATAATTTTGGCAGAGAAACAAGCAGAGAGGGCAGATAAAAAAGCGGAAATTGAAAGTAGGAATAAATCACAGGAGAAAAACAAAACGACAGAAGTTAAGGTAGAGAGAAAGAAAAAATAATATGGCATCTGCAAAACAAAAATTTATTTCAGCAAAGATAAGTAAGATTATGGGCGAGGGAATTAGAGGGAAAAAAGTAAGTCAAAAGCAAGCGATAGCAATAGCAAATTCAATGGCAAAGAAGATATGACCTGGACACGTCAATAAACTGTGATATATTATTAATATAACTTAGATCAAGCGGTGTTTTATCAACCCATGTTTAAAAGTTTTAAACAGAGGTCAAGTTAAGATAACGGCAATCTCAAAAATATGGACCCAAAAGATTACGACAGTGGTATGGAGATGACAGGAGGCAGTGAAGCAACGCCTGAAGCTACCCCAGAGGCAGTGCCAGAAGCTACACCAAGCCCAGAGGAAACTCCAACACCTGTAGAGGGGGAAACACCTACGGAGGTGACTCCAGAAGAACCAATGCTTTATGAAACTCCTGATGGGAGGCAAGTAACAGCGGAGGTACTTCAAAAGGAATGGAAAGAGAATTTCCTACCTGAATTCACGCGAAAATCACAAGCATTAGCTGACATTGAACGTGAAAAGAACATTAACAATGCCCCTGAAGAAGTGCCTGAATGGCAAAAAGATGACTATGTACCTCAAAATTATGCAGAGATTATTAATATTGCTGAAGCAAAAGCTTTGCAAACAATAAGAGATAATGCTGCTGCAGAGATTCAAAAGGAAACAGACATCAAAAATGCTGTTGAGGCAGAACTTACAGAGATTAAAGCGACAGATTCTAAATTAGATGCAGATGCTTTGTTCCAACATGCGAATAAGTATGGTTTTAATAACTTGAAACAAGCATACTCAAATATGTCTGATATGAAAAAAACTGCCGTTGATACAGAACAGCGTACAGTTAAGAACATTAAGGACCGTGAAGTTGATC
>Ga0098047_10001119_pt1 | contig 10999 bp, 15 predicted proteins | sample 12_taG_FD_92585 | JGI IMG/M metagenome (GOLD analysis project Ga0098047, IMG submission 92585) | Marine viral communities from the Subarctic Pacific Ocean - 12_ETSP_OMZ_AT15267 metaG | ecosystem: Environmental > Aquatic > Marine > Oceanic | place: Subarctic Pacific Ocean | collected 2015-01-16 | reverse complement strand
TTATCGGGAAACCCTTGTAATCTCTCGCATTCTACGATTGTAAGTCGCCTGATTCTATTCTTTGCCATAACTGCATGTCTGTCTGTAGCTGTCAGTGAATACATTGCTCCATCACTACTAATTCCTAATCCATTCTGCACTGTATGTGATGTTTGCAATGCAACAGGGTTTTCAACACACAACATAGAATTTTCTGGTGGTGAGAATCTACCAGCAGCTGGAATTGTACCTGTGGTATCATTAGATTCAGTATAACTGCCTAATCTATCGGACTTTCTATATAACTCTCTATACATTTCCTCAGACTGTCTGGAATCTTTGCTTCTTTGCCTTTTTTTTCTGCTCGGCTCAGGATTCCTTGACATTGCTTCTTGGTCAAATAATACTTTTGCTGGATCTTTCCAGTCTCCAAGACATCCAACAACGAAGATACGCCTTCGTCTTTGTGGGATTGCCCTTGGAAATCGTTGTGTTCTGATGTATTGAGTGTCAAGAACCCTGTAGGCGAACCCATACCTGAGTTCTGCCAATGCTCCAAGGAAGGTTCCAAGATCTTTTCCTTCGTTACTAGACAAGATACCGGGCACATTTTCCCAGAGTACCCATTTAGGCTTAATCCTTTGAGCCAAGCGAATAAACTCAAGTGCGAGGTTCCCTCTATCTTCTCCCATTCCTTTCCTAAGTCCAGCGATTGAGAAGGTGGCACATGGCGTTCCTCCCACAAGGATGTCTGGTGTGGCTGATAAGTCTGATCTTTCGATTTTGGTGAAGTCGCCATAATTTTTTACCTCTGGATAATGATAGTTAAGCACAGCTGATCTAAATGGGTCAATCTCTGATAACCCAAGACATTTAAAACCAAGTGGATGCCATGCAACTCCAACTGATTCTATCCCACTACATATCGACAAATATTTCATATCAATCATTATATCCACTATTAAAACCGCTATTAAATGAATCCTCAATGGTTTTGGTATAACTTAAATCATACACTTTCTTGCCATTGGTTCTTCTGGGTTCTACTCCTTTTTGATGTAAAATTCTGGCTGCATTTTTAAAGTCAGGCATTCTGGGATTACTGATACCCAAATCCCTGAGTAACTTGGTCATTTGTACTGGTTGTGTTGTTTTGGCATCAAAATCAACATGTTCCAAGATAAGATCTTCCACACTACTCTGGGTTCTATACCCTTCGTTGGAGTCCTGAAGTAATTCCCTTTCATCAGGAGACAGGAACCAGTTCTTTTGCCCGGCAACATACAGGGTTTTCTTTACTTCAGCCCAAACCTGTTGCATATCCATGCCATGATTGAAATTAATTGCCTTGGTTGACACCACCCAGAATCTTCGATTGCCTGATGTATCAGTGAGAAATTCCCTACCATTGACTGATGCAAAAAATGCTGTGCGTCTTTGATAGGTGGTGAATGCCCTGTCATATGGCAATCTCAGTTCATCTGTCTTTGCTGTCACAAAGGCTTTCAATTGGTCTATGTCTGACTTCTTGAAAGTGGACTCTATCTCGCCCAATTCCACTATCCAATGTGATACAGCACGTTTTACGCTGTCTTTATCGCTTGGGTTCAGCGTTGCACCTTCCAACAGCCAACCTTTATTGTAATTACACAATCGTTTAAACCACAATGTCTTTCCCAAACCCTGTGCGCCCTGAAATACCAGTATACCTTCCAACTCAACTCCATTAGGCTCATAAATGGCTGCCACACAACTAATTAACCATTTCTTGAGCAACATGTCTTTCAGAACATCAGATGTTCTTGATTCAATGGTGTCCAGAAATTCCTGCAAACGTGATGTTCCATCCCATGGCTTACTATCAATCCATTCCTTAACAGGATTGTATTCTTTGGCTAATATCTTTAAATAATCCCTGACTCTGGTATGTGGTACACCTAAATTAATACAACGATCTTCAATCTCGACCAGACTCGCTTCTTCTTTCATGTCAGCGATGAATTTCATGTTGGGAATATGTATTTCCATCTTTTTCTTTATCACGTTGTAATTAACATTGATGGAATGCATTTGCATGACTGCCTGTACATTATCTTTGATATTCAACTTCCTGCCTTTCTCTGATTTGACAAAATCAACATTGGTTGGGATATCCAGCACTTTTAATGGCGGTAAAATCTCACCTTCAATTGCATTGGCATGGTCATTGTAATCGCCTTGTGATTCCGGCATCAAAACTTCAGCCCTACCTTTGTTTTTGATGATATATTTACAGGCTTTTTTGGCTTCCTTCTCACCAGTCTTTGAGTCATCATTATCTGCGATAAAAACGAACTTCCTGTTCTTTAAAATGCCAAAAACATTCTCTGCCACAGGTGATAGATTATAGGCATCGAATGCCACGAATACCGGTTGCTCCATATCTTTATAAACCGAAGCTGCGGTTGCATAACCTTCACAAAAATAAATTTTGTCTGAGGTTTTTAATATCTCTTGTCCAAGAATAAAAAAGCTGCCGCTTTTTTTGGAACCAGCAAGGAAACGCTTAGTGCCGGTGTCGCTGATGTACTGTAAACCCACGATGGATAAATTTGCATCCAGCAATGGGATGATTAATAGTCCTTTAGGGTCAATTCTGAGCCCATAGGAAAGAACTTTCTTCTTTTCTAGGTATGGATGCCTTTCACATTCTTTTGCTTCATCCCAGAGAGCCTGAGAGCGTTTGGCAGACTTTGAATATTTTTCTGCCTTCTTGATCTCGACTTCTTTCTGTAATTTTTTTATTTCTTCACGTTCTGCCTTTGTGATTGTCTGTCTTTTTCTGTTTTCGGGTTTCCAGATCGCTGTCGGCTGGTCCATTGAGGTTCTATAATCGCCAATCCTTCCAAAAGGTATGGATTGATCCAACCACAATTGATACCAGCCTGACAGCTTTCTTTCACCACCTAAATTGACGTAAGCTCGACCAATACTTCCATCAATTACCAAACCTCTATTTGGGTCAGGTTCCATTCCATTTTCTGTCATAAAACTTAGGAATTGTTGTTGTACATCTTGGGTCAGTGGTCTTTCAAATTTTTTTGCATGTGGTCGGGAAATCTTTAATGCCATGTCATCATCACTATTGTTTAATTTATAAAAAGATGTATAATCATATTAAAATTTGTTAAAAATATCAAATCATAAATTAATGGAGAAAAATCATGACGTTAAAAATTAGCGCAGACAAACCTGAATTTGAAGTGTTGCCAGCTGGAGAATATCTTGCTGTATGTTACAAAATAATTGATGCTGGTACTAGAGAAGAAACATGGAAAGATAATCCGCCAAAGAAAAGAAAGGTTATCTTTGTGACATGGGAAATACCATCACAGACATTGGATGATGGCAGACCTTTCAGTATCGGTAAAAAATACACTGCATCGTTAAACGAGAATGCAACTTTATACAAAGACTTGGTGACTTGGCGTGGTAGACCATTTACTAATGAAGATTTACAAGGTTTTGATGTCAGTAGGATGATTGGTGCGCCAGCCATGTTACATATTGAACATACTGATGAAGGCAGGGCAAGAGTAAAGGCAATCTTCAAGCCAGATGAATTTAAAGTGACCAAAACAATTAATGACCCAACTATTTTTGATTTGGATATTTATTGTAATGAATTTAATGGTAACAGTAATGAACAATCCAAAGCTGCCTGTGAAGTTTTTAGCACTTTACCAGAGTGGCAACAGGGATTGATTCATGAAAGTTTTGAATATCAGGCTGTAGCTGATAAAGCTCCAGTCAATTCTGAACAACCATCTGAGTCTGGACTATCATCGCTTGTTAAGGATGAAGAAGAAGTGGATATTCCTTTTTAGTGCATGGGTCAGGAACAGTTCTAATTCATCACTTTCTCCTAATGCCCTAGGACTGTTCTTGACTTTTATTTGTGGTGATTGACATGAGTGATGAAATAAATAGACCGGCACATTACACCAAAAACAAAATTGAATGTATTGACTATATCAAGCAACAACTGGGTGTCAATTTCAAATATCATTTGGAAGCATGTGTTATTAAATATTTACATCGTTACAGGAATAAACATGAAGATCCAATCAATGACTTAAAAAAAGCGCAATGGTATTTAGACAGATTAATTTTTGATATTTGCATGGAGCGTAGGGAAAACGAACAAATCAATGAAAACAAACCAAATGAATAGCACCAAAAACAACCTAAAAGAAAAAGAAATATTTAGGAATGAATTGGAAAGGAGAATCAAGATAATTACTTGGTTGTTACCTAGGTTTCATAAAAAAATTTCTGATCCAGCGGATTACGAAGAATTAATAGGGAGAGTAGATTCAAATGAATTTTAAAGAAGGCGTATATGAAGATTTACCATTTGATGAATACAGTAAAATACCGGCGTATAGGGCATCTGATTTAAAAGAAGCCAGTCGTTGTATATTCACATGGAAAAATAAAAAAGAAATGTCAGAAACACCAGCCCTTCTGGAAGGTAAGGTACAACACACCATTTTTCTGGAACATCATAACTTTGACAATGAATTTGTGATAACACCTAAAATTGACAGGCGTACAAAAATAGGTAAACAGGACTATGAAGATTTTTTAAACACTGTAGGTGGCAGAACTCCTATCACTCAAACTTTATATGATACTTGCATGGAGCGTAGGGAAGTTGTCAGTCATTACATTCCTAAACCTGAACATAAAGTTGAATTGACTATCTGTTTTATGTGGAATGGTCATCCATTCAAATCCCGGTTGGATTGGCATGATGGTGAAAGACCATGGGATTTAAAAACATGTCGTGATGCTTCACCCAGAGGATTCAGGAGTGCTATCAATATTTTCGGATATAACATGCAAGGATCTCTTTATGTTGATGCCTGTAAAGCAGCCGGTTTACCAGTCAATGGATTTTCATTCTTGGCACAAGAGAAAGCGCATCCATATCCTTATGCAATTTATGAATTATCTGATGAAGCATTGGTTTATGGTCAAACTAAAAATGAACAGGCGCTCAGTTTGATTTTGATTGCGCAAAAAAGTAATGATTATCCGCCATATAATATTGCTAGTGTACAAACCATTGAATTAGAGCATTTATGGTAATCCATGCTCGAAAAGATATTCCACTCTAGCTCTATCATACAACCAAAAAACCAATAAATATCTATCGCCATATTCAACTGGCAATCCTTTGTGCATCATGGTAAATGATGGAAACATCAAAGCATGTCCAGTAGGTAATGGTGCAACTTCACCATAATTATGGAACTCAGTGCCACCACCTTTATATTTGTTGCTGTTTAATGGAACCACGACTGTTAAATCTGACGAATCATCGTGATGCCAAGCGCCTTGCTTCTTATCTTTAAGATTGTAATTGGCTATTTGAATGGACCCAATATTGGCACAATGTCTTTGCCATAAGGAAAAGAAAATAGGATTTAAAACTGTTTGCACGACATACCACATATTCCTGTGCAACTCTGGCATTTTCTCATGCAAAATAATTTCTGGGATCTGACGTAATTTATCTTCGGTTTCATTAGGCTTAAATCCAACGTGTTTGATTTCATCAACCAGCATTTTGCAAAATTGTTTCCTGAATAAAGGCACCCTGTAAACATCAGGATATATTTTTTTTATAATTTTATTGACTGGCGTTTTTTCAAGTTTTTCAACACCATCTTGTGCATTAAATTTAGTGATGATTGGCATTGTTTCTTGGACAGCATCGTATGTGTTTTGATTTAAACACCAATGGGATTGCATGGATAGCAGGTAATTTTTAAATTTATATTGCGTCACAAATTAAATATTACCATCTTTGAAGATAAAAAAAACCCCAAAACAACTTGGTGTGGAATGTCAAAAGGATGAAAAAATCCAAGTTGTTTGGGGAAAAACTAATAAGTTTTATTATTATATATTATTTCAATAAAGGCTGCGACTTGGTTTTTTTTGGTCGCATTTCAGCATACTTTTCGTTGATTGGGTGCTTAATAATTTAATGCTTATTTACACTCATAACCTAATGCACCTTTATTCAGCAGATAATTCAAATTCTTTTTCAGCTAATTCAATGACCCAAAGTTTAAAGTCATCATACTTATCAACATCTTCACGACTGCTTATAATTCTTGGAAGCTGTGTAATCCAATTTTCCCACACTCCTACAAATTCTTTTTTGGTGACATGCTTTGTGCCACCAAATACAGCGCTTTTATTAACTTCTATCGTTCTTGGCATCTTTATGTACCTCTCGTTTATCTCTGTCACAATGAAATGTGACTGTAACAATATATTTTCCATCACAATTAAAATGCATTTGCTCCGATGGGCAAGTGCTTAACCAATTAAACAGTTCTTCTCTGGTCATATTTAATTACGCAACCCCTTTATCTTTGATGTACTGTTTAAATATCATCACTCATCCCCTAACTAGCATTAATATGACCAGCCAGCTTTGCATCATCAGTATAACCAGCCAGAGTTTTTGATGGCTCAAAATACATATCTCTTTCGATAGACATACCAAATGGTAACTTGAGTGATTTCAGTTCATTCAAACTGACATAACCTAACTCTGGGCATCCATGTCCTAAGTCACACAAACCAAACAAAGTGTCACCATCATTTTCGATTTCTGATATTAACCAAGTTCCACTTCCAGCTGGGTTAAATAACTTCAACCATGGTTTGTTATCAGCGTTATCTCTTGGGTTACTTTTGAGCTTACCCAGTATCTCTTTTGTTATTAATTGCATCACACCACCCCTTTATCTTTGATGTACTGTTTTGGAACCCAAACAAGGACAACAACCGCTTAAACAGTCATTCCCCTCACCATCTGAATAGCAATGCCAATAACCGCAATTCTCACAACTATCATAATTTGGCGATTGATCTAGTGTTGGAGCTTTACAATGAGGGCAATTGCTAGGAATAAAATCATAACCGCCTACTACTTTTTTAACTATTGTCATTACGCCACCTCACTTATTGCCACTAATGAAAGGGCAATTAATTGTGGTAAGATTACCAGTTTAAAAAATTCTACGAAACTACCAGTTAATTCTTTGAGAGCATCCTGATTTTTCATTTGATTTCCTTTTTTAATTTAACTCTTTTTTTGTACATGAAGTTCTTTGCAATGTGGACAAATATTGTCATGTCCTTTATTAGCTAAAGTATTTGTACATCTAATTCTAACCCAATATACTAAATCATTAATCTGTGCAAAAACTCTTACAAGCCAAAACTTATTATCAATCATTGCTTTTGCACCTCGAAGGTCTTTAGCCATCTCATCAGTATCGTAATAATTGTTTGGTGCGGCGTCACAACTCATGTCAATACTAATCATCCAATTAGATTTAAAACCACAATCTGTCCATGTGTATGTACCAGTATCAGTGAAGTATCTAATCGTAAAACCTTTATAAGAATAATAGCCTTCCTTTATTTTTTGTGGATTCTTTGTGTCATAAGAAATCCTAACTTTTGATTTAGTTTTGCTTGATGGTACTATTAGTTTAAATGAGTTTTTCATTTGATTTCCTTTTTTATTGATTCTTTCCACACATTAATTATACACATAATGTGCAATTATTTGCAACTATTAATACAATTATATGTGATTATTTATATATATTTATAAGTTATTGTTTTCATTATGTTTTTATAAAAAGATGCTTATTTATGTATTTTTTTATTAGAAATTGTTGTAAATCTGCGCATTTTTTTATAAAATATGCGCAATTATTGTAAAACCAAAGGTAGCGAGGCATGAACGATTATTACAAAGACGAACTGAAAGAAGTGAAATATCCTAAAGGTCGAAAGAGTTTGGCTGTGGATGTTGATACATATAATCTGTTGCAAGAGATTTGTGCCATAGAGCGCAGATCTAAAATCGATCAGTTAAAAGTATTGATAGAAAACAAACATCAGTCTTTAGTTAGTTCGACAAGTCAATGATATTTGACAAAAAAGAAACCAAGAAACATCCTGTTTCTTACGAGATAACTCACCCTAATGAAGTAGTAGAGTTGTTTGGTAAATTGACCTTGCATCATCAGGCTGCGTTAATGCGATTAATGTCACGCAATTTGGTTGTAACTATCAATAGCGAAAGAGCTATGGGTTACGATATGGATTTTGAAGTTAAGGGTGCTTTGATTGAAGCCAAAAATAATTTATCCGACCAGACCAGCGATTCCTGATTGGCGCATTGCCAACTCCCTGTCTTGCGGATTAGGTAAGATAGTTGGTGACATAGCTGGATTAATGTCAGGCTCTGCTGATTGGAATGCTGGAGCATTGATATCAGGCATTTGAAAATTCTGGATTGCACTCTGTAAATTTTGTTTGTCTTGATTAACACTTTGTCCTTCTTGGATGTTTTGTTTTTCTTCCAACCTTCTTTGTGATGCTTCATCTAATGCCTTATTTCTTTTGTCAATAGAATTAAAGAGAGTGTCTAATCCTTCTGCTCCACTTCTAGCAAAAGTTTGCGATATTAAGTAAGCAATTGGTTTTGTAGCCCCAAGAAGATGTTGCATAGATACTGCTTTCTTTGGATCAATGATATGGCTTATTAATAAATCGAGATAGGCTTCTTGCTGTTTTCTTCTGACTCCAGACATCAGTGGAAAACCCATACCAGTTAATCTTGATGAAAAATTAAAAATACCAGTTAAAAGACCACCAAAAGATCTTGCTGCTTGTTTTCCAACTTCGCCACTTCCTACAATTCGTTTTGCTTCTTGAGACATTAGTGCATCCATAGCAATATTGCCAAAAGTATCTGAGCCAGCCTGTGTTTGTATACGACCTACCATTTGCATCAAATTAGTTAAGTCTACAAAATTCTTCAATTCTTCTGGTTCAAAAATGGCTTGCCACATTTTTGCTTTAGTTCCTACGGCTTTATGTGCAACAATTGCTTCTCCGAGCTTTGCTATTTCAGCTGATGTAGCTGGTAAAGGAGTTCCTGTGGCATCATAAATTACTTTTTCTGTTGGAAATGCCTTAGCTGGTTGCTTGATCCCCATGGCTCTTAAAAAAGCACTGGGTTCGCTCAATGGATTAGTTTGAGAAGCAATGACATCATCCCATTGAGTTCTCAACCAAGTTCCTTTTAAATTTTGCCAAGCCTGAGTTCCTTCACCAGTTGATTGTAAAATCTTTTTTAATTCTGTTATTTCTCTTGGCTTAATATTTCCACTAAATAATTTTTTTGTTAATCTCATGGCAGATTCGCCACCTTTTTCTGCAACCTTGGCGAATTGTCCAACAATACTCCTGTCTAGTGATTGAGAAGTACCTAAAGCATCATCATATAATTTTGTTACTTGTTCATATAGTGGGTTTTCTGATTTTATTTTATTAGACAATTTTGCACGAATTTTTGATACTTCCATTTTTAATGGAGAATCAGCATCTTTAGTAAGCCTAGACATTAATCGGCTGAAGTTATCTTTTAATCCTTCATGCAAAAGCTTTGTGCTTGATCTGGCAACTTCGCCTTCAAAACGCGCATCAATCAAACCTTTCTTCATTTCTTTGTAGGCAGACAATTTTTGAGCAGAAGTGTTAGGGTTCGCTATTACACTGTTTATTTCTTTTAAGATGTCGTTTACGTCTATCTTGACATCCATATCATAAGCATCCTCATACATTGGTTTTACACGTTCTGTTAATTTTTTCTTTTCCGCCTTAATATAATCATCAGCAGCTCTAGCTATATCCATCTCTGGATCAATTGCTTGTCTACTAGTTAATTTTGTTTTTAACCCCCCAGAAATTAATTTTCCAGATAAAATGTGGTCGAAGAAATTTTCTGCGTGGTAATTTATTCTTTGGTTTCTACTTTCATAATGATCTATTAATTTTTGGTTTCTTGCGTGTTTCGAGATCCATACTTCTGCTTTATATCCAGCTTCACCAACCAAGCCATTGGCTTCAGCTCTGGAAATTTTAACATCTGGATATTTATTTGCTACATAAGCAAGTTTATCATCTACAGTTTTACCACCATTTTGAACAATGTCTTTCAAAATGCCTCTTCCATCAGAACCGGGAAATTTATCTAAAAGCCATCTTCCAGTTGCTGTTGTGGCACCTTTTGCTGGAACACCAAATGGGACCGCACCAAAAGCAGAAGATACAGTTAAATCTTTAATTGCCTTCTCTATTTCTAGGGGTGGTCCGCCTAATAACAAAGATAAGCCCTGTCTAGCACCATAAGCAGTGGCACCTCCCCATGCTGTTCCTTTAGCACCACCAATAACAGCACCGGGTACTCCCCCACTAATAAAACCACCCATCATACCCATTGTGCCAGTAATAACTTCAGCAAGGAATTGTCCAGCTGGTCCAATATTATCTATATAATCTACATCATTACCCAATGGGTCATCTTTAAATTCTTTTTTATTTTCTCCTGTGTATGGATCTCTGTAAAATAAGTCTCCATCTTCATCGAAACCATAATATATTGATGGATCTTCCCCTGCATCATATAGTTCTGGGAACCTTCTCCTAGCTAACCAAAAAACTTTATTAGTCTCATCATTGGTTAAACCAGATAAAAAAGCATCGTAAAAACCACTGGCATCTTTGGGATCTTCTGTTATTGCTTCTTTAGGTGGTCTTGTGTCATCCCTAATACCGCCATATTGACTTTTTCCATCAATATTTTCACCACCATATTCACTTTTTTGATTACTCATGGCTTTTTGAATGGCATGCCATTTTCTATATAGCGTTCCCCAGACTCTAGTGCATCATATTCTTGTTGTGATGTAACTACAGGTAAAGAAGCCTTTTCCCTCGCCATTTCAGCCTTTCTATTATTAAAAAGTTTTTCATAGGCTTTAGGAATAAACCCTTCAGCAATATTTGGATTATCAATAGCTTCCTGTAATATTGCTTCTTCTTCTAAAGTCAAAAGTGGATTTTTGTCTGACCACTCAACTCTAAATTTATT
>Ga0098047_10001117_pt1 | contig 11010 bp, 11 predicted proteins | sample 12_taG_FD_92585 | JGI IMG/M metagenome (GOLD analysis project Ga0098047, IMG submission 92585) | Marine viral communities from the Subarctic Pacific Ocean - 12_ETSP_OMZ_AT15267 metaG | ecosystem: Environmental > Aquatic > Marine > Oceanic | place: Subarctic Pacific Ocean | collected 2015-01-16 | reverse complement strand
TGTACAGCAATAGCAGTAAATGGAAGTGCCTCATGGACTCAAATTATTCCTTCAGGATTTACAATTACCACATGGCTATATTATGAAGAAGAATCTAACGGATAGATAGGAAAAACTATGACGGGAATATTAGGATCAAGGGTCACAAAAACAGGTTTGACTAAAGCCCCTACTACTAGCGGAGGTGGAGGTGGAACCTTATTTAAAGGTACTGTTAATAGTGCTACTCTTCCTACAATATCAACATCCAGTGTTCCAGCAGGAAAAACGTGGTTAGCACACGGTGTTTGTAAATTAATAGAAGCCATTGCATATAGCACTGCTTCTGCTACATCCACCCTTACCTGTGGTCTAGAGGGTGGTGCAGATAGTGGTACTGGAGGCGGAACAGAGGGTGCTTCTGATGGTGGTACTGGAAGCTATGCTTCAGGCGGTACATCCGGAAGATACTGGCATCACCACACCGCATGTTACTGTGCCCGCTATTGTGCAAGATATTGTGCCCATTATTGTGCAAGATATTGTGCAAGATATTGTGCCCATTACTGTGGTAGATATTGTGGTCGTACTGGTTATGGTTACGGATTTGGATATGGTTATGGGTCTGCAAGAGGATATTCTGGAAGTTGTACAGCAATAGCAGTAAATGGAAGTGCCTCATGGACTGAAATTGTTCCTTCAGGGTTTACAGTTACCACATGGCTATATTATGAAGAAGAATCTAACGGATAATATTTAAAAAAATAAATATATGAATATATTATATTATTACCCCGAAGCATTGGGATATGGTGATTTTTATTTGTTATTACCTATCTTAGAATCACTCCGAAAAAAACATAAAAAAGATAACATAACATTAGCATCCAGTAATACAATTAGATCCTTAATTGTAAATAAAAATATTATCGATGATTATATTGTGTTTAATAACAATCACAGGCGAGGCGAATTTATTAATAAGCTCATCATCAAGAATAAAAGAGATATAGATAATGTTCTACATCAATTTGATAAAGTATATGATTTAGATGTACAAAGATTTGGAATAACATTATTTTTTCGAAATGATATGCATTTTTTTGATATCATGGAAAAGGAATTTGAAGTTAAGATTGATAGAAATAAATTTGATTCTATTTTTAAATTTAATTTAACAAGTGAAGAAAAAGACCAAGTTGATAAATTAATTCTACATAATGATAAAAAAAATATAATAATTCATACTGGACATTCATATAAATTTCCTTATGGAAAAACACCAAATTATGAATGGTGGCATGAGTTAATTTCTAACTTATCTGACTATAATGTTTATCAAGTGGGGAGCAAGATTGCAGTAGAACAACCATCTAGACTACTTCCTGATTTTGATATAAAACACGATAATATAATAGATTTGTGTGATAAAATTAATTTTCGACAAATTGCTCATTTATTAAAAATATCACATTCATTTATAGCTATAGATTCAATAGTAGCACATCTATCCCTACATTCAATGAAAAGAGGTATTGTTTTATGGGGAAGTTCCTATGTTAAAACACATGGACATGATCATAATATAAATTTAGAAGCAATTCGACATTGTGGAAAACCATCATGTATCGATCTTGGAGGAATGATAATAGATGATAACACTAATCTTGGTTGTTGTCTTCTGCCAGAACTTGCAAAACCGGATAGTTGGCCCCTAGTAGATGAAGTGATGCATGAATTAAATACTTTATAAAAGAAAAATATGAATAATTTACATGTAGTAATGGGAGGAATAGGTAAAAATATTATATTTACTTCATTAATATCTAGGTTATGTAAAAAAGATGATGCAGACAAAATATCTATAATGTCTCCATGGAAGTATATATTTCAAAATAATAAACAAGTAGACAATGTAGAACCTACAACAGATTTCCGATATTTTCAAGAATTAGAAAAATATGATAATATAATTTATTATGAGCCTTATCTTTCTAATTATACTAAAGATAATGATTTACATATTTTAGATGCGTGGGCAGATATGTATGGTATAAATAGAGTACAACACGTACCGTATATAAATGTTGATAAAATTGAATCTGAATATGATATTAGTTCTGAGTTTACTAAAAAAGAATATTGTGTAGTACAATTTAATGGTGGCAAAGGGGGTAGGTGTGAAGCATTTGTTAATGAACCAAGAGATTATCGTTTAGATTTAGTACAAAAATTAATATATAGATTAAAAAATGTATTAGATTTAGATGTAGTATGTTTGAGACATGATAATGAACCAAAAGCCGAAGGTGTTATTTCATTTAGTTCTAACCCCCATAATGATAGTTTGCTCAATATAATTCCTTTAATTGAGAAATCTAAATTTGTTATAACTATCGATTCCGCATTAATGCACTTATCTGCCTTGACAAATACAAAAACTATAGTATTATGGAATGAAACTCAAACAAGACCACAACGTATAGGATATAATAAACATACGCATTTGTGTTGTAACAATGATATTGCTATTGATATAGATGTAACTAGTATTTTAGGTAAAATAGATGAAAAAGATTAATAAAATAACTATTGTTGGCGGAGGCACGTCAGGATGGATGACTGCGGCAGCCTTGGTAAACAGATTTCCAGATAAAGATATAACGTTAGTGGAATCTGAAAACATTCCAACTATAGGTGTTGGAGAATCTACAGTACAAATATTTCGGCAATATACAAACATCATAGGACTTGCAGATGAAGAATGGATGTCTAAATGCAATGCTACTTATAAGTTGTCGATAGACTTTACTAATTGGGCTGGAGATGGTAAAACGGTTAAATATCCTTTTGGTAAAGGCACATGGTTGAACAAATATAAACCTATTGATTGGTTCATATACAAACATGATAAAACCATTAAAAATCATTATAGCTATGTACAGTTTGCTATGGGGCACTCAGAGTTATTAAGACAAGAGAAATTTGTTCATGATGATGAAAATTTAATTGGATTTGATTTTAACGACATGACTGGGTTTCAGTTAGATGCAACTCTATTCGCTAATTATTTAAAGAACCATTATGCATTACCCCGCGGATTAAATCATATACAAGATACTATAAAAGATGTTATAGTAGATTATGATGGTAATATAAAAAGTTTAACCTCGTCAAATGGTACTGAATATGATGCCGATTTGTTTATAGATTGTACAGGATTTAAATCTTTATTATTAGGAGAAACATTAAACACACCATTTGTTTCATTTGAAAAATATTTACTCAATGATAAGGCTGTAGCAACTCATATTCCATATACAGATATAGAACACGAAATGGTGACAGCTACAGATGCACATGCACATGATAATGGTTGGGTATGGAATGTGCCTCTTTGGAATAATATTGGTAAAGGTTATGTATATAGTTCGCAGTTTTTGACAGAAGAGGAAGCTGAAAAAGAATTTAAAGAATATTTAATTAATAATACTAAATGTTCGAAAGAAATAATTAATTCATTACAATACAGTCACATACAAATGACTCCAGGATTTCATGAAAGGAGTTGGGTTAAAAATGTATGTGCTATAGGATTATCTAATGGATTTATAGAACCACTTGAGGCTACTGGATTAATGTTTATAGGTGATGCAATAGAGGTCTTAGTAGATACTTTAGCGGCCCGTGATGGAATTGTGAATAGTTATGATAAGTCAATGTTCAACAACCGTGTCAATCATCGCGCCGAATATTTTGTTGGATTTGTTATTGGACATTATGCTATGGCCACAAAGAATGATACCGAGTATTGGAAAACTATAACGGAAGATATAGATTATCTATCTATAAAAGAAACTTGGACCAAGTATTTACATGTATACATACCGGAATTTTATGATGAGCATATTAATAAATGGCAATATTTAAAACCTGAAGATGGCACACCGTATATAATGGCAGGGTTTGGTATGAATCCTGTAGTAGATAAAGTGACAAGAGATGGACGTTATATAGAGAATAACTTAAAAATACATCATGATATAGGTCAGTATATCAAGTCTCAAGAAGAATATGTATCTCAGTTTCCTAGCATGTATAGTTATTTAAAAGACAATATATATAAATGACTAGTATAAAAACAATAAGTACTAATGAAGCATATAGTATGGTGGGTGCTGAAAAAAATAATTATGACTTCGAATGGTCTGCTACCCCTCGGCGAGATTTACAAATTTTATTAGATATGCTTTCTTCTAAGCATAGAAACAATGTATTAGAAATCGGCACGTTCGCAGGACACACATCTTGTAGTTTTAAATTAACATCTCCAAAATCTAATGTATATACAATTGATATTAGTACGGATATGTATGTTACAATTAATTCTGCACAAAAAACTGAAATTTTAAAAACGGAAGAAGTGGGAATAATATTTAAAAATAAAAACGTAGATGTGAATTTAATTTATGCAGATTCAACCAACGGATTAACATATAGAAATCTTCCCAATTTTGATTTTGTATATATTGACGGTAATCATTCAGTATATTGTATAATGAGAGATAGCATTAATGTTATGAATAATATTGTAGAGGGAGCATTAGTCTTTTGGCATGACTACAAGGATTCAGGATATACCGAAACAAAAAAAGCATTAGATTTATTTTTGAATACATATGAACAAACAATATATCATATAGAAAATAGTTGGTTAGCTTTTATGATATACAAAAAACTTATTTAAGGATATACCACGATGGATTTTACACGCAGATTTTCTATTGCCCATCCAGAAAAGGGGTTAGAAAACGGCTACCCAAATCATTTTTATTTAGTAATAAAAAATACTCCAAAAACAATTCTTAATGAAATAGAAGACATATACTTTGGTAAACATTTTTATTACAAATATCAAAGGAAAATGAAGTTTGTAGGCAATGCTATGGGATCAGAAGCCACAGACGAACAAACCGAAAATTTACTTAGAATACAAGAAGAATTTGGTGTATGTGTTTCATTAACTATGAATACAACCACATATCCAGATGAATTACTATTAGATCAAACATTACAAGATGATTTTGTTGAATGGATAGGAAAATATTATGATAAAGGGTTGAGAAGTTGTACTATTGGTAATATGCATATTATGAGAACAGGAAAGTTACAACGGCGGTGTCCTGATATGCATTGGAAAAATACAGTAAATCATTTAATATCAGATGGGCAACAAGTAGCCGATACTATTGGTTGTGGTTTTAATACTATATTATTAGATAGGTCTTTAAATAGAAATATTAAAGAATTAAAAAGAATCAAAAAGTTTTTATCAGAGAGTCATCCTGATATACAAACTTCATTGTTATTAAGTGAATCTTGTTTATATCGATGTCCCTTTAAATTAGAACATGATACGGTTGGTGGAACTATTAGTAGTAATTATTGGGGAGAGGGAGACGCTTTATCGACGTTATCTTGTAACCATTGGAAATCTGATGAAAGGGATAAATTACCTAGAAATGGTATTAATATGGTTGTATCAACTAAAGAATTTTTAGATGAATATTTAAACACAACTAATATATTAAAAAGCTCTGGTAGACTTGATGGAAATAGATATAACATCTATACTGAAGATGATATAAAGAGCAAAAACATTAAACTTTTACGTTCCAATTCTATGGGGGTTGACGACTTTAGTTTATACTCTTCTTCTTTTGAGAAGTGTTACAATTTAAATACTATTCCTTTTGATAAATGGTTGATCGCTCAACCTACTGATAAAGATGATAATTTGACAGAATCTAGTTTTAAAGAATATTCTAGGGATTTTTTACAAGATGAATTTTGGCTTTCTGATAAGGGACTTAGGCTTAATAGAATTCTATTGAATTGTCGTTCTCAATGTTATAATTGTCATGAATGTGAAAGAGCATTTGGAATACCAGATTATGATAGCTCCGTAATAACAGAAGACATTAAATGAATATACTGGGAATAAATGGTGCTCTCGGATGGGATGGTAGAATAGAATATGTAGGTGGCCAGGACTTTTGGGTCCATGGTAGCGGAGCCACGCTTTTTATAAATGGTGAATTAATAGGTTCGATATCAGAGGAAAGATGTTCACGAATTAAAAACGATGGACGATATCCTGGAGACGCTGTAAATAAATTATTAAATTCTGTTAATTTAACAAAAGATGATATTGATATAATAACATACGTTTCAAATGCAACTCTTATGGGGTATCATTTAAAATGTATAGGATATACCAATGAAAATTTAAAGAAAGAATACCCTAATGCTAAAATATATTTTGTAGATCATCATTTAGCACACGCGGCAGGTTCATTTTTAGCTTCTGGTTATAATGAATCAAATGTATTTTCCTTTGACGGAGCGGGCGATTTTATTTTGATGACAGACGGAATTGAACCCAAAGTTCTATTAAATAATTCTAGTTTTTATACTTTTAATTTTTCAGATAAAAAAATTACTTGTCATAACAAGACGGCCACCCTTACAGGTGAAAATATGTTTGGTGGTGCTTATACTGAATTATCTGAATATATCTACAGATTAAAAATGAATAATCTTGAATTTATTGATATAACCTCTACAGAATTTCAAACAAATAAACAAAAACAATTATTAAATTTAGTATGTGCTGATACAGAAGTGAATGTTACTAATTTTCCTGGTATCATTAATGAAGAATCCATTAATAAAGGTGGAGGTTTAGAGAGAGAAAAATATGCCGGTAAAATAATGGGTTTAGCATCATATGGAGATTATAAAAATATAAAATGTGACGATTTATTTTATTTGTCGTTTAAAAAGGAACTTGTATATGGCGACGGAAGGGAATTCCCTATTATCGTTTCTAATTTACATATCAAGGATTATATTTCTAGTAATGACCATAATTACTCTCCGGAAGATTTAGCGGCTTGGTTACAATATAATTTTGAACACTATTTACTTTCACTATTAAAACATATTCCTAAAGATATTAAAAGTAAAAAAATATGTTTATCAGGCGGATGTGCATTGAACATTATTGCTAATTCTAAAATTATAGAAGAAGGTATATATGATGATGTTTTTGTTCCCACAGCACCTAATGATGATGGTTTAAATTTTGGCGCCGCCATATTGTGTGCATGGAAATTTGAAGAGGAGTTAAGTTTGCCTCATAACATAGGATGTATTGGAATGGAATATGATATAAATGATTTTATAGGAGATTTAGATGAATACGAATGATATAACATTTTATAATAATAAAACGATGTTTGAATATAATCCTAATATGTTAATACGTGTTGACATGATTAACGATTTATACCCAGTAGTTATTATTGATGATGTATATAAACATCCGGATGAAGTACGAGATTTTGCTCTATCTCTACCGATACCCACCCAATATGTGGAGCCTAATGCATATGTAGGTAATAGAATTGAAATTAGTAACTTTATTGCTAATAAAACATTTTTAGATACTATATCTATGATATTATTACAAAAATTAGACTTATCTCATTTAATCCGTGACACAATAAACAAGGAAAATCAAAATAGTAACTTCACCCTGAATGTGATGCATTCAGACATTAAAAATATAGTAAACGAACATAGTTCCTTTATACCTCATAGTGATACTTCTGCCATATTATCAGTAATTTATCTAAATAAAAATAATCATGATACAATGGGGACCGGCATATATCAACATAAAGAAACTGGTATCTGTGCATATCCTAATGATGAAGAGCAACTTACTTGGATATGTAAAATAGAAAACATATCACGTAGAGAATATAAACAAAAAATGAAGAGATATGAGGCTTATCGTTCAACTAACCCTCCATGTGAGAGTTTTATATTAAAAGATAATGAAGACTGGAAATTATTATACAAATCAGAAGGAACGTACAATCAAATGGTATCTTATGAGGGAGGAATGTTACACGCACCATTATTTGATTTTGATTTAGTAGGAGACGATAGTTTTAAACGAATTAATCAAGTAATATTTTGGGACGCAATTGGTAAAGATTAAATTTATGATAACTTATAAAGAGTATGAAAATTTTAATATATTATGTGAACAAGTTGTTAATTATTTAATAGAAAATAAGATTATCGGTTGGTTTCAAGGTCGTAGTGAATTCGGGCCTAGAGCTTTAGGGAATAGGTCTATACTAGCCAATCCCACAATCAAAGATAATAAAGATTATATCAATAAGCAAGTTAAACATAGAGAAGAGTGGAGGCCTTATGCACCAATTATGTTAGAGGAGCATGTACATGAGTGGTATGATCTTCCGAAAAAATCTTCCCCTTATATGCTTTTTAATGCCCGTCTTCTACCGGATAAAGTAGGTCGAGTACCAGCAGTAACACATATAGATGGCACAGCAAGGGTGCAAACAGTATCAGAGAGACAAAATAAACCCATCTTTCAGTTATTGAAGGAGTTTTATAAACAAACTACTGTACCAATTTTATTGAACACTTCATTCAATGTGAATGGTGAACCTATAGTAGAATCACCAGAAGATGCACTAGAAACATTTAAATCATCTAAAATAGATTATCTTGTTATGGGAAACTTCTTATTTAAAAAGTCTTATGATATTGTATGATAATAATGAAATGTTTAGACTAACCCAAATATTTTTCTGGGAATAATTTATGTTTTTAACAGAAGAAGAAGTATTATCTGCTTGGAAAAATACTACACGGAAAACAGGGGTATATATTCATAGCCCTTTTTGTAAAGAACAATGTAGTTATTGTACCTTTAAAGGTACACTATTTGAAAAGAATGCCTCCCATCGTTATTATTCAGAATATCTTCCAAAACAAATAAAATTTTATGAACCTGTATTAAGTTCAGACCTCATTCGTAACTATTTTTGGGGCGGCGGAACTCCTTCATTAATGACTCCAGAAATAATGAGAAACATATTTGATCTTATCCCCAATTTCAAAGAGTGTCCGAGAAAATTAATGGAATTTCACATGGCAGATCCCAGATTACACAAGGAACAATTAGATGTGTTGAGTGAATATAATTTCAATACAGTAATAGCTTGTGTACAGAGTTTTGATAGAGAGATAGTAAAACAACAAAAACGGAGAGCACCTAAAAATGATGATGTTATTTTTGAATTCATAGACTATGCAAATTCACTAGGATTATTTACAATGTCAGATGTTATCTTTTTTGATACCGGAGATTTTCAAAAAGATTTAGATAGACTTTCTTCAGATATACAAAAATTAATAGATCATGATATATCCGAAATAAGTGTACAAACAATTTTTGATGAATTAGGAAAATATGATGTGATGGTTTCTAGATTAGTTAATAAGTATTTGAATGATAATAGACAATATTGTGTGGGAGGTATGGAAGGCGTACAACAAGAAGATTATTTTTGTGATGATTCAGGAAGAAAATGTAGAAAAGAATTAAAGATGTATAAAAAAGAAATAGATTGGGAAGAAATGTCACAGCAAGATATACACCTTGATGGTTTAATGACTAATCCTGAAATGTTATTTGCGACAAATTATAATGTATTAGGAATTGGATCTTATAAAAATCATAAATACACATTTTCTAGAATAGAAGATAAATTAGAATATGTTGAAGTTGGAGATACTTATACACCTAAATGGTTATGTACTTATGATAAAAAAGATTGGCCTATGAAAAAACTAGTAGCGGATTTTTATACTATGTTAGAAAATACTATAGGGGATCCCCCAGATGGTGTAGATTTTACTCTTTCTTCAGAAGTTGTACAGTATGATGAAGATGATAGCACAAAGAAAAGGGTTGAAAGAAGAGTAATACCTTCTTTTAGGTGGCCAATTAGGGATAATGACCTTATTATTGGAATAGAAGAATACGTATCTAAATTGAAGAAGATATTATAAAAATGGAAGAAACGATGAATGGGGTAACTCCAAATGAAATGATTAGAGTTATTCAAGAACATGCACAACGTGGGAGTTATGGTCCTAAACTAGATATTAGTGAAAAGGTATTACATGCAATGAGCCGAGTACCAAGACATGAATATGTTAGAACTAAAAATACCGCTTATTGGGATCGACCCAGTCCAATAGAATATGATCAAACAATATCACAACCATTTATCGTAGCATACATGACACATTCATTAGATATTCATCCTGAACATAAAGTTTTGGAAATAGGAATGGGATCTGGTTATGGAGCATCCGTGATAGCAGAGATAGCAACTGATGTTTATGCTATTGAAAGAATTCCGGAATTATATAATAAAGCAGTAGAAGTTTGCACCCGTTTAGGTTACAATATAAAATCAAAATGTGATAATGGTTATGAGGGGTGGGAAGAAGAATCCCCGTTTGATCGTATTATGGTGACTGCATTATCAAATGAAATTCCATCACAATTAATTAATCAACTTAAGATAGGCGGAAAAATGGTTATACCACACAATCCGCGCCTCCCTCACCTCACAAAAGGTAATTTAGGTCAGTTACATTTGATAACCAAAATTGGAAACCATGCCCATCATACAAAAAACTTAAAACTTAATTGTAAGTTTGTCCCGTTATTGAAAGAATAATTATGAACGTCGATTAGACAACGATTTTTTAAGATCCCACCACCAAGAAGCAGTATCTTCTTTTTCTGAAATAGCCATATTATAAGTAGCACGAATATCTTTTACTAATCCTTTATTATATAATATACTTTTTGCCCCATTATGCAATGGCTTTGGCCAGTTGCCAATATCAACCCAGCAGTATCCAGATGATTCGTCGTTTAATATAGGCACAAATTCTTTATATGCAACTACAATAAATGTATTATAAAAAAAACTATTATTTTTGGCTTTGTATTGATGCAGAGGATATATTTTTACTACGGCAGGCACATTTCCGATTTCTTCCTGTAATTCTCTATATAATGTTTCGATAGGTCGTTCTTCTTTATGGGCTTTACCGCCCCAGAAC
>Ga0098047_10001116_pt1 | contig 11026 bp, 10 predicted proteins | sample 12_taG_FD_92585 | JGI IMG/M metagenome (GOLD analysis project Ga0098047, IMG submission 92585) | Marine viral communities from the Subarctic Pacific Ocean - 12_ETSP_OMZ_AT15267 metaG | ecosystem: Environmental > Aquatic > Marine > Oceanic | place: Subarctic Pacific Ocean | collected 2015-01-16 | reverse complement strand
GGTGATAAAACTGGTACGCATAAAACGAAGAATCAGAAGAAAAGTTAGAGTACTGAGTCAAGTACTTAGTTAGGAACTAAAATAGAAACGGCCCGAAAGGGCCTTTTTTATTATGCATAAACTTGACGCAATCCTTTCATGGATTCGATGTAGTTGGTATCCACGGCAGTTTTATTGACAAAAACTTCTGTAGGATTGTTGTTCACATTGGTCACGTTGCTGTTCAACATCATATTTTCTGATTTTCCCATAGGTTCTTCCCCACCAAAAAGTCCTTCCATTATATTGTTCAATCCTAACATTCTTTGTGATCCAGTTTGTTGCATATTTCCAATTACAAGTGTGTCTGCTGTGAAGGTTCCTGTCCTGTTTTGGGATTGTTGTTTTATTCTTGCTTCTTCATTTGAGAGTAGTTTGTTTATGAATGGAATTTTTGAGATTGCTTTGAATATAGTAAGTGCAGGAACCAGTGCAAGTGAACTCAATCCAAATTGTATGATTGCACCTGCTAAGTTTGTGAATCCAAGTGCAAGTAATCTTAGTTTGTCTGGATCACCAATTTGAGACATGAGTGCAGCTAGTCCTACTGTTGCAACACCTAATGCAAGTAGTGGTGTAACTGCTATAGTACCCAACGTTCCAAATATTGCCAATGCACCTCCGAGCACAACAAATGCAGCTGCAAGTTTTAGGAATTTCCCAAACGGTATTTCGGTTAGTCTGATTAGGTTGTCTACAAATGCATTCATAAATTTTATTATAACTTCCCCTATTCCTATAATGACGTTCCCTACTGTTTTTATTATCCTACCTACTGCATCAAATACATTAACCAATCCTTTGAATACACTAGTTATTATCCTTCCTATTGTTCTGAATACTTTTGCCAATCCTGCAAAATATTTTACTACAACTTCACCTACTGCCTGTATGACAATTTTTACTTTTTCGAGTATGGCTATTACTACTTTACCATAGACTTCTATAACTTTTGCCATACCTTCAAATACAACGGACATGACCCTACCGATTGCTCCCATTATTGAAACTATAGCAGGTCCTGCAATTTTTAGTGCAGCTGCAAGAAGTATCATGTTAATGGAAAGTCCAGTTATTGCAGCCAGACCAATTGCAAGTGAATAAGGATCTATGGAACCAAGTGCCTTAAATAGTCCTGCGATTCCTCTACCAACACCATGTAGTATTTTGAATACCTTTCCTGGTAATGACTTCAGTGCAGTACCAAGTCCAGCAAAGAACCCGACTACCCCACTCATCATTCCTGACAGTTTACCTTTCATTGCACCAAATGCAGCACCAATTTTACCTTCTGCTGGACTTGGTTCTGCTGTTTTTTCTAATAGTGGTGTTTGTTCTGCTAGTGTATTTCTGATGTCCTCTAGATAAGGTGGACTACCACTCAAATTATCTTCAATGGACTTTGTGGTGCCTTTTATCATGTCCTCAAGTGTTGTAGCATTTATTCTACCTTCATCTGTGAGTACTTTTAATGCATTTTCCCAACCTTCAGTACTTCCTGTATCCAATTCTCCACGTTCTTGTTTTGTTTTCAGTTCCTTTTGTATACCTACGTTTTCTTCTATGCTTCGTTGCATATCCTGCATTATTTTATTCGATTGTTTTAGGTTTTTACCTTCAACTTGACCAGTTCTTGTCCATTTTTCAAGTTGACTTCTTTGTTCAAATAAAGTTTTGTTTACTTCTTTGAGTTGTTGGGGTATTATTTCTGCATCACGGAGTAACTCACCTTGTCTTTCTAGGAGTGCTTCTCTTACTTTTTGTGCATCTTCTGTAGCACCTTTTGATAAACCAAGTTTTTCCCAATCTTCAAATCCTAATGTTTTCTCTCTCGTTTCCTGAAAACTTCTTGCCATTTTTGCAAACAACCCATCGCCTTTGCCAAACCATTTCAGTACTCTATCTTGTCCATCAAAATATGCATCCTCTGTAAGTCCGCCTCTTTTGAAAAACTTTACTTGGGCTCTTTGTATTTTCTTATTAATCCACCATTCTTTGAGTCTATGTTTGTATGGGAGCATTGCATTTTTTGCCCATTGAAATGCCCATGTACCACCTAACCATTTGAGTATACTTGTTATTTCAGGGGCAACTTTATCAACTTGTTGTCCAAGTGCAGAGAATCCACTATTTATTATCCCACCTTGACTGAATGATTCCTCAAATCTATCTACTAATTTTTCCTGAGACTCTTCTAGTGTCTTTGCCAATGCACCCATTCCTGTTGCACCGACTTCCTTTTTTTCTTTTTCGAGGGCATTTGCAGATTTTGTCATTTCACCTGTGAATGTAGATACTCCACTTTGCAATCCCATAATAGATGTTTGCATTTGACCGAATGCGCCTTCTGTTATGTTACCTGTACTTTCCAGCTGAAGTTGTAATGCATTCAACATATTTCCTGCGTCTGCTGTTTCATTGTTGAATTTTTCTTGTTGGGCGGTTGTTAGACCCATAATGTTTGCATTTGATGTTATCGAGTCTTGATATTGTTTCATCTTTACCCGCATTAGGTTCAATGTTTTTGAACTCACTTCACCCATAGTGGATAATTTATCAAATGCACCAGACATTTCTTCAACGTCATCAGATACACCTTCAGTTGCTTTCTTTAGGTTGTTTAGTTCTTTGGATATATCTTCAAATACTCTTTCAGCCATTTTTCTTACCTACTTGATTGTCTTATTTTTGAATTTTCCTTTTGGATACGGTCATTTTCCTTTTCAATCCAATCTGAAAGGAGTTGTATGTATATTTCACGTTCCCATGGCATCATATTTTCAATATCCGATAAACTGTAATTGTGGTGTTGCATCATTGCAAAATTACTTAGGTATCTATTCCTGAGATTGTCATGACTCAGGATTACACGAAAAAATTTTCAAGTCCTTCCAATATAAACTCACCTTTATATCCACATTTACTACATGTGTAGTCATCTCTGAATCTTAATTTTGGTATGGTATCAAAAAAATCCCTAATCGATGTAAATTGTTCTTGTGTAAGACTGTCGAAGAATTCTGTTTTTTCCTTGGCACTATAGTCATTCATGTCATATGTATTTTCCGAATCAAATACACAATCAACACAATCCTCGATTATTCTGAACATATCATCTGTATTTTGATTTTCAATATCTATATTCATGTTCATGAGATCTAGTTTAGGGTATTTCATCAGAATACCGATATTTTCAGTTAGGAATATTTCATTACTATGATTTTCGGATTCCTCAAGGTTAACTTCTTTTAAATCTATATTCAATTCTACAGGATTTTCACATGATCTACCTTCATGTTCCTCTTGACAGCTGTATACTACGTTTGCCTGATCACTTACTGATTTTGATCGAATTCTTAATAATATATGTTCTAGTTCAAATAATGGGAGTTCGTCTATGTTTATATCTCCAGTCACACAATTGGTTAGTATTTGATTCATTGCACTTCCCATTTCGGTGTTATCGCCACCTTCAAGTGCCATGAATAGTATTTTTTCTTCTTTGACCAAAAATGGTCTGTATTCTATAGTCTCTCCTGTAGAGAGTAATTCCATTTCATAAGTCGGTACATCTAACTTGGGTAAAGGCATAATTTATTCATTCTCCTTAATTGTTTTATTCTTCAATCTTGATATAATTGCCAATTGGATGTTTTTCCAAGAAACTTAGGACTTTTGGTTTTACATATTCTTCTGTTTCAACATTTCCAGCATGATCGTTATGTAGTACAAAATCACAGGTTAGTGTTACTTCAAATTCCATCTCCTTTTGTTCTGCTGTTAGTGACATATCCCCTATTTTGGTTGGATATGCTGCAGGTAGTTTTGCAAGATGTATCCGTCTTCCTTGTTGATCATAGGTTTCTATAAAGGTATCTCTTGCATATTGACTCTTGTATCTGAATATATTGGTATTAGTATCTACTATTTCTTCCATCCAATTATAGAAAAATGTCCATTCTGGGTATCCCCATCCATCAGAACCAGATCCATTAGTACATCTAAATTTTAGATTTACATCTTCATATTTTTCCATTTTAGGTAGTGCATATACTGAACCGTAACCATATACCTTTTCCATAGTTTCTATTTCTTTTCCAGGTATTGAAGCTTCTTGACACATGAATTGTAACATATTTGCATCTTTTGAACCTGTTACAGGAATCTTCACCTGATATCTAAATCCTTCAGCTAGTCCTTTGTTGTTGTTTACATATGCCATGAAATCTTTTGAACTGAACGCCATTATATCTCTCCTAGTGTCTCATTCCATACGGTCGATTTGTTCTGTTTTCGGAATCTCTCGACTGGAAGTGCAGATACCATATCCCATTCTTCTTGGAGTATGTTTAGAAACCTACTCTTTACGTTACTATATAGGTAGTTTCGCATAAGTGGTTTCACCTCTTTTGATCGTAGGATTGTTCTTGGCTCACTACCCAAAAGTCCAAGTCTGAGTTGTGGGGGTAGATAGTGGAAGTTGACTCCCACGAATCCTTCCGTTCCCTTTTCGAGTATCATGGATAGTGGTGCCATATCGTAGTATGGAAGTTTTCGTTTGTTTTTTGGGTCATATAGGAATAAATACAGTCTACCTATATCAACCGATGATTGTAAATTTTGTGTATTCTCTTGTATCAGTTGTTTTGGATCTTTGGTTAGGTTGGATGCTTGTTCTATAAACCATTGTCTGGGGACATCACGATCCAGTGTTCGTGCTCGTTCATAAATATCGTGGAGTATTGTAGTTCTCATATATATATTTATAAGGTCACATGATCTTCAGTTAGTATCTTGAATTCCCAACCTTTAAGATCACAGAACCGTTTTGCAGCTTCCCACTTGGACATATTTTTTACATACTCTCTTGATTCCCATATAAAGGATTTGGATTTTCTTGATGGTTGTTTCGGTTTTTTGGTCTGTTTTTTAGGTTTGATTTCTACTAAATACTGTTTGACATTGCCTTGTTGATTCACTGATTCCACATAGAAATCTGGATAGTATTTATGCCACTTTTTATCGATGGGTGATATATACTTTATGATGACTTCTTCACTTGCCCATTTCACTACTTTGTCAGTGGTATCACAGTATACCATGAACCTACGTTCCCACAGTGAACGGTATGTCACATTTCGATGGTTGCCTATATACTTATGTGGATTTGTAGGTATATATTTCCCTTTGTATGCCATACAATTATTTATAAATAGTAATAAGGAGGGATGATGTATGATAACTACAATATTGAATTTGGGTAATCTTGTTTATTCTTCTGGTCCAGTTGCGCCTAAACAATTGGCAGCACAAGCTGCAGTTAATGAACAGAAACAGGCCCAACTTAACAAGGATACGACACCTAGAACAGGGAAGGGTGGATTAAATTATTTTGCTCAAGAATTTGGTGAATCAATATCAGATGCTTTTGGTGACAGATTTGCACAGATCTTATATGCACCTGGGATGAGAGACAGTGATAAGGAAACCGAATTAAGACATTTTATGATGTATCATGGATATGGGAATAAGAGAGATCCCTCAAAAAATGTGCAAATAGTGCGTACTATGGTGTTTCCTTTACCAGAAACAATTCAGGATGAAACAACTCTTGAATGGGCCGCAGAAACTGATAAGGTTGCCAAGTCTGCTGCTACATGGGAGAGGATCGATACACGGGGATTTTTTGGTACATTTATGAGCAAAGCAGGTGATTGGTGGTCTGAGACAAAGGCAGGAATAACAGGAACAGGAGGTAGACGAGAGAAGGGAGTTACATTCAATACACACGAAGAGTATTTTTTCAAGGGTGTGAATTTTCGAGATTTCTCGTTTAAGCACAAGTTGATACCTATATCACCAAATGAAGCTGCAGACGTAAAAACTCTGGTGGAGACTTTTAAATATCTGTCGAGTCCTAGTTATTCTGAGTCGGGTAAGTATTTTACATATCCAAGTGAATTTGATATTCATTTTTTGACTCTACAAAATGGTAAGTATGTAACTAATGAACATCTTACTAGAATAGGTAGGTGTGTACTTGATAAAGTTTCAGTTAATTATACCTCAGAAGGTAGTTTTCAATCATTACCTGGAGGGGAACCTATAGTAACTGAATTGGAGTTGTCATTCAAGGAACTTGATCTCGTAACTAAAGAAACATTAGGAAAGGCAGATCTCGCAGGTAATCTTAATCATACAACTTACGCAGGCAATTTTTCGGATTAAAGGTAGGAGGATAGCGTGTATTTCAATAATTTTCCAACTATGGATTATGATATGGATGATACCAAAACCAATATCAAGGTGACTGATGTGTTCAGGAGACTTGCACTCAGGAAGAATATAGGTAATTTCACAACCAATTACTATGAAAGGGTATTGAATTCTTATGAGAGACCAGAGATCGTATCTCATATGGAATATGGAGTCGTAGACAGACATTGGATTATGATGATGATCAATAATGTTGAAGATCCCTATTATGATTGGATACTTGATAATGAACAAATAGAGAAGTTTATTGTAAATAAATATCCAGGTAAGACGATAGTATTTCCGACAACACATTTAAGTGATGGGTCATATGGTGCAGTAGAATCTGATCCCATAGAAAGATTTTTTGTTGTTGGTGAAACGATTACGGAATATTTGTCTACGGGTAGTTCTAGTGGAATGAATGGACTTGGAGTCGTTACTGAATTCAATCCAACTGAATTGGATTTGACATATTCAGTAACAAGTGGTACTTTTGAGACAGAGGAAGGAATTGAACATTTTGTAAAGGGTAGTGACAGTGGTGCGGTAGGTAAGATATCAAGTATATCTGATTCAATTTTTGCACCCCATCATTATATCAATTCCGATTCAGATATAGTGGATAGAGATGTGGTGCCTGCTCCAACCGTTGTTAATAATTTTGATTATGAAATGGAAGAAAACGAGAAAAAACGAACCATAAACGTTCTGATGGAAGGATTTGCTAGTATATTGGATTCAGAACTAAAGGTAGAATTAAATAGGTAATGGCAAAATTTACAACAAATCCAAGTGATACTATTGTCCCAGGTGACTTCATATTGCACGATATAAGTTTATCTTCTCCATTAAATAATAATATATCTTTGAGGGAGATATTGATCGAACTGAACTTATATGAAAGTGTATTCAAGCATACATTGACAGGTAATATGGTATTAGCGGATACAACAAATTTATTGGCCGTCTATCCAATAGTCGGATATGAGACATTTACGATAACTTTCGACAACCCCGATATAACTAAATCAAATCCAATTACTAAGGAATTTCGTATATATAATGTTTCTGATTATAATATCACAGGTGAACAATCTGCAGGATATGTATTACATTTTATTTCAGAAGAATTTATAATCAATTCACATACGAAGATTAGTAAGAGTTATATAGGGAAGAATATTTCTGATATTGTGCAATCTATTTATGAGGATTATATTGAATCGGATAAGTCTTTGGTAATAGAAGAAACTAGAAATCTACATGACGTAATAATACCTAATTGGAGTCCATTCTATAGTATGACTTGGTTGTCATCTAGGGGGATGTCAGAGGAATATAATGGTGCAAATTATTTCTTTTTTGAAACTCTTGATGGATTTAACTTTGTTTCGTTGGAAGGGTTGATAGATGAGGTTCGGAAAGATATGGGGTTATATCCTGATGGAACTAAAATGAAATACATATATGGAATAAAAAATGTGGGTGAGGGTGATGATTATACTATGGCTACTAATTATATGGTAGACCAAACCTTTAATGTCTTGCATAATCTATCATTGGGTATGTACGGGAATAAGTTGATAACCCATGATATAGTCAGACGTTCATATACTGAGTATGATTTTGATTATAAAGAAACTTATGAGGATTATATTCATGTTGAAGAAAATAATACCTCCAATAATACAAGTGAAAATCAACAATCGACTATGTTACAAAGTGATACATTAGATGATTTTTCAGAAAAGTACGATAGTCATAGGATGATGATTCCAGTACATTATCAATTGTATGGCGGAATTAGGGTTCCAAATAGAAATACATCACATCATGAACGGACTATACAATCTAGAGTTTCACAGTTACAACAATTGAATACCTATAAGTTAGTACTCACTGTTCCTGGAGACCCCCATAGGAGATCTGGTGATTTGATTTATTTTGAATGTCCTAATGTTGGTGCAAGTAATTCTGGGGAAATATCAGAAGATGTGTTGTATTCTGGTAATTATATCGTATTAGCAGTAAGGAATAAATTCTCAAAGGAATCACATGAAACCGTATTGGAACTTGTGAAGGATTCATATTTTACACCATTACGAAAGGAGTCAGTGTGATGGAAAATACACAGAATTTCATGGGGTTTGAGTACATTTGGTGGCAAGGTGTGGTTGAGGATAGAATTGATCCATTGAAAATAGGCAGATGTAGGGTTCGGATTCTTGGGTTTCATACAGAAGATAAGAATATGATACCTACTAATGATTTGCCATGGGCATATCCTGCAACTCCGATAACTTCAGAACCAGATAGTACCCCGACAGGACCCAGAGAGGGTACTTGGGTAATGGGATTTTTCCGTGATGGTAGGAATGCACAAGAACCAGTTATGACACATCAGATAGATTCTGGAATGGTGAATAAGAATACACCAGGAAAGGGATTCAATGACCCTGATAATAACCCAGCAAAACCAGATAAACCATTATTGGTAACAGAAAAGGATGTTGGTGAAATGAATACTCATAAACTTGCTGTTGGTGAGAAAACGGGTACGTTGTTGGGTACTAATTCCTTGACGAAGAGTTCTATTTTAGATCCATTTCCCCTGATATCAGAACCAGAAACCAAATATGCAGCTGTATATCCATATAACAAGGTAACTGAAAGTGAATCTGGTCATGTATTTGAGGTAGATGATACTAAGGGTGCAGAACGGATATCGATTAGTCATCGCTCTGGTTCTTTTTATGAGATACATCCTGATGGTGGACAGGTAGTGAAGATCAAGGGTAAGAATTACGAATTAACGTTAGATGACAAAAATATTCACATAGAGGGTGATCTAAATATAAATATAGGTGGTAAGACCAAGGAAGTAAGTAAGAGTAAGGTTGTAGAATCCACTGATTCGATTTACATGACAACGGATACTATTACAGGAACCGTAGGTATGAGTACTGGATACTTATCTATAGAGACTGCTGATGGAATTACATTGATAGGAGATGTCCATATAAAGGGATCACTTGTTGTTGATAATAATATATTTGTGAATCCTGCTAATCTGGGACAGATTCAATCGCCTTTATTTTCTGCTACTTCACCAGCAGCAATTGCACCAATTGCACTTCCACCGCATCCATTTGGTGCAGTTGCGAATAATAATCCAGTGGATACCTCAAAACTACAGTCTGAAACAATGATACCAATAATAGCAGTATCAGAAGTCAAGTCTTTGGCAATAACTACAGCTGCAGAACTCGCAGATATTACCTAATAGGAATAGACTATGCTCATACAAACTAGAAAGTATAATGATATAGATATAGCTTTTGGTAGAAATTTGGTAACTAAGGATGTTGGAACTAAAACTTATGAAGATTCGGTGAAACAATCTATCAAAACACTAGTGATGATGGAGAGGTATGAAAAACCATTTCATCCTGAGATACATTGTAGTGTTCGTTCCTATCTATTTGAACTTGCGTCACCTATTACGGCAACTGTTATTGCAAAGGCTATAGAGATTTGTATAAAAGCATATGAACCCAGGGTGGTACTAAATACAGTAGATGTATTTGCCTCGACAGATCTTGAAACATATCAAGTTACCCTAGTTTATAGTATACTGAACGATCCAAGTCCAGTCAATATACAAGAATTGGAATTTTTATTAGAACGGATAAGGTAATATGGCAACGACAAATTTAAGAGTAACCGAATTAGATTTCGATAGTATAAAGAATAATCTTAAAGATTATTTTTCATCACAGTCCGATTTCCAAGATTATGGATTTGAAGGGTCTGCACTGAATATCCTTATGGATGTTCTAGCATACAACACACATTATATGTCATATTATGTAAATATGGTAGCCAATGAGATGTTTTTGGATAGTGCATCTAATAGGACATCTATTGCATCTATTGCAAAACATTTGGGATATGTACCTACTTCTGCAAAAAGTGCAACTGCAACGGTTGCATTGACATTAACTGCACCACCTACCCCTGCGGTGAATACAGTATTTACTTTGCCTGTGGGTGGTAAGTTTACTGCAACTGGTAGTGATGGAACCACTTATAATTTTTCTACATTGGATGCATATTCTACCTTGCCTGCAGATGGAGAAGATACCGAATTTACCATAACAGGTGTTGTGTTATATGAAGGAAAAAAGACAGCCAAGAACTATGTAGTCGATACTAATAATTTAGGTCAGAGGTTTGAATTACAAGAAAATGCAGATATTTCGACACTCACTGTTCAAGTACAGAATAGTGCAACTGATACAGGAATATTTACATATACCCAATTTGATGAGATATCCTCTCTTACATCAACCTCAAAAATTTATTTTTTAGAGGAAGTTGAGAGTGGGAATTACCTACTTACTTTTGGTGATGGTGTATTTGGTAAGAAATTGAATACAGGAAATATAATAAAACTAGATTATATGATATCTACTGGAACAGGTGCTAATGGGATAGGTACAAATGATGCAAGTGGTACTAGATCCTTTGAATTGTCCACTTCAATTTCTGGAATATCTACTACTGATGTTGCAGTTACATCATCTACAACGGGTGGTGCAGTTCCAGAAACCAATGAATCAGTGAAGTTTTTTGCACCTAAGTCATTCCAGACACAAAAACGAACTGTGACCGCAAATGACTATAAGACATTTATACAGAATAAGTTTCCAAATGCAGCTGCAGTTTC
>Ga0098047_10001114_pt1 | contig 11034 bp, 12 predicted proteins | sample 12_taG_FD_92585 | JGI IMG/M metagenome (GOLD analysis project Ga0098047, IMG submission 92585) | Marine viral communities from the Subarctic Pacific Ocean - 12_ETSP_OMZ_AT15267 metaG | ecosystem: Environmental > Aquatic > Marine > Oceanic | place: Subarctic Pacific Ocean | collected 2015-01-16 | reverse complement strand
TTTGGAAAGAAGAAAATAAAAAGGCGTGTGATTATGGTAATTATGTTCATCAAGTAATGGAAGACTGGCTTAACAATAAAGCTATAGATTTTGAAGATGAAGAAAAATATGTGAAACCTTTTCTTGAAATAGTGGACGAAACGTTTGATAAATCTACAATTACACCAGAAAAAAGATTATGGAATCACGAACATAAAGTAGCAGGCACAACAGACGTTTTTCAAGACAATAAAAGATTTTTTAATTTGTACGATTTTAAAACGAATAAAAGATTCAATTTTAATAATACTTTTAGTGATTATATGCTAGGAGATTTTTCCCATCTATCTAATTGTCAATATAATATATACTCGCTTCAACTAAGCATGTATGCTTATATGGAGCAATGTTTATCAGGTAAACATGTAGGAGAATTAGGTTTGTTTTATTATGATAGAAACACATGTCTTTGGAAGTATTACCCTGTGTCTTATATGAAGAAAGAAATTGAACTGATGTTTAGTTTATTGAAAAGCGGTAATCTACCGGTAAATAAAGAAAATGAGTGAAGAAGTAAAAAGCGTATTAGAGCGTCTAAAGGAAATAAATGAATCAAAATCAAATAACATTTATCTTCCTTCTATTGGTAAAAAATGTAAGTTTTCTCCTTTTACTCTTAAGCAACAAAAAGATCTTTTATCTAAACTACCTGACGATGCAACCGGAATTTTAGATTTTAATAATAATTTTAATTCTATTATATCTAATAACTGCCGAGAAGATATCTCTCTCGACTCTATTAATAATTTTGATAGATTAAGCGTCATAGTAAACTACAGAATGAATGCTGTTGGTTCTACTTTAGAAGTTAATGACAAAAAAATAAATCTTGGAAATATAAGTAAAGCTTTTGAATCTACGAATTTCGATAAAGTATTTGGAGAGAAGGAAATTAAGACCGCTAATTATAAAGCAATAATACAAATGCCTTCTCTTTCATATGATCATAAAATAAATGTATCAACCACATTTAAACTAAAAAAAGCCAAAAAGCAACAAGAAATTATTGCAGAATTGTTTGTAGCAGAAGTTCTAAAATACGTAAAGTCGGTAACAGTAGACGAAAATAATACCATGGATATGGTAAATTCTTCTTATGAAGAGAAGACAAATGTAATAGAATTATTACCAAATTCATTTACTAAAAAGATATTTGACTTTATTGCCTCGGTAAAAACAGTTGAAGATAAGATAACAACTGTAGATGATACCAAAATAGATATTAGTAACGAGTTGTTTGGCTAAGAATATTAAAATAAATAATATTAATGGCCTTAGATTCTACCGCATTTGCCTCTGAATTCAGTGTAATGTTTGAAAATTTTGCTAAACAGCAAGAGGAACAAACAGAAAAAATTATCACCAAATTAGATCAATTAGGTATAGGCCTTGCAGCTATCTTTAGTGATGAAGGTAAACCACATAAACCTGAAAATGAAGCACAAGAAAAATATTTAGCAGGTAGACCCAAGGCACCAAGACAAGTAAAAAAAGAAGCACAAGCCGTTGTTATTGAAGATATTAGTAAAAAGGCACAAGCGAAATTACTTAAAGATACTATTAATACCGAGTCGGGCACAAGAGAAGAAATACCTAAATCAAAGAATGGTCTTTTGTGGTTGCTTGGTGGGTTATTAGGAGCTGGAGCTGCAGGTGTTATTGGTAGTTTGATGGGAGCCGGTGGTAGTGTGGGGGCTTTAGCTGGTGGAATGATTGGTAAAGTAATTGGTGTAATATTCAAACCTCTAAAGGTAATAGCAAAAAGATTACCTTTGATCGGGTCGATAATATCTTTTTATGAAGCTTACAAACATTTTGAAAAAGGCGATCCTGATAGCATTCTCTTAGGGCTTTTAGATGTTGCAGCCGGTTTTATGTATGCAATACCAGGCTTTGGAATTGCATTAGGTTTAGGTATAGACGTTATATCTTATTTCTTAGAAGAAAGAGTAGAAGAGCACAAAGCAGAAGGGACCGATACAAGCTTTATAGGAAGTATGTACGATAAAATCATTGATTATCTTTCTGAAACTGCGCCGATAAAATGGATGGTAAAGATGGGAGATCTATTTAGTGTACTTTGGGACGACCCTACTAACTTAGATAATTGGTCTAACTTCTTTACACATATCGGTGGTATTGGTTTTGGAATAATCGATATGTTGACCAGTTTCGACAAGACGGTGGGTACTGCTTTGGGTATAACTGATGAAAAAGGCGAAGGAAAGGGGTTAGTTGCAGAACTTATATCTTTGGTAGATTATTATGTAGTCCAACCTTTAAAGAATATGATTACGGAGGCGTTCGAGATGATAGGTGATGCTATATCGAGTGCAGCCAAAACAGTTAAAAATACAGCAAGAAATATATTTAGTACTTTGACTTTTGGGCTTGTTGATGATGCAGAAACTGCTGAAAAATTAGCAGATAAAGAAAAGCAAAATGCTGAAATGGAACGTCAACAATTGTATGAAGGTCTCTTAAAGAAAAGATCTGCTGAAATGTCAGATGAAGAGAAACAATTGAGAGAAGAAGTAATAGAAAGTGAAGGGGGTTATGAAAAATATAAAGCAGACAGAGAAGCAATGCAAAAAGGACCAACTACATTCGTACCAACCCTGGGTGGACCTATGAAAGATTTTGCTGTTATAAACGGTGAAGTAGTAAAATTACCTAAATCAGCAATTATTTCAGGAGGGAGAGTACAAGGGTTCTCGGGCGATGATACTGTAATAGGGTTTAAAGAAGGTGAAGCGCTAGTTACCGGAATAAACAGTCTAATAGAAGTTGGTGAGAATCAGCTGAAAGCTTTAAAAGAATATCTTGAAACAGCAAGTCAAAATGTTATTGCTCCGACAAGTAACTCTTCAAATACATATAACTTTAGTGTAGAGACAGATGTATCGTCCTTTAGAAAATTAGTAACTTAAATATAGACATGGGAAAGAATTTAGCATTTTCATTTTTAGGTAGTAGAGATAAGACTGAGGTGGGTACATATACCCCGCTAATTATCCCTTCTATTAATAGTTCTGGTGATTCTACTGCTTTGGTAAATAATGCTGCTTCCATTAAAGGTCAACAGATCCCGTTTTCTGATTTAAGTACGAATGAAAGAACACAATCGGGGTTTACGTATGCTACCCCTTTTAGTAGAATAAAAAATTATTATTTTAAGAAGATCCAAGAAGGTAACTTTAACAATATGAAAACCGAGCTTATTGATGTTGTTAAAGACTATATGTGGACCATTTCACCTCAGACTGCCAAAACCGGGAGCAGTGATTATAGCAGAGCAGCAAGTGATAATAACAGAAGCATAGCTGATGAAGTACCATATGTTCAAATAAAAGAAAAATATTTTTTGGTAAATAATTTAATTGCTCAGGCTTTATATTCTATGTCAGCAGCAAATAATATTGGATCCAATCTTACAGGTACCACAGCAACGGGGTTGGTTGGCCAAGCAACAGATCGTCTTTCAGGGTTCCTACAATCTGTTGCTGGAACTGCTACCAATCAATTATCTCAATCTGGTACCCCGCCGCAATCAGATACAACGCAAGGAGATATTGATGAATTGAACACACTAACAGCGACCCCTAATACTTTACAGGATACTGGCGGTCTATCCGGTTTTTTTAGTAACTTAGGTGCTGAAGCAAAAAAACTATTTACTGCACTAAAACAATATCAAGATCCCGATTTAGAAGAGGTATTATTTCCTTATCAAAGATTATACTTCGTTGGACCTACAGGTTTTTCGTATAAAGTACCGTACTTTGATAAGAATGCGTTTAATCATTCAAATGCGTTTGGTGATGCAGGTGCCGGGAACCCAGCTTTAGGTAGTATTAATAAGTTAATGGAAACTATTCCTTCATTAGCAGAAGCTGTTCAATCAGTTGTAAACGTTTTTTCTCAAGCAGGCTCTGCACAGATAGAAAGAACAAAATACTATCAATATCAAAACACATCTCAACCTATAGTTGTTAAGTTTCCCCTTTACAATACCACACCTGCGACTTATAGTGATATATGTAATAATTTTAAATTAGTTTTTTTATTGTTGTATCAAAACTTACCACTACGACAAGATAAAATCGTAGTTGAACCACCATGTATATATGACATAAAAATCCCTGGAATGAAAAGAGAGCCGTATTGCTATTTGAATAACATAACAGTTTATCATAACGGTAACACAAGAATAATGGATATAGACTTAAAGGGGGTTAATTTCGTCGGAGATACTTCCGGATTTAGTGGTGATACAGCATTAGAAACGGTGAAAGCGGTAATTCCCGATTCTTATATTGTAAATCTTTCGTTTCAACCTATATTGGCAACCACCAAAAATTTCCTATTTACTACAATAGCTAATGACGGAAATAATAAAGTTACTACAGGAGTTCAAAATTAATGGGTGGGTTATATCAATCAGAAATACTAAGTTTACCTAATATGAGTAATAATAGGTACGAGAATATATTTAAATTATACTTGAATGAAGACAACAGATTTATTTATAATTTAAAAACGTCGGTTTCGTTCCCTGATGATATGGACCCTGCTTTTATAGACACTTTTAAGTTGGATAGAAAAACGTCTTGGACTATTATTTCATATAACATATATGGTTCTATTTTTCTATGGTGGATGATTACAGAGTTAAATAAAATTTCTAACCCGGTGATAATACCGGTTTTGGGAAAAAATTATAATTTTATAAAACCCCAGTATATTGATACTGTACTGTCACAAATTAACAGCTTAAAGAATGCCTAGCAATTTTCAACATAAACCCAAACTTACTGGTTTTCCTGATATTGATGAATATCTTTTTTCAGCTTCTACTAATTACCGCATAGACAATATCAATTATAAGTACTATATCTATCTTGCAAACGCTGATGGAAATTATGTTAGTTTAACAACCGATGCAATAGAATTACTAAACATTTCTGATAACGTTCTTGATTATACTGCTTTCGGTAGTATTGTTTTTAGAAATGACGATGATGCGATAGAAAGAACAAATATTGTTAACACGCTTGAAAAGAAAGAAAATTATTTTGCTCGCCAGCGTAAAAATTCCCAAACATTGATTTCTGAATTCTTTTTTAGAAATGATTGTAGAGATTATCTACTTGTCTATATACAGCCTGAAATAAAAAATTTAACCAACGATGAAGAGATTAAAAAATTACACCCTTTCACGACTCTTCAATATAAATTCACTGTTATTGAAAATGAAGACATGACAGTTGAAGATAGTGAGATTAAGTACAAAAAATTAACATTGGTTGATAATGTACTTGAACTTTTTAGAGAAAAGAATATAGATTTTAGCACTGCTAATTTCATTCAGGACACTACAGAAGTAGCAGACTTAGATGATAGTGAAAGACAAATCAAAACAGGATCAGTAATAAAAGAACTGATAAGATCGGGTATAAGAGAAGGAAGTATGGGTGAAGATGCTTATGTTAAAAACAATTTCGCCGTCACGGCAGAAGATTCATTTTTTTCTAAAGATTGGGATGAAGGTACAACAGACATTTTTTATGCTTCACCAGGTGAGTATAATGTGCTTGACGATTTAGATTATATTCTCGAACGCCATACATCATCACAAAAACCTTTTGATCGATGTTTGCTCAGAAAGGATAGATTTAATGATAAGTGGTCTTTAATTAGTTTACAAAATTATTTTAATAACGCTATATCGCAAGATGAAAGCAATAGTTGGGGTGGTCGTTTACATTTAGAAACAATATTGTTGGGTACACAATCAAACAACTACAGCAATGCAGACGCTCAGGTGGGATTAAAATCAAGAACACCTGTACTACCTATTAATAATGAAACGTTAGGAGATTATTCTTTTGTTGATAAATTTAAATTTCATAATATGAACGGTCTCGATAATCAGAAAGATATTGTCACCACTGCAGTACATTCATATCAATTAAATGACAAAACGTTCCAAATAGATTTATCAAATAATAATGCTGCAAAAGCATTACAAGTGTACTATGATACTTACGTTAAGGGGGCAGACAGCAATCAGTATCCTTTATTTCTAGCAAACAATAAAGAACAAATTAACTCTAATATTTTTCTTAATGCAATGAGAAAAAATAATATAAATTATAAAAACGTTTTTTCAATAAACGATAAAGAACCTGATCAACGTTTAGGGGTAGGGAGAAATGCTATCTTATCATGTGCAATTTTTAAAAACAATGCCTTGGAATTAGATTTAAAAGGAATAACTACTAGAGCAGCAGGTCGTTTTCTTAGTTTCAATAGAGCTAAAAGTTTACCTGAAGGAAAATTTGATGATAAGGTTTTCGGTACATATTTCTTAGTAAACGTTGAACATATTTTTAATAAAGGTTCCTATCTTAATAAAGTTATAGGTGTAAAAACATATTTGTATGGTGACCCGTTTGTCAAAGAAGCACTATGAGTTATCTTTATGAAAAAACAATTGACCCCGTTTTATACGACTTAAATGTCTTTTTCGAAAAGGGGTTTTATAATGCTTATACTAATTATGGTGAAAAGTTTTTAGCTAATGGGGTAGATTTGCTAAATTATTTTTTAGAGTATAATAAATCTAATGTTATAGTTGATCCAATTACAAGCAAAGTAAACATATACGAGTCTTTGGACCAGGAAGGCATAAACACCTACACCGAAACTCAGTACAAAGTTTGGTGGTATGAAAACTTTTTGACGTCAATGAAGCAGGTTAGAGAACGTTTTGAAGCGCAACTTGGTGACAAAGTTACGTTTTTTAAAGAAATAAGTGATAGTGTAGGTTTACTAAGAAATGTAGAATGGATGCCTGATGATAGTGTTATTTCTCTTATAGATATTGAAATGGACAATGATCAGGTTTTACCTGTCCCCGTACATAGTTCTGTAATGAACAAATTAAGACCCGAAACAGAGAATTTAATAATGCAAATGTCGACATTTAACACCTCTGTGTACAGGCACAATATGTATCAATTACCCGAAGATGTAGGGGATTCAAAAACAGCTCACGGAGAAGATTTAGTATCAGACTATTATCATTATTTAAGATTATATAATATAGGTAAATCTGAATTAGAAGCTGAATTAAGTAAACATTTTGGAGCTGTTTATGAATTAATTGCGTGGTATGAAACTTATAGACCCCAAGATATAGAAGAAAACAGACAAGAAATGAATAAAACCAATTTTACTTTAGATGTACAGGGCATTACTCAAAATGTTGATATGTTGAAACAAGAAATAGACGTATATCAAAATGTTGTGAGCTTTATGAATTCTCTTGGGGTAAATTCTGTGTAACATCTATTACTTCTTCTTCCGCCTTTTTCGCATTCTCAAAAAGTTCTTTTATTACTTCATCTCTTGATAACATAATTTTAGCAGTTACCTCTCCTTGTAAAAGTTCTTTCTTACCTTGTATATCTATTTGTTTTACTTCTTTTTGTGTGACACCCTTTTTATCTTGAACTAAAACCTTACTAAGACTTTCAATTGCTGAAGAAGAAGCCTTAATTAACTCAGCAAGACTTGTAACATCTCTGTGTTCGGGTGCTGTTTCAACATATTGTTTTACATCACTTACCATTTCTACAGACTGTTGAATCAATTTACCGGCGTTGTTAAGAATGAACTCTTCTAAATTTTCTTTTGACAGGTTAAATTCTTCTTGCACCTTTTCTGGTTTTTTAATAATTTGGTCAGCATTTTTTAACTGGTCTATTAAATCTCCCATATCGTGTGTTGGAATGTCTGGCATTGCCAAATATTTAAGTGGTTGATAAAGAATTACAAGTTGCTATAATAATGATATGGAAAGAAGTTATTGGGGTGATCCTAGTATCGGGATCGATAGATTGGAAAAAATGAGATCTTTTGCGCAAGGAGAAACTACTAACGTAACAATAAACATGAGTAAAGAAGTAGAATTAAAGTTTATAAAAACACATGATGATGCGGTGTTACCTAAAGCTAATAACACTGATGAACTAACAGGCGACTCGGGGTATGATTTGACTGCAATTGAAGATTTGACCATTGCAGCAGGTAAAAGTTGCGTTGTACCGGTTGGGTTGAAATTAGGGTATGTAACCCCCGGCTTTTGGTTTAGAATTGAACCTCGCTCGGGGTTAGGATTTAAGCATAGTATTCAACCTCACTTGGGGGTGATCGATAATGGATATAGGGGTGATATGGGGGTTAAGCTTTATAACTTTAGTGATATAGCTTTTGTAGTTAGAAAGGGTGAAAGGATAGCTCAAATTGTTGTTTATGAATTGTTGCAACCTAAAATTGAATGGATTGAAGAAGCAGTTGAATCAGCAAGAGGAGAAAAAGGTTTTGGTTCGTCGGATTAATGTTAACCATTAAAGAAAGCCAAGTGCGTTCAATAATGACCCCAAAACTTGTCCTGGCGTCATTACAAAAGGTATTTGTGCAATTTGCTAAAGGGCAAGCAGCAATGCCTTCGAAAGTGTATCTTGAAATGAATACCCCTGGGGACGATTTCCGAGCTATGCCTGCATATACAAAAGATTATGCTGGTATTAAATGGATTGCCGATTATGGTTCTAATTATAAAAGAAATATTCCAGCCACAGAAGCAATTATAATCCTTAATAACAAACACACTGGTGGTCATTTATGTTTAATAGAAAGCAATTTTATCACTCAAATTCGTACAGCAGCTACTACTGCACTAGCAACTAAAGCTATCTTAAATGGGGAAAAAGTAAATAAAATTGCGTTTATTGGTTGTGGTGCTCAAACTATGCCTCACCTACAATTTTTACTTGAAGTAATGGATGTAAAAGAAATAGCGTTTTATGATAAAAATATAAACAAAGCTTACAATATGGCAGAAAGTTTAGGAGACGTTTTTGAAAAAATATACGTTGCTCAAAGTGTGGAAGAATGTGTTAAAGATTGTAGAGTTATAACTACCTTGACACCGTCAAGAGCAGGCTATCTTTGTAATAAAATGCTTTCAAATCCTGTTCATATTAATGCTGTGGGTGCTGATGCAGAAGGAAAGAGAGAATTAAGCGATGACGTATTATATAATTGTTCTACTTTAGTATATGATGATAAAGAACAAGCTACACATTCAGGTGAATCTCAATATCGAAAAGGCCCGACACACATAAATAGAAATCCGCATTTAAAGGAATATGAGCTTAAAGATCTTTTAAGGTGGCCAAAACAAACATTAAAAGAAAAAATTCAAAAAAAATTAACCATATACGACTCAACGGGGCTTGCAATAGAAGATATTGCTATTGCCGAAGCCGTTTATAAAAAACTTAAATAATAGGGATGTTTAATAGCTTATTTGTAGAAAAATATAGACCGGCAACGTTAGATGATATAATTCTAACCGAAGAAAATTATAAAGCTTTTAATCAGTTTAGAGAACAAGAAGAAATTCCAAATTTACTTTTTGCTGGAGCGCCCGGAATTGGTAAAACTTCTTTAGCAAAAATAATAGTAAATGATTTAATAAAATGCGGCCACATATACATAAATGCATCAGATGAAAGTGGTATAGAAACAATTAGAACGAAATGTATAACGTATGCTAAAAAGCGACCAACCAAGGGTAAGATTAATGTTATTATTCTTGATGAGTGTGATGGGTTGATGCAAGAGTCTCAACGGGCTCTAAGAAATATTATCGAAGAATATAGCAGAACTACTCGTTGGATTTTAACTTGCAATTACATTCACAGGATTATCCCTGCGCTACAAAGCAGATGTCAATATTACGATCTAACACCTCCAATATTAGAAGTTGTAAAGAGATGTGCTGATATTTTAAATTACGAAAAAATTACATTAACTGAAGATAACAGAGATTATTTTATAAAACTAATAAAAAAAGATTACCCAGATATTCGAAAGTGCATTAATAACATTCAAAAATATTCTGTTAACGGTAGGTTAATGATTGAAAAGGAAGAAACAGATAAAGCATTTATTGACGAGTTGTACGAAAAAATTGAAGCAAAGGAAGTGTATAAAATTAGAAAATTTCTAGTAGAGAATGACGATAAATTCAATGGCGAGTATCATTCACTTTTAAAGTTGCTGTTTAATTATACATACGAAAGAAAAAATTTAAAAGAAGTATTGAAAAGAGAACTACTTATAATTATTTCTGAGTATCTTTATAGAAATACATTTGTACTTGATAAAGAAATAAATGCATTTATTTGCTGTTTAGAATTAGTTAAGAAATTCTAGATTTTACTTTCTTCTTTTCTTTCTTGTATAGTAAGTTTTTCTTTTTTGTTACCATACGCGCTATGGCGCGGGTTGCAGCAGCATTGGCATTGAGGTTTGTTATCTCTTATTTTTTCTTGTTTACCCGTATTGTAATTTATATGTTTTCTTGTGGTTCTGCTCATTATTTATTCCTTTATAATTATATAAGAGTCACCTTGTATATCTACAATCATTCTCCATTTTTTGTCGCCACTTTAAAGCTTAATGTTTCTAGTGGATATCCTTAACTCTCTGGTTACGAAGGGTTTACAGATATCATAGGATGTAAACCCTTGATAGCGAAAGAGTTAAGAAAAAGGGAGATTCTCCATTTTTTGTCGCCACTTTAAAGCTGTTTTCTTTATGTTCTTCATCTTACTACTGTTAATGCGCTAGAATGACAGTCATAGCATGATTGTTTTATTCGTGGATAAGAATCCATCAGCTCTGCTTTTGTATAAGACGGAGACAGTTCAATTGTATCTTCGTCCCAATTATCAGCATAATAAAAAATATATAATTGTCTTTGAAAATTAAGACACTCGACTCGCTGCGCGGATCTTTTAGCTTCTGCTACAGACGTTAAGAGCATAGCTGTCAGTATCCCTATAATAGCAATTACAACTAATAGCTCAACGAGCGTGAAGCCTTTTTTCATCAATTATTATAAGGGTTCCAAGTTGG
>Ga0098047_10001107_pt1 | contig 11067 bp, 17 predicted proteins | sample 12_taG_FD_92585 | JGI IMG/M metagenome (GOLD analysis project Ga0098047, IMG submission 92585) | Marine viral communities from the Subarctic Pacific Ocean - 12_ETSP_OMZ_AT15267 metaG | ecosystem: Environmental > Aquatic > Marine > Oceanic | place: Subarctic Pacific Ocean | collected 2015-01-16 | reverse complement strand
GACTGCTGCTCAGAAAGCCACACTCTCCCCTGAAGCCATTATGGAAGCAGCAAACGGTGTTGTAACCCCTGAGAGTACCGTCCAGTTCCAACTAGCCGGATTATTAGATCAATTCAAGGATGGTGCTGTACCTGCCTGGGCTGCTGGTGCTGTCAGAAACGCTAATTTAGCTATGGCTCAGAGAGGGTTGGGCAAATCTAGCATGGCTGGGTCTGCTATTTTATCCTCAGCTATGGAAGCTGCCACACCCATTGCAGCCCACGATGCCAGTGTGTATGAGAAGATCAATCACGCTAACATTGCCAACCTACAAGATGCCCGCAAGTTCAATGCCACTATGGCTGGACAACTTGACTTTGCAAACCTCAACAATGTTCAGAGGGCATCCGAGGTAAACATGCAAGCAAGACAGCAGGTTTTGTTGTCTGACCAAGCTGCCATGAATGCCTCAAAACAGTTCAACGCCACCTCTAAAAACCAGATGGACCAGTTCTTTGCCAACATGGGTAAGGAGATTGCCATCAGTAATGCTACAAGAACTGATGCGATGGCTCAGTTTGACTTGGATCAAGCTAATGCTCTACAAAAATTTAATGCCCAGATTGTAGACAGTCGGCAGAAATTTGAGATGCAGCAGCGGGCTGTTATTGATCAATCAAACGTGGCTTGGAGGAGAGCCATCAACACTGAGAATAATGTGGGCGTCAACAGAGCAAACCAACAAAACACTCAAGCCATGTTGGGTATCTCTGCCCAGGCTCAGGCTAACTTGTGGCAGCAATACCGTGACGAGGCTCACTGGGTTATGCAGAGTTCAGAGAATGAAAGAACTCGTGACCACAATATCGCAATGGCTGCTATGTCCAGACAGTTTCAGAGTGAGTTGATGGATGAAAGTGGTAAAAATGCTTTCGCTGGTGCCCTTGGGTCATTTGCATCTAAGGCATTGTTGGGGTACCTGCAAGGGAAGCAAGGGTTTAAGTTTGGCGGGACATAGATAGGGGAGATTTGTAGATGATTGCTTGGGGTCCTATAATTTCAGCAGTTGGTAGTGTTGCTATGAGTGCTATGTCTAGTAAAAGCTCTCCACAACAAACCTCATCTGCTATGATGAAACAAGATGATGATTTAACAAGCAGGTTGATAGAAAAGCCGCCAAAACTGGAAAAACCTGGGAAAGCAGAACAGGGTGATTGGTTACATGTTTTGTCACAATCTTGGGCTAAATATGAAGCAGCAGCCAAACGTAGAAACCCAGATGTAGAGGATGTCTACAAAGACCTCCTAGCTCGTAGCAAGCAACAAATGTCAGACCGCATTGAATATAGACAGTTTGAAGTGGAAGCATAATGTTACCACAAGAACCACAAAAACCCTCACTACTAGATGCCCCGATCCCTGGTGAAAGTTTGACAGCCAATCCTGGTGAGATGTCTTGGGAGACACCCCCACAGATTAATACCCCACAGGAAGCTGTTGACCATATTAAAACACGGTTGGAAGATGAAGAGGTGTTGACAGAGCTGGTGTCATTAATTGACAGTGGGGTGTCAGCAGAGGGGATGGCAAAAACACTAGCATTCGCTGGGTTTGTGGAGGGTTTGTGGACACCTGATGTTGCTGAATTAATCCAACCAGCTATCTACCTGCACATATTAGAGATAGCTGAGGATACTGGGGTTGATGTGGTTTATAAAAATCAGGTTACTGACAACTCCCAACAGTACCGTGATAATGCTGAGTTAAGGAAAGCCCTGAAACCCGAAAGTTTATTGGACGATGAACCTGAAGAGCTACAAGCCTCTTATGTGGAAGAAGAACCACAAGCAACTGAAGGATTTATTTAGATGGGATTTGCAACATCGTTTGGGACTGGCTTCTTTAGCGGCTTGGCCGATACCATTGATAAGCAGCAGGCTTCGAAGTTGAAGAGGGCTGAGTATAAAGAGGGGTTGGAGGAGAAGTACAAAAAAGATAAACTGTTGGCTGATGCTAGCAACAACGCTAAAATTAGGGCTGCTGAGATTTTAGCTGGGGCAAAGAAAAAGGCAAAAATAAAATATTTTGCTGGGATGACTAATGAATATGGGGAAGATGTAGCCATGCCAGAAAACATTTCAGCACTTGTAGACACCTTTAAAGGGGAAGAAGCAAATCCTGAAAGAGTTGTTGCTGCCTACAATGCTGCCATTAACCAGGGTATGTTTAAAACTATAACTGAAAAGGAAAAAGTTTGGGCTGCTATAGGACCTAATCTTTTAAAATATATATCCAACAAAGACCAAAAAGATATATTTGAAATACTACCCATGAAATATAGTGGGTTTTCCAAAGATAATTTTTATAAAGATAGAATTGCCCAATCTCTTTATGATAAGAAGGTTTTGTTTACTAAAAACATGTTAAGACCTTTAAATATAAAACCTGGGTACATCTCCACAACACTCGGGCTTTCCCGAGACAAAAAACTTTTGTACACTATGCTGTTAAGAAAACACCCAGGAGATATTATAACTGCTGGGCTGGAAGATAAGCCAGGTGATCAAGGTCCTAGAACACCAGATGAACTAATATCTTATTTCACCCAAGTAGACAATATGGCTGTTTTAAATGATGGGTCTGAATATGTTGCCCCAAGTCATTTTAGGTTTGGTAAAAAACCAAGCGCTAATCCTTCTTTAGTTAGACAGGCACTGGATAACTATAATCTTTCAAAAAATGGGGCTGGAGATGCTTTAAAACTAGCTGTAATGATTGAAAGTGGGTTAACAGACCCCCATAAATATGTATTTTCTGGGGGTCTCACATCTGCCTTTGTTAGAGTTGCTAAAAGACTTTGGTCAGACCTTAGCGAACTTTCTGGTGATAGACAAGTAGTTGAAAATAGACTTGTAGCTGCATTAAATAGTGTTGGTGGGGGAAGTAGGATGACAAACAGTGGGCTTCAATTGGGGGACCACTTGAAAAAGTCAGACAATTTTAATAACATTGTTAAGAAAATAATGCAAGACCCAACCCAAGGTCTTATTGAGTATTTATCAGTTGGTATAGCCTATGCTAAAGCTAAATCTGATGACCCTGCTGGTAGAATTTCTGAACCTGATTTTGAGCGCACATATCAGTCTTTATTTTCCGAAAAGAGATTAACCCCTCAAATTATGAGGGATATAGCTCAAGAACTAAAAACAAACCAACTGTTTTACGGGTTAGTAGCTGAGGATATTGCCCCCACTGTAGCTGCATCTATTGCTAGACAATATTCCCCTGGAAAAGGTTATGATTTTAATGAGGGTGTGTATAATAAACTTGGTGTTGGTGGTGGTGGTAGACCACCATTTGATAGAGGTGGGGGGTAATTAAAACATGACAGATTTACACCCTACGGACCCTGAACTTGAAGCTTTGTATACAACTTTACGTAACCACAGAGCTGCTAATTATGGGCTATTGTCACGAGATCAAAAAGTTGAAACTCTTCTGGGGTTTGATGACCTAGAGGAAAAATACAAAGGGATGTTGAGTTCCCCAGACTTTCCCTTGCCACAAGAACAAGCAGATCAAGTTAGAAATGATCTTGCAATGATAAGTAGAGAGAAAAAAGAAAAGGGTGAAAAAGATGAGGGAGGTAAACTAAGGTATGAGTATGGTAAATTACATAATGAAGTAGGCCAAGCCATACCAGGGTTTAAAAAAGCTCGACAAGAAGAAGATGATGAGGTCGGGGACCCCGATGAGACTAGACGAAAAGCTTTCTTTGCTAAACCCCCAGGTCAAGAACATATTGGGGAGTTAGTAGATAGAGCAGCAGGTTGGGGAGAATCCTTTGGTAAAGGGCAAGCTATGGTTGCAAACGTTTTCTCTGGACTACTGGGTAATCTACCCTTTAATGTTACCCAAAGAATACTGGGTGGTGGTAGAGAAGACAGACCCCTGATTGGTGGGAGAGAAGAAGGAGGCTGGATTGATAGAATACATTTTTCAAGGCTTTTTGACCCCACATTTACCCCTTATGATGAGGGGGAATATGTAGAGGGAGCCGGTCAAATTATACGTAAACTAGCTGAGCACTATGGGGGTGTAGACCCCGGGGTAAAGTTGTATAAAGACCCCGCTAACTGGGTAGATGCTGCTCTACATATTGGTTTTGAAGCTGGTCCAATGTCTATAGCTTTTCTTGCCCCCTCTTTGTTCAGGGCACGACAATTATACAAAGCATTAAATAAAGCTGAAGCTGAGGATGCTGCTGCAATAGGTGCTGGTCGCTATATGTCTGGTAGATATATAGATGATTTGACAGGTGAAACTAGATATTTACCCGGTACGTATGTTGAGCTAGCAGAGATTGGTCCTTATGGCCCAAAGGTTGAGGCTATTTTTGATAGGGCTGGTGTGTCCTACCTCACATTTACAGAAAGCAAGAAACTAGCTAGTGAAGGTATTGTAGTAGGAGAAAAATTCTTAAGAATGGGAAGACGAGCAGCCGCAATGCGTTTACATGAAAGTGGTTTAGGTCTATATAACTTTAAAAAATATGGTCTGGAGGGTTTGATAATAGCTTCTCAAGTATCTGCTGGAGTTATGTTGCCTAAGCTTCTTGAAGGTTGGGTTGGACACGACAAGGCAAAAATGTTAGGTGAAGTTGGGGGTGGGTTTACTATGGCCATGTTCCACAGACAACTTTCAAGGTGGCTTACTTACCCCCACAGAAAAGGGTTTGAGTTATTTGGTAAAGAAGAGCCAGCCTTTTTTAGTAAAATGTTAGATATCAGGGAGAGTGTTGTAGAGACTCTAGGTTTGGATTTAAAAAACCCAAAGTGGTTGGAAGCTCTAGCTGGTAATGAAGGTATGTGGAGAAAAATTAAAGTTAGAGATGCTGGGGGTAAACTACGACAGCTAACAGACCATGAAAAAGGTTTTTTCACAAAAATAGCTGAGGATATAAAGTTGGGTGGAGATCGTAGTAGGATAGCAGATTTAGAAGCATCCCTAAACAACATAGCTGAAATACGCAAACTCCCAGGGATGGAAAATGTACATGTAGCCTTGGGATCAGCACTTAATTCTTGGGTGTTACAAGCTCTGACTAGAACACTTAGAAAAACAAAACTTGTGGGCACGTTTGGTAAAATTGATATGAACTCTGTTACTGAAAGTCTTGCTAAAGAAGATTTAAGAATTAGGACTAAAGGATTACAGATAGTAAAGGATATTCTAGAAAGGGTTATGGATACTTCTACAGGTACAGTTGTACCAAGGTCAGCTACAAGAGCAGTTACGCAACTCCAGCACATGTTTATAACATTAAAGAAAGCTGCTTTAGTAGATATTGATACTAGGTTTGCAACTTCCCTAGCCAGGGAAGAAACAAGTCTACAAAAAGCACTATCCAGAGATATACAAGCTTCAGCAAATACTGCATTTACAGGAAGAACTGCATCTTTGCTTGCAGATGTTAATGCTCCAAAACTATCTAAGAAGGCTTCTGGTGAAGCTCTACACAAATTAGCTAAGGAAACTATGGAACACACTGCTGAAAGGTTGCGTGGTAAACATCTTGGTAGTGTTACAGAAGTAGAGGCTAGTAAACTTTCTGATGTAGTTACAAACTCCCTTGATAGTTTAGATGCCACTATAACTCCAACTGTCAGGCGAGCAACCCCTCGTGTTTCAGTGTCTTCGTCAACACTAGCAAGAGTTAAAGAAGCATTCTTAGAGGCAGAACAAGAAAGAACTTGGCTTACCTTTAGAGATAGTGGGATGATAAAACAAGTAGATTTTTTAAGGAAGAGGGCTGGGTTAAACACAGAAACAGTTAAATCAACGCTTCTCGAATGGGTTTATGATAACCCAAAAGAAGCTGAAAAAATGTATGCACAAGCTGTTGCCAGTTTAGGTGGGGAATTACCAGCTAAAATGAAAGTTGATGATATTCTTAGAGTTATGTCTTGGGCTAGTTCAAGAGCAGCTAGGTCAACAAACCCCACAGAAGCAGATGAATATACTAAAGTTGTAAAAGCTATTAACGATGGATTAGATGCTTCTGGGCTAACTAACATTAAAGAGTTTAGAACAGCGTGGCATGAAGAAATAGGTAATGGATTTTATAAAGCTTTTGATGCAAAGTTTGGTCCTGATAACTGGAAAACTGGGCAACTGTGGAAAGACAGTGAAACAGCCACTAAAATTCTTGGGTATATAAAGCGGCTACCCTCTGAAACCCAAGAGTGGGCAACTAATTTATGGGGTGTAAAAGGTAAAATGCGTCCCTCTGTTGGTAGGTACCTTGCTAATGAAGTTGAACACTTAATTGGTAATATACTAACACCCACAGTAATTAGAGAAGCTAGTAAAAGTGGAAAATTTTCACCCCAGATTGTAGACCAACTAAAAAGTATAGTTAGTGAACCCTCATCTTTTAATGATGCTAAGGGGTTACAAAGGTATTGGCCAGCTATACATGAACAAATTAATAGCTACATTAAAAAGGTAGAAGACTTTAACCGCGCCGGTACTTTACACGAAAGAAGAGTTGTTGATTTTAATTTAAAGAGTGAAGAAAATGTAAAAATAGCTAGAGCGTCATCAGATGCAGCTAAAAAAGTTTCTAAAGAACACAGGGCAGTTGATCTACTGGTAAAAATATCAGATGCTGCTAAGGGTGGAGAAGATGCTTTAGGTGATTACCTAGTCAAACTTGATAGTGAAGCTCTAGATGGTGTGCTTAGAGAAATTAAAAAACGCACTACTAAAAAATTCAAAGGTAAACATTCACGTTTTGCTACCAACTTTGTAGAAAACAGGATAAGAAGTGTTATAGCTAACAGAATTGTTGGTATGAGTTCAGAGTTGTTAGACATAACTCGGGTGGTAGACGATATTGGAAAAATTAAAGGTAAATTCAGACGAGCTGTCGCAAAAATTAAAGGTAAACATAAATTCATAAGGGGATACAATCTTGAAAGTTCAATGAATATACCCTCTTTCTTACAAAACTTCAAATCTCACAAACATATTTTAGAAAAGCTGTACACCCCGGAAGAATTTAAAAAAATTGAAGATTTAGCTATCTTCTTTACACAACGAGAAGGTGCTTTTAGTAAACTAGATGCTATAGCTTCAGGTGTTATGGGGTTGATACAGGGCTATACTGTACCAATGTTGCAGGGTAGATTATATTCTATAGCTAAAATGAAGCTCTCTAAAATGTATTTTGCTGGTGAATTAACAGCAAGACAACTACTATTAAATAGAGGAGCCATGCTAGCTTTTACCCTTTCAAATCCAGAAGCAGCAGATATTGTATATGCCCTACTAAAATCTCCCCACCTTCTAAAACAACCCCACCAAATGACAGCTTTAAGTAGGTCAATGGTAGCTTGGGCTAGAAGTATAGAGAATGTTGACCTTAGTGCTGGAGAAAAAAGAAAAAGAAACCCCATGACAAAAACCTGGGTAAAAGATATTTCTAAAAGGAAAGATGTTAACCGAGCAGCAAAAACTACAGGTGAAGTTTTTGATACAATTCTTAAAGAGTGGAAAAAAACACCACCCAACCGCAGATTTTCACAGTTTTAGAGGGTATAACATGAAACCCCTATTCCTAGTACTAGCACTATCTGTAGGCTTACTAACAGCTAGCCCGACACTGGCACAAAACGAACAAGGCTTCCAGGTTGGGGACACAAGACCCATCAGAGCCTTCTGTGCAAAGATGGAAGAGTATCTTGAGATGGTTGCAGTCCACAAGCAACAGGGTATGCAAGCTGCCCAAGCAAAGTGGCGAGAGAAGATCATGGATTTAAACTCTACATGTTACCTTTTCCCCGGCATGATGGTGGCCACTGTAACACTCTTGAACCAGCTCTACATATTTGACCTCCCCAAGGATAATGTCCGGTTGAGGTTGTGGCAGTTTAAGGCAGAGGATGGCAGATTTAAAGATTTCCTCCAAAAAGAGTTTCAAACAGATATTGGGTTTTACATGTCTTGGGAAAAGATTGACAAAGAGGTAGGCACAGATGCCTGATGACTTCCAAGACAGCACTATGTTCCTGTTGGGGAATATTGACGCTAATGTAAAAACACTCATGACCCACGTTCAGACCAACACCGAGGCTCTTGAGGAACATGACGACAGGATTGGAAATCTAGAAAAGACCCGCGCTAAAATGTATGGTGGTCTTGGTACACTAGCAGCCCTATGGACTGGATTGGCCGGTTACATGGGCTTTGATGGGAACTAATAACATGGAAGCAATCAACTTTGTAATGGGAAATTGGGAGGTGCTATTCCAGGCAGTCACTTCTATTGTAGGTGCCGCAGCTATTATTGCCACGGTTACCCCCAACACAGCCGACAATGAAATTATAGATAAGGTGTGGAAGTTCATCAACTTCTTCGGTGCCAACTTTGGCCAAGCTAAAAACAAAGACTAGTAATGGAAATGCAAAATTATGGTGGCATCAACTACCCCGACAAGATTAATGGTGGGGTGGAGGTCAACCATGTAGATAAACAACAAAAGCCAGTTCAAGGACAAGATACCCCTACAAAATATAAGGGGACCAGGACTGTAGAGACAAAAAAAAGGCCCACACACTAGTATGGGCGCTCTCTTAAGGTTGTTTGTAGGTCCACTTGTATCCCTTTTAACAAAGGCACTAGCCACTCTTGGTGTTTACATGGCTGGTCGATCCTCTATGGAAAAGGAACAACTACAAGCAGAGAATGAGGTGTTAAAACAACATGCTGAAATTGACCGCACCCATGCTGGGGTTGATGATGCTTATGACTGGATGCGGGACAACAACAGTCGTTAGCTGTCCCCCATACCCGTTCCCATCTGACTATGTTGTAGATACTCTTCAAGGTCTATCTGATGATCAGGTAGATCAGTGGATGGTCCTTCAGATGAAGTTGGCTCGTAAACTTGCTGTCTGTATGTAGTCAAGAACGCCTGACGTAACTCGTTGCAAGCCTGTTGTAATATCCTAGGTGGAACTCCCAGAGAATTAATCTCTGGGAGTTTTTCCATTTTAGACCACGCTTGTGTTAGGTGCCAGTAGATGCTTTGGGGCAAACTATTACTCATACACCCAACCCCTCCCGCTCATCATACCCAAAAGCATCACCACGGTTAATTTTAACCTCTGGCACATCCTCATCACTGTCAACAGGACCCCAACTCATCCTGAACATGGGGTTGTCCACCTTCCCCTTTGTACCCCAGTTGAATGTGTTCAAATTAAAGGTACTCTCAAGGGTTTTCTTCATCAGGTCTGCAAAATTGTTGTCATTCTTCACGCTGTCATGGACATCAATGTTAATCTGGTATTTCATCGGTGTTCTCCTTATTTTCCAAGTCTACTGTACGTACAATTACATTATCTAACCCATCTCTATGTAGTTGACCATTGGCACCATTGAACATATCTGCCCGTAGTGAGTGGGTTATGATATCTCCTAAAGTGCGCCCATCGTCTAGGGCATCAACTTGTATCAGCCACCTCTTCATCCTCAACCTCCTCTAACTCTGGTTCACCATTCTTGTCGATATCTACATCCCCCATTAACCGTTCCATTCTCATCTGGTATTTGGGATTTTTCAACAGTTGATAGAGAGCCTCAGCAGCTAGCTTGTTGGCACTATCAACATCATCTTGGGTGTTTACATCAATCTCCACATCATAGATGTCTTGATCCACCCACTTTAAAACCAGGATGGCATCATTCTGGTTTATTTCTACTGTCCCTCTGCTCATGTATCCTTCCTTTCTTTTTTGCTGCTAACTTATTAGCTTCCCTTCTCTCTCTCTTAATCCTCTCCACATCCTCCTTGGTCCTTTGCTCCATAATCCTACCAGGGATAGGAACTCTTTTGTGGTCCTTAATTCTAAAACATGTCCACCCACCATTGGCCCCAGGCTTTTTAGGGGGATCATAAACAACACGCACTGGGTTATCATTCCCATCCCAACTGACAATCTCAATCGTAGCTAGATTTTCTCTGGTATCCACAAGCCCTCTCCACTTTATCCTGTAATTCTTTCAAGCCACTTTCACACATCTCTTTGATGGCTACATAATCCTCAGTGAGTGGGTGGTTGTCGTTCCAACCATTCATGGCATCCTTGAACACCTGTGACCCCACAAACTCCACTGCTGTCTCCATGTTCCCATCTCTATTTATATGCAGTGTAAAACTACAAAGCTTACTCTTCCACCAATCCGTCATGTTTCCTTAAGCCCTCCATCACCCAGTCTGGTACTCCCACAACATGTGGTCTCATTACAGTTATTAGTTTCTTACTATCTGCTGCCCACCCCATCTCCTTAGCTACCCCAGGTGACTGATCCCACCCTGGTAACATTAACACCCACAGTTTATCACAGATATCGAAGAACTGTTTGTCGTAATCCAACCACCTCCTCATACCCCACTTATCCACACCATTCATCTGCATTGGGTGACCATTTGTAATTGGAGAGAATACATCCTCCCATGAGTTCATTATAAATGCAGCAGCTTTTGTAACCCCAGTATACCTCAACGTCCTCACATAAAGGCTTGGGTGGGTGTAGGGGGATGCTAGATATATCATGATCTCTCCACTACAAAATGTCCATATCCATCCACAAAATACACACCACCTATCCCCACATCCTCTATTAACTGCTTGCACACAGGGCAGGGGTCAGAGATAGCCGCCCTACCATCCCTCAACACTCTAATAACGTACAGGTCAAGCCCCTCACAGTTCTCCATCCCGTGTTTAAATATGGCAGCTTGTTCAGCATGTAGGTAGGGGTATTCAGTGTATGTAATTAGTTTAGGGTGTGTTTTGTAGCTATTAAACCCTACAGACACTACCCTGGGACCGTCTACAAGCACAGCCCCCAGTCTGAAATTGTTGTTGGGACCCACACCTGGGCTAGCAAGGGCGGCACCGTAGGCTACATACATCATGCGCCTGTCCCGCTTGTCCCATATCTTTGTCTCTAGGAACTCGTCAATTTTCATTCACAACTCCTACTTCCATCAGGATTAATCCAACAAGCCTCATTCT
>Ga0098047_10001106_pt1 | contig 11078 bp, 4 predicted proteins | sample 12_taG_FD_92585 | JGI IMG/M metagenome (GOLD analysis project Ga0098047, IMG submission 92585) | Marine viral communities from the Subarctic Pacific Ocean - 12_ETSP_OMZ_AT15267 metaG | ecosystem: Environmental > Aquatic > Marine > Oceanic | place: Subarctic Pacific Ocean | collected 2015-01-16 | reverse complement strand
GCAGACCTGCACTGTTTTTACTGGTTGAACCTGATAAAACAGCATATTCTCCGGCTGGAGAGTCTGTGTAAAACAAGTCGGTCTGGCCAGACGCTGGTGATTGTCTTTTAATTACTTCAAGATCATTAAAAAGAGGATCACTACCAGCATACGTATCTGTAGTATGTTCAGTTCTAAAAGAAGAGCTTACAGAGCCTTTTCCTATCTTAAGAGTGAAAGAGCCCTTTTTAACTTCATCTTTGGTCAGCAGACGAGAAAAATTAATAAAAAACGCTTCGTGGATTTTTGTTCCATCCGGAAGCTGAAAATCTTTAATTGAGCCTGTTTCATCGTGACCCATTAACACTTGAGCCATTTGATTATATATGTTGATTTTCTTTTCTTGTTGTACCGGTACCGGGTTGGATGAAGCCCCCTCACCCGTCGGGTAGGTGCCGGGATACGCCAAAGAATTCGAAGCCGAAAACGGAGAATTTGCAGAATAACCAAAGGAGATGTCAAAAAGATGATTTGAAGAAGAACTTAGATAAGGGTAATCATAAACGGCCTGGAACATGCCATGTGAATAATCTCGAATATTTTCTTGTACGCTAGCGTGTGACGCATTTGCGTAAGTTCCAGATACGATAGAGCCTGTGATAGGAATTGCTTCATGAAGCAGGGTCCTCGTAGTCTTTGCATCATTTGCACCTAGTGTATTAAGTTGTGTTGCCATATTTTTTTACCTTATTTAAATCCTTATTTTATGCCATTGTGCGAGCCGCGGCCAATTTGACAAATCTAACTGGAATGTCTATCTTGTACCCCGTTGTCATTCCCCTGACTCTAACAATCGTGTCGATATAGTGGATGGTCGAATCATTGCTATTCGACGTGCTTCCGGAATCTGTCCAAGTTGCACTTAGCGTGCCCATTTTTTGAAAAAGATCATTACTTAACTGAAGATCTGGTTGGGCGCTGATTGCGAACCCTACCGTTGTACCTCGTGGACCCTTGATGACATTTTTACCATTTGGCACAAGCTCCTTGTTCGTGATATTCCCGACATGCCTACTTTCAGTGGCCTGAGTCACAGTATAGTTTGCTATATTATCATCATCAATGAAACTAAGAGGCGCAGCAGGAGCATCGGGCGTGGCGTTGCTGGCGCTGCGAATCACGCCTAGGCGATTATCTATTTGGATCGAGTACCTCGTCTCTGTCAACTCTTCACTTAAATTTGAAGCTGGTGTCGGGATCTCAGTATCAAGTCCCTGGTCGATTCGTATACTTACAGTGCCGCGCTCGCCGGTTCCCTTCATTACGCCACTATCAGCTTTATATATTCCGGGACGGGTGGCATCCTTAAAATCTCTAGATGTTTCCTCGTCTGCGGTAACAACGAATTTCCCTTTAGCTTGGTTCGAATCGGTATTTCGCTCGAATCGTTTAACACTCTCATTGATCTTCAAAATGGGAAGATGCAGATGAGTTAAGTTTGTGTATGTGACCAGCCTAGATTTAAGATTTGCAGCATTATCTGTAAATGCTTCTAAAACTGGCGTTTGGAGAATGTCTAAATCATAATATGCGGATCCGCTTGGATGTGCTCCGCTGCTATGGTTCGCATTCCTATACAAAGCATAGTTGATTTCATCGTCTCCGAACCCGTAATAGGTAATATTAAAATCTCCTTGAGCTAATCGCATTCTGCCGGTATCGGTCAGAACAGCATCAAGAATTATGTCTCCACTGTTGTCTAAAAAGGCCATTTTTAAATCTCCGTATCAATTATAAATAGTTTTTATTTTTTTTTAACATCTCTTTATTATTATAAGTAGTCTATTTTGTTATAAAAATCATACCTAAATGTTTTAGGTTTTTATCAACTGTCATACCCTTTCGAGGTTGAATCGAAGTTAAGATTCAGATCAAGCTTCTTGCCGGTTTGTTTCGACGTCAACCTAATTTTAAATGTAGTGCTTTCATCAAAAATAGAACTTTCAGTTACACCAAGGCTGGGGGGATCCATTGAATCCCCATCGTGCATTACTTGTTCTATAGTTGGAATAACATTGATATACTTTTTCATGCTTTTTATATTTGTATTCTCGGGGATCTCAAAATTGTACACCTTCGAGGTCATATAAACCGTTCCACCATCATCCACTATTTCCACCTCAAATATAGGAGAAGGATTAGATATGTTCTCATGAACATCTACTGACCTAAATGTATAGTAATATTTCTTGTTAGGTTGTACTTTCTCATGTACAGAAATGGAAGAAACGCGATTCCCGAGGCTGCCCCATACGTTCGCTCCGGTACCTGTCGATATTCTCTTGTGAAGCGAACTATCTTTAAAGCTTTCATATGATGTGGGTGGGTAATATTGTAATATTCTATTAGAATTAATCTCTTCTTCAAGCTCCGGCTTATCAATTCTAAAAAGTTCAAAAAAAGCTGGCGTGTCATCTGATGCAAATTCAAAAATTGGTGGGACACCAGCATTTTGTGCAATTTTTTGTTTTTCAATAGGTACGTCATCAGATGGAAGCAAGGCTATTGCCTCCTGTTCGGTTCTGCCAGTTCCGGGATCGAAACTTACTAAAAATTTATTATTAACACCTTTGTAAGGGGTGAGAGAGACAATCGGAGGAAGTGGTGGTTTATCCATTATTCTTGTATCAAGAGTATAATATGGAACTTCCATTAATTTGACAGATGGTCGAGAAAAAATTTCAAGCACTAGTGAGTAATTTGTAATTGGTCTTATGGAACTTGGCAAGCTGTCAGGGAGATCGAATTGGGGATTTGTCCACCCTCTAATGCCATCAAATATTGTTATTGGTCCGCCTGGCGTAAAGGGGGCAAATTCATGAGGAAAACTATTGTCGCCGGCGGTTGTGGCATTTAACATAAGATTCGTAAACCAACCAACGTCCGGAGAAGTTCCCATTAAACCCAAATCACCACTCATAAAATGTTTGCCCCAGACATCTGTAAACCACTGAGTGCTTGTAATTTCGCCGCCGGTATCAACAGTATCTGGTAAAGAGTGCGGCCATAATACTTGTTCGCCGGTAGGGATCTGCCAACCGTTGCCGCTGGCTGTTGTGATCATCTGCTCGGCGGTCGCTTCTCTTCCAACAGCCTGTGCAATTACATTGCGGCCTTCAATTGGCAGCTCCCCTGACGAGGCTGGGGAAGAGACAGAATTTTTATTCGTTAGGACAGATTCTTTCAAATTTCTGTAACTGTATTGTGTACCAAAAACCATTGTTATTGCATTAATAGTATATATGTATCCTGTGTCATATTTAACCTGAGTGTCGAGAAGCTTTATCTCATCTATGTCTGGCATATTGGGAAGATAATAACTTGTTACAGGTTCATTAAGGTTCGCACCTGTTCCAGTTACCCTATATTTATCAATTTTCCAAAAAAGCACCTCGGTTTGGGCTGTTTTTCCTGCAAGTACTTCTACATAATTTCTAGTTTTCTGCAAGACTATTTCATCAAATTTTTCTCTAAATTGTGTTATACTGTCCTCCCATATACCTTTGCGGGGATGATTGGACTTGCCAACGGGAGGGTGCATAAGAAACATCGCATGCGCCAATTTAGTATCATTATTTGGTGGTACTATTACCGTATTGTCTTCATTGCCAGGTGTTTCCGGGTTTGTTTTATTCCGAAGATAGTTGATACCGTTGCCATTTGCTCGGCCGGCATCTTCCAAAAAATCATAAAAATCAAATTCCAAAAGATCAAGATTCATAGCTGCGGGGCCTTCAACTTGATAAGTAGCCGGGCACACAGTTGTCTCTGTCCAATAGCCAGCATATTCACTAATAATATATCTTAAAAATGTATACCATATTGGCGCTGTGTCGTCCGGTGGGTTCATCATAGCATCCATTACTGATTCTTCTTTTGGCGGTGGCTTGATAGGCGAAAACCGTAAATCGACCACCATAGGAAACATCCCCTTCATGCGCTCGAGGTCCTTATAAGTCGAATTAGGAAGAAAAACCTGATTTATCATTTTTTCGCGATGTTCGTCGAGCTTTGCACGGGCCGGCACCCATTCTGGTGTAACTGCGTTGGTGGCGTACCTAATGAATCTGTGAGTGTCGGTCCATACAGTAAAATAATCCTGTGTATCTGTTTGGGCAACCTTGTTTGACGTGAGTGAATCAGTGGCTGAATCTGCGTTAAATTCAATTTTGTTTTCTCCCATTTTGTTTACGTCAACCATCGCACCTGGTATATTGTCCATCAAGGTTATGTGTTCTCTGTGCTGACTCTTAATACCGGCAATTGCGTGTATGTTATATTCGGCGCCCTGTTTAATCCCACCGATGCCTAGTGAAAACATCTTCGAAGTATCGTGTTTACTTTCATTCTCGACTAATGTCATAAGCAAATGAGGCAAGTCAGCCTCCGATATGTCGGCTCGAGCGATCCACTTTTCATATCCATGGTGATAAAAGTTGTATGTGTAATCTATTTTGGCATACAAAGGGTTAGACGGATTTTCTGCCATCTTTTCTTCTTCTGAAAACGGAACTGGAAATTCAAAAACATGGTCATACTTGTACTTAGGGTTACCCGCACCGGAGGAATTTAGATCTATCTCGACTCTATCTCTAAGTAACTTCATGAACGGTATATCATTTGCCTGTTTTGTTGCTAAATGGAGCATATATTGTAGATTATTTATCTCTCCCAAAACATCTGCAGTAGACGGCGTCATATTTGTTATTTCTATTTGGTGGATATAATAAGGCAAGTCCGGACTTTGGAGGGTATGTTTTGGTTTCCAGTTCTTTGCACCGGTCCAGTCATTTGGAGACTTTGGGAAAATAAAATCATAGGCCAATATTTGATGTCGGTCTGCGCCGATGCTCTCAGGTGCTATTTTCTTCATTATATCTCTGTGGGACCAAGTCCATCCAAGGTGATCGACACCTAGTCCGCTATCTTCAGTTGCGATTGGGCCTAGGTTTGCGGCGCCGCCATAATACGCGCCGTAATCCTTACCTCCCCACGCCTCAAAAGTCTTTCTCCTAACCCGAACCCAATATTTGCCCAAGAAATATCTAATAATATCAAACTTTCCCATCGCTCCGGCAGAAGCATCAGGTTCTACTTGGCCCAAATAAGTAATCTTGTTTCTTATGGTATTTGCAACCCAATCGTGAAAGCGGCTAGATTGTCCGAAAAAAACAGACTCTTCCGGACCAGTGCCATCAGGCACAAGCAGAGAGATATGGTTGCCCCACAGCTGGTTTCCTGTGGCATCAGACAAGGAGAACACATCGAAAAACATATTCCATGATTTTGCTGTTCTACCATAATTGTTCTCAAACTTTGGGAAAAACGCTTCTGTAGGGTTCCAAGCTCTCTCAAGCTGCAGTGCCTGTATGTCTGGGTTCAATTTTGCTGGAAGGGCATCCCAAACAGTTTTTGTTGCTTCTTCTAGGATATTGACTGTGGTACCGGATGCATCATTCTGGGCGTTGGTGGTATCCGTGGGGGAGGTTGTATACGCATCATCATCATATTCAACACATTCCCCAGAAGGTATGCAGTTCGAACCATTGGGGCAGTCGGAGTCATCGAAACAGGTGCCGGTGGCCGAGGAACTCACCTTCGCTGTACCCCAGCATTCCCAATAAACGTGCATTGGTTCAGCGGCTGTAGCCTTCAGCATAAAATTCATGCTATAGGACCATTTTAAAGCAAGATATTTCTGGGTCATGCCGCCCATCATGGCATCGAATTTTTTACATTGATTATTAGCCTGCAGGAATTCGTAACCGGTGACCAAGTTACCGGAGGTTTGGGCGTCCTGGGCTTTACGCGTTGGCCACGGCTCAGTGGCCGGATCAGATTGGCTAATTATCGTGCCTTTGACGACGGCTGCCATTAATAGTTACCTCTTCCGCCGCCGCCACTTCCTTTGCCGCGGCCCATCCCACCGGATCTAGTGGAACGTGTCGCGCGCTTTGGTTGAGGCCTCTGTTTCCGAGCTGGCTTTGACGGCTGTTTCCTTGGCTTGCGTGTCTTTTTCGAAGGTGAAGGTGAAGGTGGTGGTGGAGGTGAAGGTGGAGTTCTAGCGACAATCTTCTCTTCAATCCCCTGTATCTTCCACGCCTTTTTTGTTGCGGCGCCTCTTATAGCGCTCCCTCGAACTGCCGTGGCAGGGCGGCCGGAAGACCTCGTGCCGCGGCTCCTTTGAACATTGGAAACAGATTCTAAATCTTTAACCGCTTTCCAGCCTGCTGAAGTAAAGGCGTGAACAGAATCAAACCCGCTTTCTGCGGTGGTCACAGCTTCTAACGCAAGGCTAGGCACTGCAGAGAATGCAGCTAGTGGCGCTCTGGCGGCGCCTGTGCCTCGCAGAAGAAAGTGATCATCATAAATTGAAAGATGTAATTTTCCATCACTCGAAATGCCAGAATTAATATGGTTGTACCTTCTTAATCGACAAAAAATATGTTGACCGGGGGGTAGAGATTCCAGAATATCAAAAGTCATTTTTCGAAATATCGGCTCTCTTAAGCCATGGTTAGTGAAACCAGTTAATACCTGTACTTCTGCAATATTCATGAATTTTTCATAAAACCACGCCATATGGGTGGCAAGCTGTCCTTTCAGATTAACTACGTTATAATTCACTCTGGGCGTTCCCGGATCATTTATCATTGTTAACAACGCTTTAGTATAATTAGGTAATGAATTATATTCACGGCGGCCTTTAAATATATTCGGGCCATAGCGCTTCATATTAAAATCTGTTTCTAGTATACTTTTCCCAAACCAAGAAGCATTATTGTCTGATAAGAGCAGTTTCAACAACATAAATAACGCATTTGATGGGTCATCGCCTAAACTATCTTGTAATGCCTCACTTAATTCAGATAATTCTTCGTCAGTCGCCTGTCCGGGAGCAGCTGTCTCGCTATCTAAGTGACTATCGCCAATATTTAAAGAATTTTCGGCACCAGCGGAAGAATCGCATACCTCGCCTTGCTCAGGCTTTCGAAAGTTTTCTACCGAGATGCCGCGGCCTGAAGCACCAAAGATGGTAATTAAAGTGTCGCGAAGCTTTTGATGGGCTGCGGGGGCGCCGGCAGTATGGGCAGCATCAGTGGCCAGGCCGCTAGCGTCGAAACCGAGATTCTCACTTATAATATCCGCAAAAACTTGATTATACTTTTTAATATTATAACGTTCTGTACCCCCGTTCGCATGCGAGCCATGAAATTTTACCAATTTTTCATTAGTCTTTACTGCTATGGGAGTTAAATACGAATATTGTGTTGCCCGTAAATCAGCCCTAACATTGTCGAAAAGTTGTACTGGATCGTGATTGGGAAATAAATCTCTGTGTCGCTCTAACATATAATCATTAAATACTTGTTTTGGTATTATGGGCATGCCTTCCGTCGTATTACCGTATCCTGGTGGAATGAAAAAATACCCATCGTTTCTTGAAAAATCCGAAATATAGACATGATCAAAGGAATTATGTATCTTAACCATAGCTAAATCATCATTTGCTGCATGTTTAGATGGAGAGTGACCGCCGCCAAGAGTTGACTTTTCGCGGACACGGGTTATATTAGACAGGGTTCCTAAAAAGTCTGAAATTAGCTGCACAACAAGCTGAATATTTGTTAACGTGCCATCGGCCGGGCTAATTAACTTCCAGATTTTTGGTACATAGTCCTTAGCACGTACCGTTTTTGCAGTGACATCTGCTAATACTGTAACGAACACATTTAATGCACGAAGTATATCATCAGTTCTAGCTGCTGACGAAAGACTTTTACTAAATTTGCGAGCATGAACATTATAATGACGTCGGCCCTTTTTTGGACTGCGACCCCTTGCAATTTCATAATATTCAGAGATCGTGTTATACGCTTCTTCTACCTTAGACTGTCTATCTAAAAGATACTTTGTAGTTCCATCTTGCATTTCAACCAATACCGTATACTGATGCGCTCCTCCAAGTTTATTAACATTTCTATCCATCCCAACAAAAGTTCTTATGCCGGCTTTGCCAAGTGGCAAATTGATTTCAGAAATTGTACCAATCACCTGTTTTTCAATTCCGGTTTCCGAATCTTGTTCGGCAATCAATGGGTTGGTTTCAATCGTGCCGCCACTCAAAACACCGTTATTATCAATCAACCTCCCTATGAGTACCGGCGGCTCTTCTTCATCACCAATGTGTTTGTAAGAAATCGATCCTAATGCATTATAATTTTTTTTGCGGCTAGCCCTTCTTCTATAAATCTCTATAGAAGATATCTTTGACAGATTAGTGATTATTTCCGGATTATTTGTATTTTGGAGCAACCACTTGTAACGCGACTTATCTCTCACCAATTGCCCATAATCGATTGAAAAAAGAAATCTAGCGCTCTGGGCCGCGTCATTTGTTCTGGTTATAAAGACGTCGCTAAAATAAGAGCTTTCTTCCGGAGCGCGTGGAGTTGGGCCGCGGGTATATACTCCGCGGCCAGAAGAAAGCAATGGTGGAGACCTCATAAAATCACCGCTCTTTACGCGCAGCTGTTCGAGTATTCTAAGATCATGTATGACATTATTAGGAACAAGGTGAGTTCGCAAAGGTAATGCCGCTTCCGTATCGCCCTGGCTTAGCCAGGGCGTTAACTCTCTAACAAAGGCATTGTCGCTAGGGTACGGTACCCGGGAACGAGATCTGACCATGCGTTCGTCGGCCAGATTAGCGTTATGACCAGACATTGTCATCGCTTCATCCCTAGTTAAGGCATTTTCTCTGGCATCTGAAATTGCTTGTGACATGTGCCTGTCATGTCCGCCTTTTGGTTCTGGTGGCATTGCCCGCGAAGCTATAGCGCCAGAATAAGCTTTTCCTTCAGAAGTAGTATACACTCGCGCTTTTTCAACTAGTTTACCTTGATTTATAACTACTTCTACCGAAGGGATTCCATACACTTTTCTTCCATTTCCTTTTTTCAAATGAGGAATAAAAATATAACTGAGGTGTCGCATCGATATATTTTGTGAGTGACTCACCGTGGAAACTCCTCCGGATTTTGGGGCGCGGCCTGAAACTTCGAAAGCGTTTCGCTCGTTTATTGAAAACCTTATTTCGGGTTGTTGCGCCTCAGGGCTATGGTACGAGGCATGACTTTGTTGTTCTTTGCCGTATTGTAATAGAGTTTTTACATCAATAGAAAATGTTTTATGTTTAAACTGTTGCGATGCAGCAATATTTCTTTCGATGTTTTTAATTAATGTTTTTGCAGGCATATCTCTGTAGAGATCTGCTATGTCTTGTGACATGTTTTGTATAACTAAGACATTATACTCTCTAATAAAGGCATTAGACAGCTCATACTGAGCAGTATCAGAAGGAGAGGGCATCGATGCCACAAAATCAATAAAAACCCTCATTGGATCGGTGCCATCCATAGAAATCCTTCTAGCCCTTATCGGGGGAATCAGTGGTGCAGGTGGGAAGGTTCGGCGCATTAGCAAGGCTCCTCAATGTCATCTAGAGGTTTCTTGTATAAGTCCCTTGTATCATCCATATCTGGGCAATCCACAACATTCATTCCATCTGATATAAGATTTTTCTTTTGGGTCTCACCAACTTGCGCAGCACAATAGTACTTTGATGATATATTTTCGTCTACATCTAAATGAAAATAATATTCAACATGATTAGGGGTCAAATCATCATTAACTTCTGGATTGAAAAAATACAATTGTTGTTGCTCTTGTACCTTTCGATTATTTTCGTTTACGGATTCTTTGATTTTATAAACCTCTATATCATAGTTCTCTTTCCAGAAATCAGCATTATTTTCTAAAACTTCTAATAAAAGAAAATCTGGCTTGACTTGTAAAATATAATCTCCGGGCTTAGGAGAGTCTAATTCCCCTGTCTCTAAAATTATTCCCAATTCTGAAGGATCTTCTTCTTCTATAATCAGATTTTTCAAATTATCAGGTATATGATCCTCTAGTAGTTGGCCTTCGCTGCCAATCTGAACCTTAAACGTTTCGTATCTGACAGTGGAAGATAACTGTGGGATTCTAAAATGAGATAAATTTGAACCAGATATATAGTCTAGAGAACCGGTCACTTCTCCGTAATAATAATTTACTTCCCATGCAGGAGCAAATTCAGAGCCCAAAGTCGATTGACCTAATGGTACTCCCAACGCATATTCATTTTCTATTTGAGGCTGCAGAGCAAAAGCATCGTGTCCAAATTTTTCAACCGGATTTCCCTCGAGATCAGTCGTTTCACCAAATTCTGGTGGAGTCAATTTGGATATGTTCTCTCCTACACCTGCAAAAACATGTTGTGTGCGTGATCGGGGCGTGGTATTTTTAATTCTATTCTCGATTGCATTCTGAACTTCTGAAAGTCCAGCGTAAGACGCATCATACAAAATATCATTATCAAAAAAGGCATAGCAATATGGCTTAAATTTACCACGAGAAAGCAAACTTTTGCCATATTGAGTTAATTGAATGTCAAGGACCTCTTCTTTTGTATCAAAAAATCCCATTAGGAACTACCTCCAGGTGAAGGTGAAGGTGAAGGTGAAGGTGAAGGTGAGGGCGAGTGTGGTTGTGGTGTTTGGAACTGGCTAAGCGAATATGCAGGCGCCGGGACCATGGTAATTGCACTTGTTTGTGAAGGTTCAAAACGTACCTCTGCTCCTATCTTGGCCAGCTCAACCAGTGAAAAGAAATCATACGGCCAATTATAACTATATGTTGGCTTCTTTTTTTCGCCGCCTATATCGAATGCAAATGAGAAGCGGGAATCATCCTGTGTGTCGGCAGTTACATTATAATAACTCTGCTCTGCTTTTCTTTTGACTTTGAATACCATCCATTGAGTATCTTTCGGAATAGGCTCACCACCAAAAAATTCACCTCGTTTCAAGTCGTGACAAACCGTTACTTCTTCTTCTTCGGCATATCTTGCTATTTTTGGCATTAAGTTTTGCCAAATATCAGCCAAGTCTTGTTTATCTAATTTGTGTGTGAATTCAAATACATAAATCGCAAAT
>Ga0098047_10001105_pt1 | contig 11080 bp, 13 predicted proteins | sample 12_taG_FD_92585 | JGI IMG/M metagenome (GOLD analysis project Ga0098047, IMG submission 92585) | Marine viral communities from the Subarctic Pacific Ocean - 12_ETSP_OMZ_AT15267 metaG | ecosystem: Environmental > Aquatic > Marine > Oceanic | place: Subarctic Pacific Ocean | collected 2015-01-16 | reverse complement strand
CACTACCTAATTTACAATGCACTGCTTTAGATACTGGAACTTTTATATATAAAGATAGTGGACCAATTTCTGCTTCATATCAAAGGGATGATATACTTGTCCTTTATTTTTCAGCTCCAACTGCTGGAGCAATGGATTGGACATCTGCTTTAATAGACATGACAGTTGCTATGACTATAGAACATTAACATGAAATTAGAACAAAATAAAATTAAAATAAAATAAATATAATGTTTTTGGAAACACTGCATAATATCACTGATTTTCATTTTACTGGTAAAGATGTAGCATACATTGTAAGTTTTCTAATAACAGTATTAACAGCGTGGTTTAAATTAAAGCATGATAATGATAGACATAATGAGAGAATTAAAATTATAAATGAAAAACTTGATATTTGTTTTGCTGATGCTAAAGAAGAAATGATGAATGCTAAAAATGGAAGAGCCTCAATAAGAAAAGATTTTGATAGGAAATTAGAAAAAACTTCTGATGAAATAAAAGAAACAAAAGAAAATTTCACAGGTCAAATGAGTGAAATGACAGCTTCAATAAATGAAGTTAAAACTGATACTGCTGAAATTAAAGGTATGATTAATAGTTTATTAAACCGATAAAAATAAAATACAATAATTAAATCAACAAAAAAATCAGAAATTTTAGATAAACCAATTTCTAAAAATGGTATAATTCCAGAAACAAATATTAAAAAAAAAATACTTAATATATTTTTTCTTACACATTTTAAATTTAAAAATTTGTAAAGTTTAAACTTTATAAGTATATTTACTTATTACAAATTTTTAAAACCAAAAAAATGTCAGAAACAGAAATAAAAGAACCAATACAGGATTCTAAACAAGAACAAATTCCTTTATCAGAAAAAGAAATACAAGAAAAAAAAGAAGTTATTAAAGCTTTTTATGAAGATGAGATTCCTTTCTTAAAATTAAGAGCTGAATATGAAGATCTTATGACTAAAATTGATGCTTCTAGATTTGAAAGAATGACTATGCAAATGCAGATGGCGCAAATCATGGCTCCTCCACCAGAAGAAAATTCTGTACCTCAACAACCAACTCCAAAAAAATCTAGAACTCTTAAAAAAGAAAAATAATGGATTTTACTAATGAACAAGTAAAAAATGCTGTATTATCAAAAGGTTATGCATATTTTACTGAAGGAGATTATAATGTTAATATTGTTGGTATAAGAAATTCAGATACTTGTAATAGAGTTACAAATCATTATGACGATCTTATTACAATTTCATTTAAAAAGAAAGATAATGGTCCATGGTTTTATCATCAATGGGCTGCTACCACAGACCCAGGAAAATATTGGATGGATCATCCAATGAATAAAAAAGGATGTGCTATTCTTGTACCTAATCAATTTCGTGGAGTTTATAAAATTGATAAACACAGAAATAAATATTATGCATTATGTCAAAGAAATGGTCCAGTTGAAGTATATAGAGACGGAAATGAAGATGATATATATGATTTAGATTCTGCAACTGAACAAAGTGGATATTTTGGAATTAATATACATAGAAGTTCTGCTTATGATACTACTACAAGAATTAATAAATACTCTGCAGGATGTCAAGTATTTTCTGATCCTTTAGACTTTAAACAATTTATGAATATTGTTAGAAAATCTTCAAAAATATGGGGAAATAAATTTACTTATACTTTAATAGAATCAAATGATATAGATAATGGCTGAAGTTAATTATATACAGAAAAAAGGCAATATGTCTTTAAATAATATAGTTAAATTTCAAATATTATTATATTGTTATTTAAATAATATAACAGTATCTGAATCAGATTTAGATTGTTTATCATTATTAGCAATTGAAGGTAAAAGTAATTTAACAGAATTTTGTTATTTAGTTGCTTCAAATGAAATATTTTCATCAGCACAATCTGTAAGAAATTCAATAAATAAATCTGAAAATAAAAATTTAATAATTAAAAAAGGAAAGAGTAAAAAAACAATTTATATTAATCCTATTTTGGAAGTTCAAACTCAAGGAAATATTTTTGTTGATATTAAATTCTTAAGAAAAAAAGATGAAACCTAAAAAATCTAAAACTTTTATAAAAAAAACAGCAGAAGATTTAAGTATTAATGAAACAATTATAGAAGATGTAGTAGATTTTTATTGGAAAAAAATAAGAGTATCATTATCTAATTTAGAATATATTAATATTAACATATTAAATTTAGGTTCATTTAAAATTAGAGCTTCTAAGATAAGTTTAATAAAAGATAAATATGAAAAGTATATAAGAAATTTAGAAGTAGAATCAATGACCTTTGATAAACATATTACTAAAAATAATGTTAAAGAAAAAATTAAAAAACTTAATGAAATAGAAAAGGATATAAAACAATATCATAAAAGAAAAAAAGAAATAAAAAATAAACGTGAAGAATATATCAATAATAAAAATTTGGAAAGCAAAGAATCAAATTCTTGAAGGTATTGCAAATAAAATTTTTAAAAAAGAACATGTTGAAGAAATTGCTACTGAAAGATTACATATATGTATTAAATGTCCATATATTGATGAAAAAGGAGACAAATGTTATTTGAAAGGTACACAACCATGCTGTTCTTTGTGTGGTTGTGATCTTTCTTTAAAAACTAGAGCATTATCTGCTGCATGTGATGATAATAGATGGGATGCAGTTTTAAGTGAAGAAGAAGAAGACCAATTAAATCAATCATTATGAGTTTAATATTTAGAGAAGAAGGACATTCATATAAAAGTATAGATCCAAATGAAGAAATAAATTGGACTAGTGTAACTTCTGTTATTAATTTATTTAAAGAACCTTTTGATGCAAAATTACAAGCAAGTAAATCAACTAAAAATAAAAAATCTAAATGGTATAAAATTCCATCAGAAGATATATTGGAAATATGGAATAAAGAATCTAATAGAGCAATGTCTCTTGGAACATTTTATCATAATCAAAGAGAATTAGATTTAATTGGATTAGATACACTAACAATTGATGGACAAGCATTACCTATTATTCCACCTAAAATAATAGATGATTTAAAATATGCTCCAGAGCAAAAATTAATTCCAGGTATTTATCCTGAACATTTTGTTTATTTAAAATCTGCTGCAATATGTGGACAAGCAGATTATGTTGAAGTAATTGGAAATAAAGTTAATATTATTGATTATAAAACAAATAAAGAAATAAAAAAACGTTCTTGGAAAAATTGGGAAGGAATACATAAAACTTTAAATGCTCCATTAAAACATATTGAAGATTGTAATTTGAAACATTATAATTTACAATTAAGTTTATATATGTATATGATTATTAAACATAATCCAAAGTTAAAACCAGGAAAATTAGCGTTACAACATGTAATATTTGAAAAAGAAGGAGAAAATAAATATGGATATCCAATTACTAAATATCAAGAAAATGGAGATCCTATAGTTAAAGATGTAGTATCTTATGAACTTCCTTATTTAAAAACAGAAGTATTAACAATAATTAAACATTTAAAAAATAATGATTAGATTATTTGATATACAAAATGATAAAATAGTACCAACAGAACATTGTTACACTATTAAATGGTTAAAAGATATAATGGATCAGTATTCAAAAAATGATGATTATTTAAAAGTATATTCTTATTTATTTTATATGACATGTTTAAATCCTGATTTTAATCCATATTTCAATATGATTGAAACAGAAAAAGAAGATATTATTTTAGAAGATATTGATGCTGAATTTTCAACTGAAGATCCATTAATAAGATTAGCTTTAGATAAATGTGAAAAATTATATGAAACTCCTACATCAAGAGCATATATGGGAATTAAAATATCTTTAGATAATATTGCTACATATATGGCTCATACATCAATAACAGATGGAAGAGATGGTAATATATCACAAATAAGAGCTGTAGCAAAAGATTTTGATGCAATTAGACAATCATTTAAAGGAGCCTTTAGAGATTTAAAAGATGAACAACAATCTCAAGTAAGAGGTGGAAGAGGATTAGCTTATGACCAATCGTGAACTATATAATTATTTATTCCATTTTAATTATCATACACAATTATGGTATGCAATACCACGTGATAAATCTAGAGAATATTTTAATGAAGATTCTAAACAATTTTTAAAATCAGGAGATATAAACACTTTAATATATAAAGTACGTTTACTTGAAAAAGAAAGAAAACAATGTTTAGAGAAGAAGAATATCCAATAGAAGTACCAACATTGAAAAATAATCAATGGACTACAACTGAGTTTAAAACTCAAAGAGAGTTTATTGATTTTTTATTATCTATATTTTTAGAACCAGGTAAATATAATTTTAATAAAATAATATTAAAATTTAAAGAACAAGCAAATCATTTTAAAGACTTTGGATTTTATTGTAAAGCTCCTTTTAAAAGTAAAGATTTTAGAGAGTATTGGAATGATCAAAAAAATAAATGTAGAATAGGTTGTATCTATAAGAACAAAAATAATACATGGTATTTAACCAGAGATTATTATATGTGGTTAAATTTTTTACCAATTTTTGATAAAGAAAAAAACATTTATGATTTTCCATTAGTTTGGGATGTTCAATATCATATGGCATTATATGAAATTCTTGCTGAATTAAATGATAAACATTCTGTTATTCTTAAAAAACGACAAATCGCATCATCTTATTTTCATTGTGCAAAATTAATTAATCAGTATTGGTTTGAAGAAGGTGCTAAATTAAAAATGGGTGCTTCTTTAAAAGATTATATAGATGAAAATGGTTCATGGAAAATGATTCAAGAATATTCAGATTTTCTTAATGAACATACTGCATGGATAAGAGCACATAATCCTGCTAAAGTTATGAAGTGGGAACAAAAGATTGAAGTAAAACTTTCAGGAGGACAACCAATTTATAAAGGATTAAAAAGTACAATAGTAGGTCTTTCATTTGAAAAAAGTGCTACAAAAGGAGTTGGTGGTCCTTGTAGATATTTCTTTCATGAAGAAGCTGGTATAGCTACTAAAATGGGAGATACATATGAATTTATTAGACCAGCATTACATTCAGGAATGAAAACAACAGGTATGTTTATTGCTGCAGGATCTGTAGGTGATTTAGATCACTGTGAGCCTTTAAAAGAATATATATATTATCCAGAAGAAAATGATTTTTATGCAGTTGAATCAAATTTATTAGATGAAGATGGTACTTGGGGTAAACATGGTTTATTTTTACCTGAACAATGGTCTATGCCTCCATATATAGATAAATATGGAAATTCATTAGTTGAAGAAGCAATTAAAGCAATAGATGAACAAAGAAAACAATGGAAAAAAGATTTAGCTCCAGATAAATATCAATTACGTATATCTCAAAAACCAAAAAATATTGCAGAAGCTTTTGCATATAGAAAAGAATCACCTTTTCCTTTACATTTAATAACTGAACAAACTAGAAGAATTGAAGATAAAATGTATTCAACTGAATATATTGAAATTGAAAGAGGAGAAAATGATGCATTAGTTATTAAAGATTCTAATAAGATTCCAATACAAGATTTTCCAGTAAATAAAAAAACTGATAATAAAGAAGGTGTTATTGTAATATATGAAAGACCACCTAAAAAACCAGAATGGGGAGTATATTATGCATCTATTGATCCTGTATCAGAAGGTAAAACAACAACTTCTGAATCTTTATGTTCAATATATGTGTATAAAAATCCAATAGAAGTTACAAGAGAAAATGAAAATGGAGAATTAACAACTTTTATAGAAAATGATAAAATTGTTGCAGCATGGTGTGGAAGATATGATGATATTAATAAAACACATGAAAGACTTTTATTAATTATTGAATATTTTAATGCTTGGACATTAGTAGAAAATAATATTTCTCTTTTTATACAATATATGATATCAAAAAGAAAACAGAAATTTCTTGTACCTAAAGATCAAATATTATTTTTAAAAGATCTTGGATCTAATAGATCTGTATTTTCTGATTATGGATGGAAAAATACAGGAACATTATTTAAACAACATTTAATAAGTTATGCTATAGAATTTTTAACAGAAGAAACTGATGTAGAATTAAATGAAGATGGAACAACTAAAAATATTACATATGGAATAGAAAAAATTCCTGATATAATGTTAATGAAAGAAATGGCTGCATACCATCCTGGTGTTAATGTAGATAGACTTGTAAGTTTTGCTGCATTAGTTAGTTTTGCAAAAATACAACAATCAAATAGAGGATATAAGAAAATAAGAGAAGATCTTGATAATAAAAACTTGGATAAATCCCAAAATTTGTTTAAATTAAAGAGTAACCCTTTTAAAAATATTGGAAGGAAAAGATCAGGATCATTTAATAAAAATAAAAGAAATCCCTTTAAAAATATTAAATAAAAATATATTATGAAGATATTAAATGCAATGGACTTGAAGAAAGGTAAGAAAGCTGATTTTAATAAAATGGCTAATCTTACACAACCAATCCAAATGATTCCTGTTTCTAAAAAAAATGAAGAATGGTGTGCTTGGAATATGGATTGGTTTGAATGGCAAGGACAACGTCAATTGAGAAGAAATGCAAGAAGACTTTTAAAAAACTATAAATTAGCAAATGGTATTATTGATAAATCTGATTATATAGTTGAAGAAAATAATGAATATACAGATATTATAAATACATTAACTGAAGAGGATGTTTCAGCAATGGAATTAAAATTTTATCCAATAATTCCAAATGTAGTAAATACATTATGTAATGAATTTGCAAAAAGAAATACAAAATTAACTTATACATCTGTAGATGATGTTTCATATAATGAAATGCTTGAACAAAAAAGACAACAAATAGAAGAAAGTCTTATTGCACAAGAACAAGTTAAAATGTTAAGTGTTTTAATTGAAAAAGGAGCAGTAAAAGATCAAGAAAGTTTTGCAAAAGCTCAAGAACAACTAAGTGATGAGAATATAAAAACACTTCCTCAAATTCAAGAATTTTTTGATAAAAGTTATATTAATATAGTAGAAGAATGGGCTCAACACCAACAAGAAGCAGATGATGGTAGATTTAATTTAGAAGAATTAGAAGAAAGAGGTTTTAGAGATTTATTAGTTGCAGATAGAGAATTTTGGCATTTTAAAATGTATGATGATGATTATGATGTTGAATTATGGAATCCTGTATTAACTTTTTATCATAAGTCTCCAAATATAAGATATATTGCAGATGGAAATTGGGTAGGAAAAATTGATATGATGTCAGTTGCAGATGTAATTGATAAATATGGTTTTTTAATGACAGAAGAACAACATGTTGCTCTTGAAGCTATATATCCAATGAGAGCAGCAGGCTATACAATAGGTGGTCAACAAAATGATGGTTCTTATTATGATCCTACAAGATCTCATAAATGGAATACAGAAATGCCTTCATTAGCATATAGACAATTTGTTTCTGATAGAGAATTATTTGGAAGAAATGGAAATGATGTTGTTTCATGGATATTAGGTGAATCAGAAGATTTTTTAGATTTTGGTACAAGTGAAATGTTAAGAGTATGTACAGTTTATTGGAAATCTCAAAGAAAAGTAGGTCATTTAACAAAACTTGATGATAATGGAGAAGTGACACAAGAAATTATATCAGAAGATAATAAAGTAACTGATTCTCCAATTTATAATACTAAATTTTTTAAAAATAAAAATAGAAATAATTTAGTATTTGGAGAACACATAGATTGGATATGGATAAATCAAGTATACGGTGGAGTTAAAATTGGTCCAAATATGAATACATTTTGGGGAATGAATGATGCAAATGGTGTTAATCCAATATATTTAGGTATCAATCAAAATCAAATTAATCCTGTAAAATTTCAATTTAAAGGAGATAAAACATTATATGGATGTAAACTTCCAGTTGAAGGAAGAATTTTTACTGACAGAAATTCAAAATCTGTTTCTTTAGTTGATTTAATGAAACCTTGGCAAATTGGTTATAATATGGTTAATAATCAAATTGCTGATATTCTTATTGATGAATTAGGTACAGTAATTGTTTTAGATCAAAACGCATTACCTAGACATTCATTAGGAGAAGATTGGGGTAAGAATAATCTTGCAAAAGCTTATGTAGCAATGAAAGATTTTAGCATGTTACCATTAGATACTACTATTACTAATACTGAAAGTCCAATGAATTTTCAACATTATCAAAAATTAGATTTAGATCAAACTAATAGATTAATGAGTAGAATTCAATTAGGTCAATATTTTAAACAACAGGCTTTTGAAAATATAGGAGTAAGTCCTCAAAGAATGGGTGCTCCAATTGAACAAGATACTGCTGAAGGTGTTAGAGTACAACAAGCAAATTCATATGCACAAACAGAGCAATATTTTATTAATCATTGTGATTATTTAATGCCAAGAGTTCATCAAATGAGAACAGATCTTGCACAATATTATCATTCAAATAAAGAATCAATAAGATTATCATATATTACTACTAATGAAGAAAAAATGAATTTTCAAATAAATGGTACAGATTTATTATTACGTGATCTTAATGTTTTTGCTACAACTAAAGCAAATTATAGAGCTGTTATGGAACAAATGAGACAACTTGCTCTTTCTAATAATACAACAGGTGCATCTATTTATGATTTAGGAAATATAATTGCTGCTGAATCAGTTCCTGAAATTAAATCAGTTATGAAGTCTGCAGAAAGAAAAGTACAAGAACAACAACAACAAGAACAACAACATCAGCAACAAATGCAACAACAACAAATTCAAGCTGAACAACAAGAGAAACAAGCAGAAAGAGATTTTAAAGCAATGGAATCTGAAAAAGAAAGAAGAAAAGATATTCTTGTTTCTGAGATAAGAGCAGCAGGTTATGGATCATTAGTTGATGTAAATGAAAATAAAGTTTCTGATTATCAAGATGCAATGAAGGATATAAGAGAATCTGAAAGATATCAGGAGGAAATAACTTTTGATAGACAAAAAGAAAATAATAAATCTCAAATGAATAGAGAAAAAATGATTCTTGAAAGAGAAAAATTACAAACTGAAAGAGCTGTAGCAGATAACAATCTTGAGATTGCTAGAGAAAATAAAAATCAATATGATGTTAAAAAATCAGATAAAAAATCAAAGGATAAAAAGAAAAAATAGTTATAGCTATATAATTAATATTTTTTTTAATTATTCTTTAAACTTTCATAGTTTATAAACTTTAAAATTATTATATTATATTATAACATTAAAAACCAAAAATAAAATGTCAGAAAATTTAGATACAAATACAGAAACAGTAGTAGAAAAGATATCTGTAGATGATATGGATAATCTTTTAGGTATGCCTGGTTCTGAATCAGTCATGATTCCTGCAGAAGAACAGAAACCAAGTTTTTTTTCATCAAATGATGTAGATGTTAGTTTTATTGATAATAATGAAACAACTGAAAAAGATAGTGATGATTCAGATATAATAAAAACAGAAAATGAAGAATCAGAAAAACCTGAAACAAATATTTCAGTTGATGCAATTATAGATGAAGTAGATAATATTGAAGATTCAAAATCTGGAAGACCACCTCTTAATAAAGAAGGTATGGCTCAATTAGCAAAAGAATTATCTAAAGATGGCTTAATAACTCCTTTTGAAGGAGAAGAAGATTTTGAAAATTATACATTAAATGATTACAAAGAATTATTTAATGCAAATTTTAATGAAAAAGGAAAACAATTTGATTATAATGCAAAAAGATCATTTTTTGAAAGTTTACCACGTGAATTACAATATGCTGCACAATATATTCAAGATGGAGGTCAAGATTTAAAAGGATTATTTTCAGTTTTATCACATAATGAAGAAACTAAATCTTTATCAACTGATTCAGAAAGAGGTCAACAAGGTATAATAAGATCTTATTTACAAAATACAAATTTTGGTAATACTGAAGATATTGATGAACAAATTGAAGAATGGAATGATTTAGGTAAATTAGAAGAAAAAGCTTTAAAATTTAAACCTAAATTAGATAAAATGCAAGAACAACTTGTTCAAAGGCAACTTAAAGAACAAGAAACAAAAAGGAAACAACAAGAAGATCAAGCTCAATACTATATGGAAAGTATTTATAATACATTAGAATCTGCAGAATTAAATGGAATTAAATTAAATTCAAAAATTCAAAATCTTTTATATTCAGGATTAGTTCAACCAAACTATCCATCAATATCAGGGAAAGCTACTAATTTATTTGGTCACTTAATTGAAAAATATCAATATGTAGAACCAAGACATGACTTAATTGCTGAAGCATTATGGTTATTAGCAGATCCAGAAGGTTATAGAAATGAAATTAGTAAAAATGTTAAATCTGCACATGTTGAAGAAACTGTTAGAAAATTAAAAACTGAACAATCAAGTAAAAGTGGTACATCTAATCAAGACTTGAAAGTAGCTTCTAATGCTACAAAAAGAAAATCAGGTATTACAAGACCAACAAAAAACTTTTTTAAAAGAACATGAAAAAATTATATCAATAAATAACAAATAATAATTAAAATTTAAATTATGGCAACTCCAGTATTAAACAATGGGATTTTTCTAAGAGATACGCAATATAATGCGTCATCTCATTTAGACTCTTACCATCTTGTGAACATGTTGAAGGATGCAGAACCCATGGATCTTGGGCCAGTAGACATATGGGCTATGGCACAGAAAGTGGAAATGCCTCTTTATCAAATGGCTTCATTCGGTGGAAAGAACACAATTATGGTAGACAATGCTCGTGGTGAGTATAAATGGCAAACACCAGTGTCTCAAGATTTACCTTATATAGTTTGTAATGTAGAAGACCCTGAATCTTATCTAGGTCAGGATGGTACTACATTCAAAATTAAACTAAATAAGCGTGAATTTGGACATGGTGATATTATTACTTATGATAAGTATAATGGTGTTGAACTTTATATCACTGCTGATGATATTTTACCAATTGGT
>Ga0098047_10001103_pt1 | contig 11087 bp, 6 predicted proteins | sample 12_taG_FD_92585 | JGI IMG/M metagenome (GOLD analysis project Ga0098047, IMG submission 92585) | Marine viral communities from the Subarctic Pacific Ocean - 12_ETSP_OMZ_AT15267 metaG | ecosystem: Environmental > Aquatic > Marine > Oceanic | place: Subarctic Pacific Ocean | collected 2015-01-16 | reverse complement strand
TAGAGCACCTATAAAGGTAGTTGCGGTTACCCCTGAACTGGAAATTTCGAGCCTTTGAGTACCCCCTGTTGAAAATTGTATTTGATCGGCTGTATCACTGTACATACCCGTATCTACGTCTCCTGAAAAAGAGTAAGCTGGTAAAGCCGCAGTTCCTTTCCAAATGTGTGAAACATCAGTTAGTGTGGATGCTTGCCCATCTGCCTTGATATCAGCTTTTACGTCATTTCCATCGACAAAATTCCCAGATGCTGAGCTTGGTACCGTTATCTCTGCTACAATAACCCTCTTTTTAGATGCTCTATCATAAGTTGATTCTAAAGACGTTTGAAATATTCCTTGATTGTCTCCCCTTTCCCAGAAAATAACATACCGTTCCCCCTCAGCTAAGTACGTCCCTATCCCTACGGGGGCGGCTGAGTATGTATTTCCTGCTACAATTGGGTAATCTTTTCCCCCAAAACTTAGTACACCAGCCGTCCAACTTTCTTTCCTGTGTGTATTTGCCATTACGACGAGTCTCCAGATGAGAAAGTAATTTCATTCAATCTTGCTTTACCTAAGGTGATAGGCCCATCAAGGTCTCCCTTATTCTCAACAACAGCTTTATTCACAGTACCCAGTGGTTTAACTGCTGACCCGCCCGGTAAGTCTTGATACCCTATAACCTCTAATGTTGTAGAAGTTTGGTTTGGGCTTTCCTTAAAAGTAAGTTTAGTAATTATGCTTTGTGCTGAAACAGATGAGAGAGGATCGGAAACTCGGACAGAATGTCCTGCCCTCATATGTATGTACATCCGGTACCAATCATCTTCAGCCCAAGAACCTGTACTAAGTGTCCCAGTAATTAAGCCCGCTGCGTTTATCTTTTCAGCTAATACCCCTGCTACATAATCACCATCTTCGGTATCGGTTTTTGTTACCAGCATCCCTGCACGTCCACCATAAGTAGGAACCGCTTGGGTTGGGGTAAAAGACGTAGAAGTGTAAAACCCTGCCCTTATTTGACCGGTTAATTTTATAAATGGGTACTGAAGTATCTGAACTTTTCCTCTGATCAAATCCTTGGCGGTTCGTGTTAGGAGTGCAGCGGCTGTCCTACGTACCTCATTCTGATCATTGCCAGCAGCATACGTAAGGGGTTGTGTCTTTGCACGTTTTTTATCCTCCATTAAGGAATGAGTTATTACTGCTTGTGTGTTTTTAAATAAATGTTTATTCGTTGTCAACCCCTCATCTCGCATCAAGAACCTAGTTTCACTTAGCCTATCCCCTGTCCTAAACCGAACAGGCATAGCAGTGTACTGTGCTACTCCTTCAAACTTTCTGCCCAACCCTCCAGCCAAACCAACGCTATCCCCCACCCTCGTTGCTGAATAATTATAAGAATCAGGCATTGTAGCTTTCCCTGTAGTTAAGCCCTGTAGGGTTGTAGTACTACTTTTACGATCTTCATCCGCAACAGCATGTACTTCAAGACTCATATGCGGTTTATCCCATCGTGCCCGATCAGAAATTAATACGTAGCAATCATTATTAGGCTTTTCATTTCTAGTATTGCCTGATTGGTATTGAACCCTACATACCCCATCAAATACATTAAACACTCGTTTATAAGTTATGGTTGAACCTGACGTATAAGCTATTTTTGGTAACGCAGTACTTGTGGTAGGAGCAGTACCGGCAATCCCCTCGTATGCTTCATTTGGAAGATTTGTTATATAAAACTTTGTTGCAGTATTACGACCAGTAAGTGCATTTAATGCCCAATCCGCTTGACTGTCCTCCACTACAACCCTTTTATAGTTATTCCAGTAATTAGAAGAATCGTGAAGGTCTCCACCTGTGATTCTAATGATCGCCCCCGTTACAAAACCGTGTCCTGCTGTATTATTGTTATGTGAAATGATTATATCACCGCTTGCCCCGCCTCCAGCGTCCCCTTCGAATGTACTGGCGTTCGCATGGTCAATCGCTAATGCGGGCCAATCATTAACTTCGTATAACCCTTCTTCCTCACAATTTTTAATAGATTTTATAAGATCACAATCTACTACCCCTGAAGTATAGTGTGATCCAGCATGTTTAGTGATGTTCCCGTCAGCATCCTTTACTTCATGCCTATGTACCGTAGAGGCATCCCCCGGCCCCTTCAATAAAGAACGCCCTATGATTGGAACTGTGCTGGGGCCAGCGTATCCGGAAACCCTCCAAGCCCCTCCCGCTAGGTAGGAGACAGGGGCGGTAGTATCATTATTAACAGCACCTATACCACCCATCCCACTGTCGGGGGATGCGCCGTCTCCGCTTATAACTCTACGTAATACGTCTCTGTCGTGGCTTGACCCATAAGATACTGTCAATGAGGACGTAAGCCCATACCCCGTATCTTCTCCCCAGCCATCACCAGTTCCTCCTCCAGCACCTATAGCAGTTGTCTGCCAATATACAGAATTGTCGTCTGAAAAACCGGGATCGGTTAAGGTGTCGCCGCTCTTACAGAACATAGCTTGATCATTAATCCCTACCAGCGTTTCATGTTTCTCTATGGAATCCCCAATATCTTTAGCGGTAAATGAATCATGCCTATTCCAATGAAACTGCCCATTCCAACGTCCAGCATGATTTAGTCGCTGGTTGCGATCTGTGAAAGCATCTACATTATTACAACATTGGATTTTCTTTATCCTGATCAGTTGCAGATTATGTCCTAAGTCAGAAACGTTACTATCACCCCCAGCAGTACCTGTTATTTGTAAGTCTACGTCTGAATATATTTCATCATCCCCTATTTTCCATTGGGTGTTAGGGAACATAATCCTAGTTTGCCCGTCTTCCGCAGTATCCCCTATCACAGGAGAAACAACAGTTAACCCAGTCGCATCAGGTCTGAACTGCCTATACCCACGCTTAAAATAATTAAGGTGTGGGCGAGGAGGAAAGGATTGATCAAGATCGGTGCTGCTCTCTATCCCAGCACCAGCAACTTGATACCCATATTCATTTGGTTGCCCATATATCCCTGAGTCTATGAAGAAGTCATATCCGAAGTTCCCATCTTCTGCCCCTTCCCAGTCCAAAGTCCCGTTTGCTGCTGCCGAATTGGTTATTTCGTCCCCATCTAACGATAGAAGAACAAAAGTACTTGAACTCGGTACTTGAACTGTGTAATACCCATTAGGAACACGGAATCCACTGGAATGTGTTGTGCTGTCATTTACTGCGATCTCTTGCCCTGCCTCTAACCCGTGACCACTGTGTGTGACGATGCATTGTTGACTTGCCCCACTTATATCCCAAGCCTGATCATTACCCGACCCTGATGCTGTTACATGACGATCTGACATAGCCATATCTTTCATAGCTCTAAGGACTTTATGCCCTACGTCACTTAAATCTCGTTTGAACTGCCCACTTGCTAATTCTTCATCCGACATTACAAACCCAGAGTCTTCAAATTTTTCCACAAAGAAGTCCTGACTCCCATTCGTATTGTCTGTGTAAACAGGCGCAGCACCTTCATTAAAGTCACTAACTATGTTAGCTAATGCATCACTAACTTTAGTTTCTACTTGAGATGACCCATCTAACTTTGTGCCATCTAAATAAACAGGGGCTTTTAACGATGCCCCCATATGGTAGTCCTTACCTTCTCCTGAATTCACACCACCAATTACTTCTCCCGTAGTACGAAATGATTTTTGAATTTTCTTTACAGTTGTGTTATTCAGGAACTGTAAATTATCTTTAGCGCGTAGTTTAATGACTTTACCGTAGGCAGGACTCCACGCTTCCTCTAAATCAACTATTGTCCCGTAAAACAATGGGTACCCTACGTTAGAATCAGTTACATACGTCTCAAACGTCCCTGCTAATGACCCAACACCGTTTAATTCTTCCCCACTTTTTATATGTTTTAATCGGTACGTATCGGTGTCTTTATTACTTACTTGATACTCCCCATCTACAATAGCCCCACTGTTTTCATTTGTTATCTGAAGGATTTTACCGTTTTCGTACCCATGCCCCGTATGAGCCACTATTAGGGGGGAGGCACCATTATGGGAAAAGGATGTACGCTTAAATTTTTCAGGTAACTGCCAATATATAATTTCCTGCCCCATAGTAAGATCAGGGTTAGCTACTGATGCAGATTCCATGGAATATTTACCTGTGGGGACGTAAGTAAGAGTCCCACTGCTGCCGTTTCCACTAATTCTATTTACTTCACTTCCCATGTTCTTTTCGTTACTCCATGGATTTATTAAAAAGTGCCTTAAATAAAATGTGTCAGCATCAATTTTTTCAACTTCATAAATTCGGGTTATTACTTCCCCTGTCGTCTCATCACTTACGCTTACCCTATCGGTAGTAGATAACCCGTGCGAGGTTTTCGCAACTATTAACTCCCCATCGGTGGTGGAGCCATCTCCCCCATCATGAGCAACGGATGTTTGAGCTACCCCTCCTCCAGCACTAATATTCTGAATACTACATGAAAACTCAGCGGGTTTATAAACCTCATCCACATAAGTTACTTCTACAAGTTCGTTTATAGCGAATTGGTTCCACGCGCCCGCTACCATGAAATTTAAGTCTTTATACCAAAGTAAACCAGCCATTATGTATTTCTTGCCCCCACTCCTGAGGCGTAGTCGGCTTCTTCTCCCGCCCCTTCTCTCCGCTTAGTTATAAACTGTAATGTGTATTCCCACCTAGTTTCAATTCCTGCCTGTAATTGACATCTAAATTGTTGGATGGCGCATTCATATTTATCAAAAAATTTAGTTGCGTTTGATGCTGGATCATAATTTGAATGAAGAAGGTACACATATTGTTTTCCTGACCTGTGTACCCAATCTGTGGCAGCCGTTGTAAGTTGAAATTGGGTAGGAACTCTATATGTGTTAGCCATAAACGAAATACTATCGTTGGTGTCTACATCATCTACAACTCCAGAGAGAGTTAAGGATGGTCTATAAGAACCTATATCAAAAAGAAATGGAGATGCTTGCGGTACTGGAATTTGTAGGGGTGTTCTAGCGATTTGAATAGCAACGTCTTCAGCTTTTAAGGCAAAATACCGGAAATCCGTTGAGCTATGTATTGTAGCATCCGGATTTTCTATAAGAACATTTAAAGTTGCCATTTTTTACCCCCACAAATTAATAATCAGACGTAAGGTAGGCTAACATTGGGTTATCCGCACCTAGTAAAGCTGTACCTATCTCTTCTCGTTGGGCTTTCGCGTCTGCCCTATCCTGAGTATACCCATTCATCACCGTCTGGGTCATTGTTTCAAAAGCTATTGTAGCTGCTTTTTGTTTGTCTGCAGCATCCTTTAAGGCTTTAGCGTCTTGGTCAAACATCATCAAAAAATTGTCAGCAGTACCCTGCATGGCTCCAGACAAACTTCCCATTGCCCTTTCCATTTCACCTTTTGCAAGTATATTTACGACCTTATCGCTCGCTTCAACCACTGTATCGTGTGCAAATGACGCAGTACTCATCCATTGGTTTTTACTTTGTGTAGACCCTACGTCCCAATTGGTATTTGCTTCATCAATTGCTTTAGCCTGTCTCTCTAGAGCCTTTGCTGCGAGATCGGTTCCAGTAAGAAGTAAATCATACGAACCCGTCTGGGCACCCGTATTTTCATTAATATCAGTTACCCAATTATCAGCAGCCTCCATAATCTTCGCCTGTGCTTCGTTTTGTGCATTCACTGTAGTATCTATACCGGTGATGAGGAGGCCAAATTCATCAATTGGAGTTATATCTTTTAATGCAGCCATTTCTTCTTTAAATGGTTGTATCGAAGCACTGTAAGCCTCAAGAGCCTCCCGTGCTTCGTTTTGTGCATTCATTGTAGTATCCATACCATTGACCATCAAGCCATATTCATCAATTGGAAGTACGGCTGCTAAGTTCCCCATTTCTGTCGTCACAGCACCAATGGCGGGATTTTGCTCGTTCATTGTCGCACCAAACTCGTCCATTGTTGGTTTCACAACATCCGTAAAGGGTTGTACCATAGCACTGTAAGCCTCGTTTAAGGTACCCCCTAACTGGCTAGCCTGTGAAGGTAAGTATCTTTTCCCTAGTTGCCCACTTACATCCACCGCTGTTCCTACATTACTCCCCTCGCTACCCTCTTTACCCCCCTTACCACCAAACCCCATAGTCAGGAGACCCAATATCATCGGAAGTACCATCGTTACTATAGCAGCAACGGGGAACATCCTCAGCAGAGCCTTTGCGCCTCCTCCTGCTCCACCTCCCATGGCAGCAGATTTTAATCTGTGTACTGCTAACGCTGCTGCCATCTTAGCCTGTATTACCTGCCCACCCTTCAACCAGAAAGCCACCTTGAGAAATGTATATAAACGAGGTATTACGAGCAGGGCACCTAGCATATATTTAAATATGGGTGAAAGCTCAGAGAACCACTCGTGTATGCCAGCAAGTATGCTCCCAATTTTTGTAAGCAGGGGCACCGCAATCATCGCCCACTCTTCTAGTTTTGTCCACAAATCTCCTACTCGCCCCGCTATTTGCTCCCCCACCTCACGAGCAGCAGGAATAAAACTAGCTAAACGTTCTACTATTTGGAAGAGTGCAGGAGCAAAGGCCAATAAAAATGAGTCGAGAATAGCACCTAATACTTGGAATATTGCTCCGAAGAAACCGGTAGCGATTTGGGATTGTCTTAACATGGCTGCAAAGCTAAGCTGAATACCTAATACGCTTGCTGCCACCCCAACAACACTCTTGAGCATACCCTTTTTATTTTTTTTCTCTGTCCTATCCTCACCGTCTTCCGCGGTACTTTTCCCTGCTTCTCCGCTAGCTTTACCTACAGCAGATTCTTCTATTCCTTTAAAAAGTATTTCAAGTGACCCAGTTTCAGGCATGGTATCTCCTATTGTTTATAAGCAGCCATTTCTTTTTCTTTATGGATAAGCTCTATAGTTAAAATTAACTCTACCTGTTCATAGGTCAAAGTCTGTATTACCTCCCAAGGTACGCCTAATTTCAATAAAGACAACGTGGTATACCAAAGTGAATATACGTAGGCTTCCCCCGCATCTAGATGGTTAGCTAGGCCGTCTGAGAAAAGCCTTAGTCTTTTTTTAGAGGCACAGAATCCCCAGCTTCAAACGCAGATGGGATAATCTCTTCTAATGCTTTACCTAGGTGTTGGTCGATACTCATCAAGAACATATCGTTAGTTGCTCCCCACGGAGCTTCAACAATCATCGTTTTCAAGGTTTCTCGCATATACGTATCCATGTCAAAACCTACTGTACCGCCCGCATATGTGTAACACGAAGATACCAATTTATTCTTCGCTACATATCCTAAGTCCTTAACTCCTAAGGTTAACTCATCCTCATCGTCCCCGACTTTTATGGTTATTTGGCGAACATCAGATTTTATTTGATATTTCGTCCAATCGAACCCTGCCTTCGACTTTTCTTGTGCTGGTGCCATTTTGTCCTCCTTTAAGGATAGACAGGCGTAGTATCCCCTACCGTAATTTTTACACTACGTAGTACAGCAGTTAAATCTGCTTGGATAGGACTTGACCCGTCTAAATTATACTTTGCTGATGAAATAAACATACCCTGCCTACTAAGCCCAAATGCTGGTGATGTCCCAGTTGAATACGCAGGTTCAATTTTTATGTAATCTGCACTTCCAGACCCATCCGATTGACTAATTAAATCATCCCTAGAGAATTCAATCGTAAATGCTAGCCCTTCAGGTGTTGCAGTAGTCAACCCCCCTGCATCTCCTTCCATAAGCATTTGCTTAAAGACTGATGAACCGCCTCGTTCGTACCCTACAGAAGATGAGCCAGCTTCAGTAGCAGCCCGTGATGTAGGCTCTACGACCGCCATAGACAGAGAATAGTCTCTCCTCTGGTTTACAATCTCATACGGCCCACGCTCCCTTTGGCCACTCTTACTCCCAACGTAGTACCTTGCTTCTGGGTTATTGTTTACTGTAAGGCTGAAGCTACGTATAGTCGCAATGGGTACACCATATAAGGTTATGTACCCCTGTGAGAAGTAGTAGGGTTTAGCTGCATTTCCTCGTGGGGCGGCTGAAGTAATATCATTTGAAGGAACCCATGCTTCAGTGTCTGAAATAGTCTTTATAAACGCATGTCTGGGTAAAAACTTTTGTGCTCCTGACCCATCGGTACTAAAACCTACCTCATACTGTTGGTTATGCACCATCCCCATGAACTGGATACCATCCCAAGACGTAGTTACCAACCCTTGTTCTTCGGCTGCTATAACTTGCGTACCTATATGCCCTCCATAGTACCTTCTGTTGAAGTCATTAGCTGCGGTTTCACCGGAATCACGTAGATGAACATTTATAGCAACACTGTCTAAGTCGGAAGTTTCAGAAATCGTATGTGTATACTTACGGGTAGCGTCTTCTGATCTGTCCAAGACCCCAATAGAAACTGTATTTGAAGATGTTGCAATATGATCAAAACGTAAAGGATGTGTTAGATATACAACGTTGGAAGAGACCTTCTTATAAACCTGAACAATTTCATTGTTACCGTATGATGGGGATGCTGAAGTCGTTTCAGAAATATATAGTAAGGTTGAATTGTTTGCCGCTGTTGCGTTATCATCTACAATTGCACCATAAAGTCCCGCATCATTCAGATCAATAACTTGGTCACCTTTTTTCAGAGTCAACCCCGATGTAAATGCATTAGCATCATGAGTGGCATCTAGACTTGGAGAAGTAGTTATCTTGCCGATACCAAACCTCAGAGGCCAACCATTCAAAAGGGTCATACCTGATATAGCTCCATTAAACGCTTGTTCTCCCCTGTAAATAAAGGTAGGGCTTCGTTTTGCGCTAGAGCCAAGGGTGTATACCGGATTGTAGGTAGTTTCCATATCTCCTACTTCAACCGTGTCATATATTCCCGGTACAAATCTCATAGCATCAGGATACTTAGGGCCTGACGACACTCCCCCGGTATTTGACAGCGCAGTAGGATATTCGGCTGCATCAACTACAACGCCTGACGTTGGAGCAGTATCCACCTCTCTTACTTGGGCATTGTCTACATGGTGGAACCCAGTTGGGACATCTAAATAAAGTCGATCTACACCTAAAGGGTCTATGTCTGTCGCCACAACTCGTCTAATTTCTGAGTTATATACACCCGCCGAATCAACCGCACTTATGTTTTTCCCAATAACTACGTAATCCCCAATAGCAAAGGAGGCTCCCGTATCTATTACAATTGACCTAGACCCCGCAGGGTGTGCCCCCTCTAACAGAGCGTTTGCATAACCCGAAGGATCAGTTTCAGTAGCGTAAGCCAATTCTGGGTAACCGCCCGGTGCAGCTTCTGTACCGAATGTTACTACGGCTTGATCAGAACGATAAATAGCCATGTAAATCTCCTTATTATAGATATACTATGATTCATTGTTATTATACTTCCAAAAACTCTTTTTTTTCTATCCTGTGGGTACGCTGTCTTGAATACGAATATCTATATACGAATCATTTGGTACTGTAACTATTCTCCCTGATGCTAGGGTAGCTTCAAATTCCCCTCTAAATTTCCCGACAACATCTGTATCTCCTGCTGCCCAATCATACCTTACTGTTCCCGCAGTCGCACTCACAATGGTAGCTGTTGTATTCACCAAGTTTTGACCATGCTGAGTTGACATTCTAAATTTAACGCTGCCACTAGTAAGATCAATTGCAGTTCCATCTTCTAGTTGTAAGGTTGCTGCTAGAAGCGGGTATCTATCACCTTTTTTTACATAAACTACAACCATTTATAATCCTGTCTTTGTTTTCTTAGTAGACGTAACACTAATTTTAGTTCGTATGTTTGAGATAGCAGTTTTTGTTTTCTTAGCACTTGTAATCGCAACTTTGTAAAGTCTCCCAATTATCGGGAATTTTACCATCGTTGCCGCAACTTCAACTGTTGTTGCTAGTAACTGATTTATTTCCCTTCCGGGGAGAGAGGTTACCGCAGTTGCAGCGGTAGATATAGTTCGCCTTATACTTCTTCCTATTATACCTGTAATTCCAACAGAAGTTGACACACTTCGCTCTATCCTACGGAGGATTGTGCCTGTCGCATCTATCGTGGCGGTTAGAATTCTATTTATACCCCGTTTTATGGTAGCTGAGGCAGTCACAGAGGCGATGGAAAGCAATCTCACTACCTTACGTACACTTGTACCCGCTGAAGTCACCTGAGCCAACAGTATTCGATCTATCTCTCGTTTGATTGTCCCTGCGGCAGCCACTCCTGCTGTTATCAACCTCTTCCTACCCCGTGTAATGGTGCTTGTTATATCTACAGCATCTACCATACTACGAGCAGTTTTTCTTATAAATTCCCCACTAGCTTCTGTCGTTGAAGCGGTAATAAGCTTATCTGTGCCACGTTTTATAGTAGCAGAGATATCTACTATCTCTGTAACTGTCTTTTCTATGGCACGAGAAATGGTGCTTGTTATATCTACGGTACTAATAATAGTTTTAAGCTTATTCGCAACCCTACCCATAGATGCCGTTATATCTGTGGCACCAGTTATGGTACGGTTAATTGCCCTGATTATTGTGCCGGTAGCCTCAGCGGTTGCTGACATACTTCTGGCAATGCCACGCTTAATAGACCCTGTAGCGTCAACTGTATCACTGAGTATCTTCCCTATACCCCTTTTTATAGAGCCTGAGACATCCACAGAGGTCACGGGGAACACCCTGCCTACCTTGCGTACAAAAGTACCTGCGGACGTTGCCTGAGAGGAGATTAGTCGGGTGATTGCCCGTCCAATGGTTCCTGTTACATCCACTACTTCAGTCAGGATTCGCCCCACAGAACGTGCTATTGTTGCAGACGTTTCTACTGCGGTACTGATAACTTTAGGAAATTGATCTTTCCTCAACATTTCTCCCGCAGCAACTTCAACAGCCCCTGAGATAAATCTGGATATAGCACGACCGATAGACGCTGCGGCATCTACAATTTCGGTAATAGTTTTACTATATTGAAATCCACCGCTTCTATT
>Ga0098047_10001096_pt1 | contig 11102 bp, 8 predicted proteins | sample 12_taG_FD_92585 | JGI IMG/M metagenome (GOLD analysis project Ga0098047, IMG submission 92585) | Marine viral communities from the Subarctic Pacific Ocean - 12_ETSP_OMZ_AT15267 metaG | ecosystem: Environmental > Aquatic > Marine > Oceanic | place: Subarctic Pacific Ocean | collected 2015-01-16 | reverse complement strand
CTTTATGACGCCAACATCAACCCGATTGCATCTTTCCCCTCCACTGGAATAGTGGTCTTTGGACAGAAGACGCTCCAATCACGCGCCTCCGCCTTAGACCGAATCAACGTGCGAAGGCTCGTAATCTTCATGAAGAAGCAAATTTCGATTCTTTCCACACAGATTCTCTTTGAACAAAATGTTCGCGCGACCTGGAAGAGGTTTACAGGTCTCATTGAACCATTCTTAGCCGATGTTAAGACCAGATTTGGTATTACTGACTATCGCCTCATCCTTGATGAGACCACAACCACTCCAGATCTAATTGATCAGAACGTTCTTTACGCGAAGATCATGATTAAACCTGCAAGGGCAATTGAATTCATCGCAATTGACTTCGTCATTATGTCCACAGGGGCATCCTTCGATGATTAAAAAAGGAAGGGGGAAATTCCTCCACCACACTATTTAAGATAGATTAAAGGAGTTCTTAAAATGCCATTTTGGTCAACAAACTTTGGAACAGATGCGACACTTAACGATCCAAAAAGAAAATTTCGGTTTATGGTTTCATTTGGTAACCTCGACGCAGATCCTGGTATAGATTTATGGTACGCGAGCACCGTGAGTAAGCCTGGGTTTACAATTAATGCGGCCGAGCACAAGTACCTTAACCATACTTTTTATTACCCAGGCAATGTAAGCTGGGCAGCGGTCTCAATGACCGTGGTTGATCCGGTTAGTCCCGATGTAACGGCGACACTCTCGGATATTTTGGAGACCGGCGGCTACGCGGTACCTGCTAATGTGTCGGAACTGGGAACGATTTCTAAGGCAAAGGCCACAAATGCTTTGGGTACTGTAAAGATCGTACAACTGGATGCCTATGGTAAAGAATTAGAAACCTGGACTCTATGGAATGCCTTCATTACTGATGTGAAGTTTGGCGATATGTCTTATGGTGACGACACCCTTCAAGAGGTTACTTTGGAACTTCGGTACGATTGGGCTCAAGTCCTAGTGACTAATAAATCCGCCATGATCGGTGGCAAGGACGCCAACAACGACTACTTCAAGACTACGACTACAGAATAATAAAACGAGAGGTGTACATTGTCTAGAAATAAAGAACGTCTAGGAGGCGTTCAACAACAGGATACAAATCCGCCCCCAGCAGCAATGCAAGCAGACCCGGGCGGCTTTTCCTTCGTGGTTCCCACCGAATTTGTGGAGCTACCATCGGGAGGAAAGTTTTATCCCGAAGGTCATCCTTTACACAAACAAGAAAGTATTGAGATTCGTCAGATGACCGCTAAGGAAGAGGATATTCTCACTTCGCGCACGCTGCTTAAAAAAGGCGTTGCGTTAGATAGAGTGATCGAAAATCTTATTGTGGATAAAAGAATTGATCCGCTATCTTTATTGGTGGGGGATAGGAGTGCTATTATTGTGGCATGTCGTGTGTCTGGTTATGGTAACATGTATGAAACTAAAGTAACATGCCCTGAGTGTCAAACCCATCAAGAATATAACTTTGATTTAAATGATACCAACATTTATGGTGGCGAAAATACCGCCAAATTAGATGTCACAGATAACAAAAATGGGACATTTAATGTGGAGTTGCCCAAAACTGGAGTGACGGTCACTTTTAAATTGCTATGTGGAAAAGACGAAAAGAGATTATTAGCGGGTATAGAAAATGATAGAAAAAGAAAGAACGAACGCCATGTCACCCGCCAGCTTGTCAATACAGTGGTCGCTGTTAATGGCGACACATCCGCTGACACTATTAATTATTTAATTGAAAACATCCCTTCCATGGACTCACGCCACATTAGATTGTCTTACCGTCTTGCGGCACCCACTTTAGATTTAACTCAGTATTTTGAGTGTAGCGATTGTGGCCACGAACAGGACATGGAGGTTCCGCTTACAGCGGACTTTTTTTGGCCTGACCGATGACTATATGGCAAACATCTATGAGCAGTTTTTCTTTTTGAAATACTCTGGTGGGTGGTCTTTTTCAGAAGCCTACAACTTGCCTGTGGGATTACGCAAATGGTTTGTAGAGAGATTAGTTAAACAGCTAAAAGATGAAAAAGAAGCGATTGAGGAAGCCTCCAAAAACAAAGGCAAGAGCTTCCAAACTTTAAGCGCCCACAATCAACCAGCGCGCCCACCAGGGCTCGACAATTTCATCCAACGACAGGGTAAACCATAAGCCCTGTCTTTTTTTATGGCTAACTATTTAATTTGAGAGTAATATAAAAGGAAACCTCTATGGCTGATTTTCCCGAAATTCCACCTGAGTATTCGCCAGAAGCATTAGCAATCGCTAAGGAGTTGTACGAACTCAATAAGAATAAAAAAGAGATGACCGATGCTCAAACTGAGAAAGCATTGGAGCTAATTGAGCATCATGGGACTTTAAAAGACGCCATCAAAGATATCAACGGCGAACGTTCGCGCCTTAATGCAAGCGAAGCAGAGAGCATTAAGAAGTTAGATAAAATTAATCAAGTTCACAAAGACATTGCGGGTAGCCAAGCAGAACAGGCTTCAATAGCGAAAGATAACTTAGCCATTGAACAGAAGAAGCTGGATTATCTTATCCAGCAAGCATCGTTGGATGGAGAAATTACGAAAGAAGAAAGGAAACAGATCGAAGCCCAGAAAGAGAATGTAAAACAAGCGCAGAAACTAGTCCAGCAGTTCGAAAAAGCCGCCAACCAGCTTAAGGAGGCTACAAAAGCTAGCAAAGACATGGTTAAGAGTTTTGATACTTGGTTCTCTGGAAAGGGAGATCTCACAGCAGCTTTAGAGATTGATAATTTTACAAATTCCGTAGCCCAACTCAAAGCAATCGCTCTAGAGCCGGAAGTATGGCTCGATGCAGTGGAAGGCGGACTGAAAGTCTGGGTTAATCTAATCACCGACTTGGCGATCAAAACCGCAGACACTGAGGCAAACTTCCGTCGCGCTACCGGCACAAGCCGTGAATTTGCTACAGGTATTCGACGTAGTTATCGTAATACACGTGAATTTGGGGTATCATTAGAAGAAGCGAACGCGGCTATGACCTCTTTGACAGCCACCTACACCGATTTTACCATGCAGGATGCAGCTACGCGAGATGAAATTACCGAGACAGGCGCCGTTTTACAAAAGTTAGGTGTATCTAATCAGGCGTATGCAGAGGGTATTCAAAATACTACGAAGATGTTTGGAGTATCTGCGGGACAGTCTGACGATGTCATGAGAGGAATTGTTGCACACGCCAAAGATCTAGGCGTAGCACCCGAAAAACTTAGCTCTCAGTTTGCCCAAATGGGACCTCAACTTGCAAAATTAGGCTCTCAAGGCGAGAAAGCTTTTAAAGATATTGCCTATATTTCTAAGATCACTGGCATGGAAATGGAAAAAGTCCTGCGCATAACGGAAAAGTTTGACACTTTCGAAGGGGCCGCCGAACAAGCCGGGAAATTAAATGCAGCGCTGGGAGGTAACTTTGTCAATTCGATGGATTTGATGATGGCAACAAACCCCGCAGAACGTTTTGGAATGATTAGAGATTCTATTTTGGATGCAGGATTATCCTTTGATGAAATGAGTTATTATCAGCGCAAATATTACACCGAAGCGGCAGGCTTAGACGATGTTGGTGAGCTAGCACAAATGTTATCTGGCGATATGGATGCATTGAGCGGCGACGTGGGTAAGAATGCCGATGACTTAATTGCTATGAAAAAGGCCGCCCAGGATGTAGCTACTTTTCAACAGCGATTGAACATGGCGTTCGCTTCGATGATTCCTATTCTTGAAGATTTGATGGATAATTTAGATGTATTTACCCTATGGGTGGCTGAACACCCCAAAGAAATTCAAAGATTTGTAGAGGGTATTCTGAAAATGGGGGGTGCTTTTCTCTCACTTGCGTCCGCTGTGGGCGCCTTCACTGGAATAGACTTCTTGAAGGACATGGATAAGAAAACAGGTCCGACAATGGGATTCTTTGGATTGTTAACGTCGGGAACAGAGACTGTAATTTACCTCTTTGATGTTTTCAGCGAACTCATGGACGACGTTATTGTACCTCTTATTGATAAAGGCGCCGAACTGGGCGAGGCTATGGGGTGGATGAGTGATCCAGCGGCAAATAAAGCCTTTATTGATGAAGGCACCGGCTATTTAGAACTTTTTGTTAAAGTAGTTGAAGTCGCCGCCACCGCTTTAATGGTACTTATGAATGTGATGATTGACCTAAATAAAGTGTTTGAGGATTTTTATACAGGCGTCACCGATAAGTTAACGTTTATAAAAGAAATTCTTATGTTTATTCCAAATCAGATGGTCTCGGCGTACGGTATGCTTACGGATATTTTTGATCCTGTAACTCTGTCCGTGGACGCGATGAGAGCGGGTCTTCAGCTTTTAGGCGAGACCCTGTTCGAGTATGCGTGGGGATCTAATTTTGCAGAAGCCACCGCTAAACTTGGAGATTCTTTCGCAGGGATGGGAACTAGCGTAGAGAAGACGAAGAGTCCGTTAGAGCGCTTGCAGGGGACATTTATGAGCGTCGGCGCTAGTATCTTTGGCGCCTTTGAGAATCCTTTGGGCCTTGTGTCTACTTTTTTTGAGACGTTGCTCGATTACACCGACAAACTTGTGTCTACGCTAACCAGTTTAGCAGAGGGGTTTGCCAACATCTTTAGCCCCGCGACGTTTATTGCCATGGCAGAATCGATAGCTACCATTACGGGGGCCATCGCCGAAATGCCAGTCTCTAAGGCTCTATCCTTTACTGCATCCATGGCTGCTTTTGCCGAAGCCGGCACCGCTTTCACGGCGGTAGCAGAAGCTGCACCTCCCCTTGCGACTCCAATGATGGGAGCCACCGCAATCGAAAATACAACCGCAACAGTCATTAAGACTCCACAAATAATTGTTCAAACAGAAGGCGCAGGCAACGCGCCCGTCACCGGACCTACCACGGTCAGCATCAGCTTAGACGGATTAGATCTGCGCAAATTCCTACAGGGAACGGTCGTAGAAAAGATCGGAGAATTAAGCCGAGACGCGTTAATAAGCTAATAAGGAAATCTGAAAATGTCAGACGACACATTTAAATATAGTAAATACGATACCGCCTCCGAGTTAACTAATGTTTTTCTAGATGGAAGTGACGCATTAGCCAATAACAATCGTTTAATTATATCCTTTCAACACGTTCCCACAGAAAAAGAAGTATACTTTAAAGCTTTTGTCACTACTTTTAATGAATCATATAATTGTGATTGGACTCCCGAAATGGTATATGGACGTGGTGATCCGATTTATCAATTTAAAAATACACAACGTAAGATTACATTAGGTTTTAATATTCCGGCTGCAAGTGATGGAGAGGCTTACGAAAACCTAGGAAGAGTACAGCAATTGCTGCAATTTTTATATCCTCGCTACAGCGAGATTAATAGTGCCAGTAGTATTACACAAGCTCCTTTGATTAGAATGAAAGTGATGAATCTTTTAAGAAATGTAAACGACACTTTTGAGGCGCAAGATAAAGACTACGAAGCTTCCCCCACAGCCACAATAGAGGTGAACGCGAGTTCCGACAAATATGATAACTATAAGGGGCTCCAACGTCATTATGCTCATGATGGTGTATTAGGAGTAATTGATAATGTGGCAGTGAGGCATGGTCTAGAGGGAGGAGATGGAGTTTATATCGCAGGATCCGGCACAATTCTCCCTAAGCTAATGGAAATCACAGTAAATTTTTCCGCCATTCATGAGCACACCATGGGGTGGAGCGACGACGATGCATTCGGCGCCGACGCTGATCGTGTTCATGAAAAAGGAGTGCGCAAAGGAGATCATCAAACACGACTATTTCCTTATGGAGTTGCGTTAGATGGAGAACTCGATCTCAACGCCGAAGCGGCCTCATCTGTGGGGGCCTCCGAGGGTGCCCCCCAGCAAGAGACGGATAATGCCCAAGCAATTCTGAATCAGAGTATGGAGTTGTTAGGCGATCAAGATATCGATTTCTTGCTTGATGATGGCGAGGGCACAGGCGCCGAATATGGGGGGGAGATTACCGAAGACGAACTTGGATCTGAGTTCACGGCAGGAGGCACCTTCGGCGACCTGTGACCGGGTTCGTGAATAGGTAAATAACAAGGAACTAAACTATGTCGAGATACATCAATGATAAAACTCTAATAAACTCAAGCGAATATTATGAACCATTGCGCAAGGAGCGCGGAGTAAAACAAATTAAACAGTATGCCACTGTTATCATGCATCAGCCCACTGTAGCGCAGCGCGCGGCACTCCTCACTGCCCCCCATATTTGGACATATGGCGATAGGTTTTATAAATTAGCTTCTCAATACTATGGAGATGCTCGATTGTGGTGGGTAATTGCGTGGTACAATGGGCGCCCCACGGAAGTAGATATTCACCCTGGACAAACAATTCGAATTCCTTTGAATATTACGAACGCATTCGCTGCATTGGGATACTAAAAGATGCCAACATCAACCGACGCAGTAGTTGCGTTAGCCAAATTAGTTGAAAAATATAATACCGCCTACGGGGAGTATTATGATGCTGTGCAATTGATACCAGAGCCATTACAACCGCGCCTATTCCCCCAATTGTCACCAACAACCGTCGCTACCGCGACTGACATTGGTGGTTTCGGTACTGCTCCCGCCGCCGACTACTCTGGAGGAGAAAGTGATTCAACTACCGGCGCTGATTCTGCTATTGCTGCTTTCCCAGATACCGTGGAGTCAGAGTTAGGAATAGAGGTGGAGTCAGATGCTAGCGCATTTTCATCCGATCCGACGGGCGATCCACTAGGAGAGAGTGGAACGGGCGCCTATTCCACCTTATCGGCGCCCTTGTTCTCTAGCATTAATAACGCCTTTTATGTGAAAGCCTCCGAAGCGTCGGACACCAACTCAGCAACCTATAGCGAAAACATTGCAATGTCATTTGATTCCGCTGAAGTATACGCTGACATTGTCTATGAGATAGCCGAGGAGATCGTGGCAAAGCTCCAGGAAATGCAGGACGCTACAGACGAAGATATTGATGTGGACGAGGCGCTGAAGGGGGTAGATGGGAGTGACGCAGCGGCAGTTAACGCGGCAATAGCTGCGGCTGCAGCAGCCGAGAACGAGCGGATTGCAACACAAAACGCAGCAGAGCTTGCTGCTCAAAAAGAGGCGCAAGACAAGCTTAAGGCCGCTCTGGCTGGAAAGATAACCAAAACTCAGATTCTGTACCAAGAACAGTGTTTTTTAATGTCGCAGATTATTTCGTTAATAGCATATAAAAAAAAGAACCTGAGCCCGACCAAGCCTATTCCTTATCAAGGGTCAGCGAATAATGTTTGTATTCTCGCTCAGGATCAACCGTTTCATTTTATGAATAAATTAACTCAATATCCAGGAGCCGAATATCTCTTTCGTATAAAACCGCAGAATTTATCTAATCTCGTTCCTATGATTAAGCTCTATAAGATATCAACGAATGACAACACAGGTGAAGACTCAGAAATCGAGTTTCAATTTAATAGTAATCCCACCTTTACAGAGATTCAGAATTATGTGAAGGATAAAACCAAAAGAGGATTCGGCGCCGGTATAAAAGATTTTTCTTTTACATATGATGGGAGCAATCCTTTTTCGGCGAAGAAAAGCATTAGAGCTAAATTGACTATTTTTGCTAATGGTTTTGATGAACTGTTTATGTGTCGAGGCAATGAAAAATGTGACAGCACCGACCCTGATCAACATACTGGTGCCTATCGGTATATTGATTTAGCTTTAAAAACAGGAAGAGGGACTTCGATACCCGAGACTATATGTGAGGAAGCTCGTACTAATTTATCGAAATTACATTTTCGTCTTAAGGCAGTGGTGGGGTGGGCAATGCCTAAAGGATTTCCCAACGAGTTGGATGATTTTGATTTATTAGATGCTATCAACAATTCTTTTGTCACATTGAATTTAACCCCCACAATTCACGAATTTAATATAGAAGAAGACGGCCGAGTTGGATTTACGATTAATTATTTAGCATATATTGATGAGTTTTTTGATCAGCCTCAATTTAATATTTTTTCGGATACAACAGTGGCTACAACAATGACGCTACGCAAATTAATATTGGAAAATATTACTCACAATGGTGAATGTTCGTCTAGTGAGACTGCTGAGTTAAAAAAATTAGAGACCGATGAGATCGCCCTGGAGAAGAAAAATAGTTTAACTTATTTAACGACAAAACTCACCGAAAGGGGTGACGACGGTAAAAGTAAAATGAAATTTATTAATCTAAAAAGGGAAGAGTTACTCAAATATCAAAATTCGGGGGTATTTTATACACTTCCCGATGGCGAAGTAGAGAGTTTGATTGTAGATGATGTGACGGACCCGGCTGCGTTGACAGCAGCACAGAACCAAGCAGCGGAGGACAATCCCCCAAAAGAAAAAGAAGGATCAGAAGAAGAGAGCCTTGCGTTTGAGAAACTAATATTGGAACCAGGGAGCGAACAGATTCCCTTTTTCTTTGTGAGTGATTTGGTGGATATTATTTTAGAAGGAATTGGAGTCAAACTGTCGACACTCCCAGGACTACTCGATGCCGACCCCGCAGAGACATTGGTATCGGGTGCCCTGGTAGCCGGCGTGGTAGATACAGGGATGCTGCAGAAGCAAATAAGCGAAGAGAAAAAGATGTTGGCAGCGTTTTATAAAAGATTTAAGAAGCTAAGAGTAGTCTTGGGACCAGTAGAAGTGAGAGATCCCGCAGGCTCAGGTTGGGAGAAAAACGGTGCCAGTTTAGGAGACCTCCCAGTTTCTTATAAATATTTTCTTGAATGGCTTACTAAAAAAATGTTATCCAAAGAAGATTCGACGTATCATTTATCCCAATTCTTAAATGATTTGATCAATACCCTCATTAAACAATTTATGAATAGCGATAGTTGTTTTAAAACAAACAAAAGTCAGAAAGTGAGGCTTCAACAAACGACCCTCACCTCGTACGCAAAAGAAGAGGGGGACCCTGATGATTTAGTGGCATTAATGAAGATCCAAAATGATACGCGTATTAATGTAAAAGAAATTTCTAACCTTATAATGCCTGTGTTGAACATTTCAGGACTCAAAGACACCCCTATTGTTGGACCCATTGATCGAGAGACCAATTACATGATATTTTTTGCTGGGCGTACGCAGCCCGATGATGCAGATCTTTTCCAGGGAGACCGGTATGCGGATGAGTTAGCGGGGATCTTTCATTATTCGATGGGACGAGCCGACGGACTTGTAAAAAAGATTTCTCTTTCTAAAACTGATGCTAAATTTCTTAAGGAGGTGAGGTTTGAACAGGAAGGATACGATGGTTTAAAGCAATTAAGAGAAGTATACGATGTACAAATTGACGCTTTCCCTATTGTAAATGCGTATCCGGGTGTATATATTTATGTGGATCCCATGGGATGGCTGCCAAACGCAGGAACACCGGGCTCAAATGTGACTTTGGATTTAACTCAATATGGAATTGGAGGCTATCATATGATATGGAAATCTACACATAGTTTTGCTCCAGGTCGCGCCGAATCACAAATTTATGCTAAATGGGTAGCTGCTATTGGAGCACCCGACACCACGACGTGTGCGGGAGCAGTCGACAATACTGGTGTCGATCCAGCGAACTCAAAATGTGCTACCGTGTTAGCGGAAGTGGCTAAAGCCGAGGCAGCGACTACCACCTCTGGCGACGAAGTAGGAGAGAATCCGGATGGCTGATTCTTATAACGAAGGAAACAATGAATCTACTAAAGCTTTGTTTCAAAAAAGATATATTTATCGGAATACTGTGGCAAAGTCGAGTCCCTTAAAGAATCTTGTTAATTTTAATTTTGGAGAAAAATACTTTTATGGAAGAGTAAGCAGGATGTTTGTTCCTATTCAACACGATCCGACTGGAGTACAGTTAAAACAATTTAATGGCACCAGCACCACTGGCGCCCCACTCCAGGCATTTGCCTTTGTAGTCGATGCATTTAAGGCACTGTCTATGCAATTTGCTAAATGTGGATTAGCGGGAAAAATACCCACCACCGATCCTCATTTGTCTAATCTAAGAGTTTACAAAGGATATGCGAGCCCTCTTGCAGAATACAATAAATATTTTACCATTACCGAATCAACTATTAAATCCCAATTCATTGCTAATGGCGCCATTTTATATAATTTTGATGACTTCATTAAAGAATTAATGCCAATTGCAAAAAAGTTGGCGTTGAGATTTCCCATTACGATGCCGGCATATGTGAAAAGTAAATATTGTCCCATTACGTGTACGGGATTAGCAGTAGAAATAGCGGAAGAAATGAATGCTGCTGATGACAATACTAAAATAGAAGAATTTGTGAATAGTCCCAACTGGGGCTTTTATGTAAATGCATGTAACACCTATGGATTTATGATAGATGAATTTGTGCCATGGCGACTCGTCGCAGACATTGGCTCCGCGCCTATGATTGAATTTGCTAGACAATACAAGGGATTATCTTCCACCAATATGATTCTCGGCCGCGCTTATAAAAAGGTTCATTTAGAATACTACCATAAGTTTAAATATTACTTATTGAACCTGTACAACAATGTCAAAGCTCCCCAATACATGATCACCGAAGACTGTAAGGGGGTAACGGTGAATAAATTTATTATACCGGAAGCCTATACCATTCAACAACTCGATCAGAAATATGATGATGCGTACTTTTTGCGACTTTATTGTCAGTTGCGTTTTTATGAAGAGCCCTCCTTTTTTGATGAAGGCGCCCAATATCGATTAATCGATGACACTCTTGAAGTGGCCGATACGCGTGGCTCCAAGCGCGCCCTACGAGATTTTGAAAGAATTATTAACAAACCATTTGACTATCGCGGCTCGATGAGTTATATTAATAGACACTTACAAGCAGTTCGCGATTCGGAGGGTCCTTGATATTCCAGACACTGGACGACAAAACAGAATGTGTGGGTGTATATACTGATGGCAAGCTCTATTTTGAGGACATCCCATCGGAT